>Ga0209503_10000850_pt1 | contig 16896 bp, 16 predicted proteins | sample SouAtlMetagenome_2_FD_187448 | JGI IMG/M metagenome (GOLD analysis project Ga0209503, IMG submission 187448) | Marine eukaryotic phytoplankton communities from Atlantic Ocean - South Atlantic ANT15 Metagenome (SPAdes) (version 2) | ecosystem: Environmental > Aquatic > Marine > Oceanic | place... | reverse complement strand
CCTGTTTCGACATTAGGAGGCATGAGGTTTCAAAAAAGTTGGGATGATTTGAAATTCTCGGAGATTTCGCAAAAAGAGCAGAAGAAAGTTGAAAATATATTGAATCTTGCAAATAAACTTGGTTTTAATCATATAGAGACAGCTAAATATTATGGGACTTCTGAAGTTCAGTTAGGTATGGGTTTTAAGAATACTAATAAAATACCAAGCATAATTCAAACAAAAATACCTCCTAATCGTGATCCAAAATTATTTGAATTAGAACTTTTGAAGAGCTTTGAAAAATTGAAAGTAAATAAAATTGATTTATTATCAATACATGGTATTAATTCACCTGAACATCTTCATCAAGCTGTACGTGATGGAGGCTGTATTAATATTTTAAAAAAATTTCAAAAAGAAAAGCTAATTGGATATATTGGATTCTCAACTCATGGAGAATCATCACTAATAGAAAAAGCAATTTCAACAAATTTTTTTGATTACGTTAATTTGCATTGGTATTACATTAATCAAAAAAATTCAAAGGTAATTGAATTAGCTCATAAATATGATCTTGGGGTTTTCATAATAAGTCCAACTGATAAAGGAGGACATCTTCATACGCCATCCTCAAAAATGATTGATCTTTGCAGACCTTTGCACCCAATAGTTTTTAATGATCTTTTTTGTTTAAGGAATAATAATATTCATACAATAAGTATCGGAATTGCAAAAGAGGAAGACTTTTATTTACATTTAGAGGCAGTTTCTTTATTGCCAGAATCTGATAATTATATCCCAAAAATTTTAAATAATTTAGAGAAGGAATCAATAAATTCGTTAGGTCTTGAGTGGGTTCAAAGTTGGGATAAGAATTTACCAAATTGGCAAAATACACCAGGGGGGATAAATATTCCTGTTCTTCTATGGTTATCCAATTTAATAGATTCCTTCGATTTGGAGGGATTTGCAAAATCTAGATATCAGTTACTAGGAAATGGAAGTCATTGGTTTCCAGGGAATAATGCAAATTCATTAGATAATGATATAACTGAAAGTCAATTATTGAGAGTGTTGGAGAGGCATATCAACCCTAAAAAGGTAATTTGGAAATTGAGATCCTTAAAAGAAAAGTTTGGGGAGAAATCATTAAAAAGGTTATCAAAGAATTAACCTTTTAATGGATATTTTTCCGCCTTGCCATTGCCTCTTGGATAAATTTCAGGACAAAGTGCTTTTGGCGTAATAAAAACAGTATTGCGGATACCTTTTTCTCTGGGAAGAAAATTACTTTTGACTTCAACGATTTCCCCTTCTAATACCGTTAATGTTTTTTCTAATTTTTGACTATCTTCATTTCCCCACTTTCCACAATATAAAATTCCTAAACCTTTCGCTTTTAACATGGGTAAAAGATATTCAGAGACAGTTGAAGGATTGCTAACTGCTCTTGCTGTTGCAATATGAAATTCATTTCTAAATGAAGATTGACGGGCAAGATTCTCAATACGGTCATCTATTACAAATATATTATTTTTGTAATTAATTCTTTTAATAATTTCTTTAAGTGCAGCTGCTTTTTTTTTTGACGAATCAATTAAATATATTTCTGAGTTAGGATGAGTGATTGCGTAGGCAAATCCCGGGAAACCACAACCGGATCCAATATCAATAAATTTTTTATTATCAAAGTCATTAGTTGGATTGTCTTTAAATGTCCAAACGCTATCATAAACTTGGGAAATCCAGTAATCATCCCCTTCAATTAATCTTGTTAAGTTAATTTTATTATTTAATTCTTTAATTATTATCTGCAATTCTTCAAACATCATTAATTCTTCTTCAGTTAACCAATTCAAAATTTCACTAGGGATATTTTCTTTTTTCATGGAATTTTTAATAGTTTCTTCTTTGAGGATATTTTAAAACATTCAAATTTATCAAAATTGATTAGAATGCTTCTAATTATAAAATAATTTTTTTGAAAGGCGAAATAACTTACTATAAGATTTTAGGAGTTAGTGAAGATGCTTCAAATCACGAATTAAGAAAAGCTTTTTGTAAACTTTCGATGGAGTTACATCCTGATACTACTTCCTTAGATTCAGAAGAGGCAAAAAATAAATTTCAAAAAGTATTAGAAGCATATGAGAATTTAAATAACTCTAATTTAAGAAAGATTTATGATGAGAAATTATTTTCAAATTCTAAAAAAACAAATTCTAAAAAAACAAATAAAAATAATTCAAATGTTTTCAATACTCTTGTTATGGATTCTAGTAGTTTTGAGTTAGAAGGAAATAGGAGGCCATTCTCAAATGGAGAAATGTTCTCATTATTTTTGTTGATTTCAATTATTTTTATCAGTTTACTTTTTGCTATCCTAATTGCCTTTTTTACAGGTAGAGGAATGGATTCAGTTCCAATTTGGCTTCTGAGATAATCATATAATTAATTTCTGTGTTCCCATCTAATACCCCAATAAATCAACATTCACTTCAAGCATTGGAACTATGGTTAAAGGATTTAGGTGCGTCCAGAGATATTAAGAATCCTTCTAAATGGTATTTGATACTCTCTAGTTGGCATGCCACTATTGTTTTTGAACAAGAAGATTTAAGTATAGTTTGGGAGAGTAGAGGCAAATTAACTAAAAGATTATTTTCTTATTGTATTAATAGGGAAGATATAGAAAATGCTATTTTACAGGGACCTTAAAAGATATATTTTAAAGATCTCTCAAGATTTCAAAAACTATATCGTAACTTTTTTCTAATTGATTGTCTGTAATACAAAGAGGGGGTAGCAAATACAATACATTACCAAGTGGTCTAATAAATAAACCTTTTTTGATTGATAGGTCTTTAATCTTTTTGCCAATATTATTTAAATAACCTGCATTATTGCCAATGTCAATATTAAATGCAGCTATTGTTCCTGTTACTCTTATATTTTTTACGAAGGCTAATTTTTTAATTTTCTCTAGATGGGCGAGATGTTTTTCCTCAAAAGAAAGATATTTATTTGGATCTTTTTCTAACAAGTCTAGGCTTGCATTAGCTGCTGCACAACCCAAAGGATTTGCAGTAAAACTATGACCATGCCAAAAAGTTTTTTTAGGAGAATCACTAATAAAAGATTGGAAAATTTTCTCTTTAGTTAATGTAATTCCCATAGGCAGAAATCCTCCTGTTAGTCCCTTTGAAATAGAAATTAAATCAGGAATTATATTTGCTTTCTGAAATGCGAAGAGACTTCCACATCTTCCAAATCCAGTTAATACTTCATCCGCTATTAACAATGAATTATTATTTTTTACAACTTCTGAAACTTTTTTAATAAATTGGGGTCTAACCATATTCATTCCACCAGCACCTTGTACTAATGGTTCAAGGATGACTGCTACAGTTGGTTTCTTAAGAAGGCTAGTTAGTATTTCAATCGCTTGATTTTCTTTTAAATCAACATCTTCATCATTTATCCAGGTTGAAGGCCATGGGACCCTTTTGACAGGAAACATTAAATTATCAAAATTCTCATTAAAAATATTCCTTTCTCCTAAAGCCATAGCTCCAAATGTATCACCATGATAAGCTCCATCAAATGCAATGATTTGATTTCTTGTTTCACCTTGATTTTGCCATGATTGATAGGCAATTTTTAGAGCCACTTCTACGGCTGTTGATCCATTATCAGAAAAAAATATCCTTTCTAATTTTGTTAAGCTACTTAGTCTTTCTGAAAGTAATTTAGCCTGTGGATGTAAGAAGTCTGCGAAAATAATTTGTTCAAGGGTACTGGCTTGTTTGTAAATGGCATTTGCTATGTAATCATTACTATGTCCATGCAGAGTAACCCACCAACTGCTTATTCCATCAATAAGTTCTTGTGTAGGATTTCTAGTGAATATTAAAGCATCTTTGCCATGAGTAACTTCTATTTGTGGTTTGCTACTAGTGATTTGTGTGAAAGGCGGCCATATATTTGGATGCCAATCTTGATTATTGTTTTTTGAAATCTCAGATTTCATTTATCTTTTTTTGAATTTAATAAACACATCAATTTATTTTTAATATCTAATTCTTTCCACATTATATCTAAAATATTGGAATTTATTTTCTGGAGATATGGAAATTCAGCAATAATTGGAATGCTACTAAATTCAGTTAATGTCTTTGGGTTATCTAAGTGTTTTTCTCCGTTAATTACAAGACCTAAAATTTTAATATTTCTTTTTTTTAATGCCTCAATACTAAGAAGAGTGTGATTTAGAGTACCAAGTGTACTTTTGCAGACAAGTATTACAGGGATATCCCATTGTTTAATTTGATCTATTTGCAAATAATTTCTTGTAATTGGGACCATTAATCCCCCTGCTGTTTCGACGATTAATGATCCATCAACATTTGGTAAATTAAGTTGCTGAAAGTTGATAACTTTTTTATCTATTTCTGCCGCCCAATGCGGAGAAACAGGTTTTGTGAAGATATAAGCTTCCTTGATTATCTTTGATTTATTCACTTTTGAAAGTCTTTCAACAGCTTGACTATCAGTCTCTGACCCAATTCCACTTTGAATAGGCTTCCAGTAAAAAGAATTTAATCCTCTTACAAAAAAAGAACTAATTAATGTCTTTCCGATATCAGTATCTGTACCACATATGACAAATTGGGATTTATTCTTTATAGCGTTCATGATTTTTTTAATATTTCAATATTAATTTCCCATGTAAGGTTAACTGAATTAGTTGCAGTCTTTGGCCAAAACTTTTGTATTGCTTTTAATTCACATACTTTATTACGTTTACACTTGGTTGATTGAGCCCCCACGTTTACTATGCTTCTGAAAAGTTTATAAACATCTGGAAAGTTTTCTAAATATAAGTATTTATTTGAGAAGAATATTTCGTCAGAGTTGAAACTTTCGACTATATTTTTTGAAACAGGGAAAGTTAAGCCACTATATTCAATATTAGTTTCTAAGCAAGTTTGCTTCCATTCCGGGAATGAATTTATTGTGGGATATGAAATTATTAGATAACCACCAGATCTTAATTTGTTAAACCAATCTCTTATTATTTTTTCGGGATTGTCTAACCAGTGTATACAAAAGTTAGAAGTCATTAGAGGACAGTTTCTAATTGATGGAGGTAAACCATTATTTAAATCCCATAAAATCTTTTTACTAGATTCCTTATTTTGAAGAAGCATTTTTTTGCTGAAATCAATTCGGCTAATATTTTTTGTAGAAAATTCTTTTTCTATTTCATCAGCTAATAAGCCAGTTCCTGAACCAAGATCTATCCATTCACCTTCTTGAATATTTAGATCTTTTAAAAAATAAACAATCTTATCAGCAAAATGCTTTTGAATATTTGAGTAACTTAAATAATTTGCTGAAGCATTATTAAAGTTATTTTTAACTGTTTCATTCCAGATTTTATTTTTCATATTTATTATCCAGAGTTCTTTTGATGATTTGGTAAAAATTTAAATTAGTTAGACAATGTCCTTGATTATCTAATTCAATTAAAGTTGGCTTTTTAGTTAATGTTTTTTTTAATAACTCAATAAAGTCATCACTTGAATCTTGGTCAAGAATTAAATCGTTTTTAGAATTTATAATGATGACATTGCAATTTTTCTCAAAAGACTTTAAAGAATTTTTATCTGTATAAAGTTTTTTAAGGTCACTTAACAGAAGATTATTATTTAAACTGTCTAAGTTTTTATAAAACATAGTTTGGAAATTAATGCTCATATTATTGGGCAAAAAAGATCTACGCATAAATTCTTTTAACATAACCTTTGCTTCAAATAACATTATTTTTTTCTCCATTCTCTTAAGAGATCTATTAATTAAATTTCTTTTTTTGGTTGAGGGAAGAAAATTATTAAATGAATTTATAAAGACAACATGGGATGCTTCATCTAAAAGATTTTCTTGAATTAAATGGAAACCTAAAGAGTGACATAAAACCATCTTGATTTGATCGTTAAAATTGTTTTTTATAAATTTTGATTGTTTAACATTTTTTGAAAAATACCCTCTTTCATTATCTTGCCAATGCCATCCATTTTCTTGAAATTCAACTTTATAAGTATCCCAGAAACTTTGATCTAAGCCCCAACCATGCTGAGTAATAACTTGGTTCATTTGAAAGCTTTTAAAACAGTAATAAAATTCTTGAGAATGTCTAGATTTAAATCTCTTCTGATTGTTAGCCTTATTCTTGATTCGTTCACGGGAACAGTAGGTGGTCTAATAGCAATAGCTAAAAACCCGTTTTTTTCAAGATGTTTTTGTAGAAGTATTGCCTTTTCTTCTTGTCCAACAATTATAGATAAGATTTGAGATTCTCCTTTAACTGGGTAACTAAAATTTTCAACAATTTCTTTTTTCCATTTTTGAGAAGACATCAATAAATTAATCCCCCATTCGTTATTTTTTTTGATTTTTTGAAGTGATTTAAGTGCACCTGCAGATAAAGCTGGGGAGAGAGCAGTTGTATATCTAAATGCTCCGCTTGTTTGAATAAGGTGTTCGCCAATTTTTGAGTTACAAGCTATAAAAGCTCCGCCACTGCCAAATGATTTACCAAAAGTTCCTGTAAGCATTGTTATTTCATCAGACAAACCAAAACTTAAACCTTTACCTTTAGGTCCTAAAATACCAATAGCATGAGCTTCATCGACTAATAATTCAACATTATATCTTTTACAAATTCCAGCAATTTCTTTAAGAGGAGCAATTGAACCTTCCATACTGTAAAGAGATTCAACAATTATAAGAATGGACTTATGCGTTGAATTAAATTTAAGAATTTTATTTTCTAAGTCTTTTAAATTATTATGTGCGAATCTTACTAGTTTTGATCCGGCAGCTTTTACTCCGACTAACAAAGAATTATGAATAAATTTATCTGCTATTACAATACTATTTCTGTTAGCTAAGCCTTGTACGGCAGCAATATTAGCTTGGAACCCGCTTGGAAATAAAAGAACTTTTTCCTTATTAAGCCATTCTGCAAGTTGTGTCTCTAATAATATATGTACCGGTCTTGAGCCCGTTATGAATCTCGAACTACCTGAACCAAGTCCTTCAGATAAGCTTATTTCATAAGAGGCTTTTATTACATCCTTATCTCTACTTAATCCCAAATAATCATTACTACATAAGTCAATAAGGTTATATTTAACTTTATCTGGATTTAAACTTTGAAGTTCATATGGCTTTTGACCTAAAGCGAATGTTTTTAATTTACGGAGTCTATTTTTTGGGATTTTTATTTTATTCATTTTTAAACAATTTCAACTAATTGATTTTTATAAAATGATCTATATTTACTATTAAAGTTTGCAAGGTGGATATTGTTTATTAGTATCTATATAGATCATATCTTAAGAAGTTAACTCCTCTCCTCTTCAATCACAATTATTGCTTAATTTAGAGGAATATTTTCCATTCCCTCTAGATCCCTTCCAAATAGAAGCAATAAAAGCTATAAATAGTGGAAATTCTGTTGTTTTAACTGCTCCAACCGGCTCAGGTAAAACATTAATCGGTGAATTTGCTATTTATAGAGGCTTGTCCCATGAAAGTAGAGTTTTTTATACAACCCCTTTAAAAGCTTTATCAAATCAAAAGTTTAGAGATTTTATTAATCAATTTGGAGAGAAGAAAGTAGGTCTCTTAACAGGAGACATTAGTATAAACAGAGATGCTCCAATCTTAGTAATGACTACTGAGATTTTTAGGAATATGCTCTATGGAGAATTTGAAGAATTTGATGACCCTTTGGAAAATTTGGAATCTGTCATTCTTGATGAATGTCATTATATGAATGATCCCCAAAGAGGGACAGTTTGGGAAGAAACAATAATTCATTGTCCAAGTAGAGCTCAGATAATAGCTTTATCGGCAACTATCTCTAATGCAGACCAACTTCAAAATTGGATAGAAAAAGTTCATGGCCCTACAGTACTCGTGAACAGTAATAAAAGACCAGTTCCATTAGATTTTATTTTCTGCAGTGCAAAGGGACTCCATCCCCTTTTGAATAATAAGGGTAATGGGATTCATCCAAATTGTAAGATTTGGAGAGCACCAAAAGGGCAAAAAAAGAAAGGTAAAGTAGGCAGAATAATGCAACCAAAGGCTCCTCCTATTGCCTTTGTAATCTCTAAACTTGCAGAGAGAAATATGTTGCCAGCTATTTATTTTATTTTCAGTAGAAGAGGCTGTGATAAGGCTGTGGAATATATAAAAGATTTATCCTTAGTAAGTTATTCAGAAGCAAATTTGATATCTCAAAGATTAGATGTTTATCTGAAAAATAATGAAGAGGGTGTAAAAGATAAATTTCATTGTGAAGCTCTTAAACGAGGTATCGCTTCACACCATGCTGGTTTGCTACCAGCATGGAAAGAGTTAGTAGAGGAACTATTTCAGCAAGGATTGATAAAAGTTGTTTTTGCAACTGAAACTTTAGCTGCTGGTATTAATATGCCTGCAAGAACAACAGTAATTTCAACATTATCAAAAAGGAGTGATGAAGGACATAGATTATTATTTAGTAGTGAATTCTTGCAGATGTCAGGAAGAGCTGGAAGAAGAGGAAAGGATTTGCAGGGATATGTTGTAACCTTACAAACTAGATTTGAGGGAGCAAAAGAAGCAAGTACCTTGGCTATTAGTGAACCAAATCCACTAGTTAGTCAGTTCACGCCAAGCTATGGGATGGTTCTTAATCTTTTGCAAAATTATAGTTTAGATAAATCAAGAGAATTAATAAAAAGAAGTTTTGGGAGCTTTTTATATTTAGGAGAATCTTCAGAAGAGACGGCTAATCTTGATAATTTAGAAAGAGATTTAAAAGAACTAAAAAAAATAACTTCTAATATTTCATGGCAAGATTTTGATTCATACGAAAAATTGAAAAGTCGTTTAAAAGAAGAAAGAAGATTGTTAAAGATATTAGAAAAACAAGCAGCTGAAAAATTGTCAGAAGAAATCACTAATGCACTTACCTTTATTAAAGATGGAAGTTTAATTTCTATAAAAGCACCTCAAATAAATAGAAAAGTAGTTCCAGCTTTAATTTGTAAAAAAATATATGAATCAAAAAAAATTAAAAGTTTGCTCTGTTTAACAATTGATAATTTATTTATCCTTATAAAACCTTCTTACATAGTCAATATCTTTCCAGATTTAGAGGAGATTGAAATTTTGAAGCTTGAGGAACCCAAGATGAATTTCTCAGGAGAAGTTGTCAGAGGTGATAATGGATCACAAACTTTTGTAGATAAAATTTTTGAAATTTCTAAAAAATACGATTTAAGAACTCCTCAATATGACCTAACAACTGAAGTTTTGGCACAGCAGAAACTAATTACTAATTTGGATGAAACAATAACTAATCAGCCTGCGCATAAATTTGGTGACTCTAAAAAATTAAAAAGATATAGAAAAAGGATTATCGAGATTGAGCAAGAAATAGTGATCAAAAATAATCTTATGGAAGAAAAAGAAAATCACAACTGGAAAAAATTTACTGATTTAATAAAAATTTTGAATCATTTTGGCTGTTTAAATGATTTAGAGCTTACCGAGGTAGGGCAATCAGTTGGAGCAATAAGAAGTGAAAATGAACTATGGGTGGGACTTGTTTTACTTAGTGGCTATTTGGATGAATTGGCCCCACCTGATTTAGCCGCAATCATTCAAGCAATTTGTGTGGATACAAGAAGACCAAATCTTTGGTGTAACTTTAAGCCTTCCATAAAAGTTATAGATGTTTTTAACGAGTTAGAGGGCCTTAGAAAATTAGTAGCCTCAAAACAAAATAAGTTTAATATTAACACTCCAATTTTTTTAGAAACGGAGTTGACTGGGATAATTTCAGAGTGGGCGAGTGGTAAAAAATGGAAAGAACTAATTTTTAATACTTCTTTAGATGAGGGCGATGTTGTAAGGATCTTAAGAAGGTCTATGGATGTTTTATCACAAATTCAATATTGCGTAGGAGTAAGTAATAAACTAAAAAACAAAGCAAAGTTAGCATTAAAAGCTATTAATAGATTTCCTGTTTCTGAATCGAATGATTTATTAAAAGTCTCTGATAATATAAATCCAGCAACAAAAAGAATTGATAATAATTCCTAAAAGTAGTTAAATTAGATCATTTTATTAGTATTTATAGCATCCTCAAAATCATTAGCAGTTAAGTAACCTAATTTTATTGTTGCTTCTTTTAAGTTAATTGATTCATTAAAGGCGAGATTCGCAATTTCTGCTGCTTTTTCATAACCTATTTTGGGAACCAATGCTGTTACAAGCATTAGTGAATTTTCAAGATTCTTTTTTATAGTTTTTGGGTTAGGTTGTATCCCTTCAACTAATTTTAGTCTGAAGTTACTTATTGCATTATTAAGTAATTTTATACTTGTCAAAATATTAAATCCAATTAGTGGCTTATATTCATTCATTTGTAAAGTACCGCTGGCATTAGCTATTGATACTGCGTATTCAAAACCCATTACTTGGGTGCATACCATTGATAATGCTTCGCATTGGGTAGGATTAACTTTCCCAGGCATGATTGAGCTCCCCGGTTCATTCTGGGGAATTATTAATTCATAAATACCAGATCTAGGTCCTGATGACAATATTTTAATATCATTAGAAATCTTAAATAATGCACTTGCTAGGATCTTTATCTGACCCATTACTTGGGCTAATCGATCATGAGATGCCATTAAAGAGAAATGATTCTTTGATTTATAAAAAAATAGATTAGTAAACTCTGAAATTGATTTTATAGATTCTTCTGAAAAATCTTTTGGACAGTTAATACCTGTACCAACTGCAGTACCACCTAGTGGTAAGAAACATAATTCATCGAGACTTATTATGAGAGCATCTTCCGCGTCTTTCAGTTGTTTTGACCATGCAGAAACTTCTTGACCAAGAGAAATTGGCACTGCATCTTGAAAATGAGTTCTACCTATTTTTATAAGATCTTTCCATTCATTACTCTTACTATCAAGAACCTTAGTAAGTTCCTTAATTGATGGAACTAATTTTTTAATTATTTGAGTAACAACAGATATCTGAATAGCTGCAGGAAAAGTATCATTTGTAGACTGCGATTTATTAACATCATCATTTGGATGAATAGGATGATGACTCCCAAGTTCTGAATTCGTTTTTAATGCAGCAATATTAGAGATGACTTCATTTATATTCATATTTGTTTGCGTACCACTACCTGTTTGCCATATTTTTAAAGGAAATTGAGAATCATGTTTTCCATCGAGTATTTCTTTACAGGCTTCAATAATGATATCTTTTTTTACATTATCTATTAAACCCAATTTAAAATTAGCAATTGCAGCCGCTTTTTTTATTACTGTAAGTGAATAAATTAATTCAATTGGGATTAACTCCTCACCAATAGAAAAATTTAAGATTGATCTCTGCGTTTGGGCTCCCCACAAAGCCTCTGCTGGGACTTTAATCTGTCCCATACTATCTTGTTCAAATCTAAAGTTCTTGGTCATCAAAAAAACTGTGGTTAAACTTCAAATAATATTTAGGGATTTAAATACTTAACTTTTCCCATATTACATTTAAATTGTTGAGATGAATTGAGGGATCAAAGCATTCCTTTAAATCATGCTCAGTAACCAATGCCATTATCTCTTGGTCACCCTCGATATTCTGCTTGAAATTACCATTCTCATTATTCCAAGCTTGATGAGCATTTTTTTGCACCAAGCTATAAGCTTTTTCCCTAGACAAACCCTTCTCAACAAGTAAAAGTAAAACTTTCTGACTAAAGATTACTCCCCCATATATATTTAAATTTTTGAGCATATTTTCTGGATAAACTTTTAAATTATTTATTATTTCTTTCATTTCTCTAAGCATAAAATGTAGACATATAGATACATCTGGTAACATAATTCGTTCATTAGAACTATGGCTTATATCTCTCTCGTGCCAAAGTGGAACATTCTCAAGAGCTGTTACAACATAACTCCTCAAAATTCTAGATAAACCGCTAACCCTTTCACTACGAATAGGGTTCCTTTTGTGAGGCATAGCTGAGCTTCCTTTTTGCCCTTTTGAAAATCCTTCTTCAACTTCTAAAACATCTGTTCTCTGAAGGTTCCTTATCTCAGTTGCAAATCTATCAAGTGAAGCTCCAACTAGCGCGATTGTTTGAACATATTCAGCATGTCTATCTCTTGATATAACCTGAGTACTTGCTGTATCTGGTTTTAAGCCAAGCAAATCACAAGTTATTTTTTCTATTTCTGGGTTTGTATTAGCGTAAGTGCCCATCGCTCCACTTATTTGTCCAATGGAAATAGATTCTTTAAGTATTAATAACCTTTTTTTATCTCTTAGTATTTCTGCTAACCATCCTGCCAATTTAAACCCAAACGAAATAGGCTCTCCGTGAATTGCATGCGATCTCCCAATCATTAAAGTATTTTTGTGCTTTCTTGCTAATGATCTGATTTCATTTTCAAGCTTTTCAATTTCTTCTAATAATAATTCGCAGGAATCTTTTAGCTGTAAAGATAGGCCAGTATCAAGAACATCACTGCTAGTCATTCCAACATGAATATATCTTCCGGAATCTCCAACATATTCATTGATATTTGTGAGAAATGCTATTACATCATGTTTTACTTCTTTCTCAATTTCTTTTATTCTTGATTCTTCAAATTTTGCATTTAAACGAATCTCTTTTAGCGCAGCTTCAGGCATTTTCCCAAGAGAACAATTTGCCTCGCATGCTGCAATTTCAACTTTGAGCCAACTCTGGAATTTTGCATTTTCAGTCCAGATTCTCCCCATTTCGGGTAAAGTGTAACGTTCAATCACAATTTTTAAACATCTTCAATTTTAACTTTATAACTAAAATCTTATAATTGCTCTAAACGTTAAAGATCTACTTGCCATTGAACATATTTGTGTAAGTATTATTTTCATATATATAAAGCTGTTGTATTTGTAAATATCAATTCATTTAAAAAAATGTCTAAAACCTGCTATTGGACTATCTTTATAAATAGAAGGTATTTTGTTTTTAATAAAATTCTAAATTAGCATTATGTTTCAAAAATATAATCTGAAAATAGACAGTAATTATTTATTTAAATTTATTTTTCTAAAATAAATGAATAAAAAAAGTAGGTTAGATATTTATCTTATGTCTATGGGTTTATGTGAGACTCGTCAGAAAGCTCAGGGTATAATCCTTGCAGGTAAGGTTAAAGATTTCAATGGTAAGATTTACGATAAACCTGGTCAACAAGTTTTAATAGGAACTGAATTTATTATTCAATCTGAACCTCAATTCGTATCGAGAGGAGGAGAAAAATTACTGGAGGCTTTCAAAAAACTAAAGATCAATGTGAAAGATAGAGTTTGTCTAGATGCAGGAATTTCTACTGGAGGATTTACTGATTGCTTGTTACAACAAGGAGCAAAAATAGTTTATGGAATAGACGTAGGTTATGGACAAACAGCATGGAAAATAAGAGAAAATCCAAAAGTAAAACTCTTTGAAAGATCAAATATTAGAAATTTAAAGCCTTTAGATGTATATTCTGAAGAAAGTTTATTACCAAATTTTGTTGTAGCGGACTTGTCTTTTATTTCACTAAAGTTAGTTTTCGAACCTATTAATAATTTATTATCAGGAGATCTTATAGAAGGAATATTTCTTATTAAACCACAATTTGAGGTAGGAAAAGATCGAGTAAGTAAAGGAGGCGTTGTAAGAAAGGCTGAATATCATATTGAGGCTATAGAGTCAGTTATTAATGTTGCAGAAGAAATGCAATGGAATATTAAGGGTCTATTAGCTTCCCCATTAGTTGGGCCTGCAGGAAATCATGAATATCTAGCTTGGATGTCCAAGGAAGGAATGTCTAATCCAAAAATTGATAGTAATTTTATAGAAAATTTAGTAAAAGAAACTCTTTAATTAAAGTGCTTCTTCGTTGGTATCTCCAGTTCTAATTCTTACAACAGAATCAATAGATGATATAAATATTTTTCCATCTCCAATTTCACCTGTTTTTGCAGCTTCGGCAATTGCCTCTATAACTGAACTTACTTTTTCATTTTCAACTACAACTTCTACTTTAAGTTTCTGAAGAAATTCAACTGTAAATTCCGAACCTCTATATCTTTCTACTTGCCCTTTTTGTCTTCCAAATCCTCTGACTTCACTTACAGTCATACCAACAATTCCAGAATTTACTAATGCAATTTTTACATCTTCCAATTTAAATGGTCGTATGATTGCTTCAATTTTCTTCATGTTGATCTCTAATCTACTTTAAGTGTAATTCTTTTTCTGAAAAACATCTAGAATTGAAATCTCAGAAAATGATTCGATCTTTAGCCCCGCGCTCATTGCATCTTTAACTAGTAACTTAGAGTTTTCATTTGATATTATTACTTGATTATTTGATATCGCCTCCCATTGATCATTTTCAAAATGCGTCTGGAGCCATAACATTCCAATAACACTTGTTGGCTTTAAAGATTTATTTGAATTATTGTCTATATTTACCAAACAGATGTCCATAAGTTTTTTGAAACTACATACATACTGCTCTTTTACTAACAAGAGGATTGTTACTGTTGATACAAATCTCAATTTTATATCCTTTGACTTATTGATTTGTAATACTTGAGTATGTTTTTAATTTTTGCTAATTATTTGCTTTTTATATATTTTTAGTACAGATGATTTTAAAAAAATGACTGCAGCAAATTTACATGATTCGACTAATAAGCCTTTATACGGAGAAAGACTAATAGAAGAATCAAAAATAATTTGCTTTGATAATCCAAATAAAAAAAGAATTTATCAAATTGAAATTGAACTACCTGAATTTACGTGTAAATGCCCATTTTCTGGTTATCCAGATTTTGCAAAATTAAATATCTCTTATCAGCCGAATATGAAAGTGTATGAGTTGAAATCCTTAAAACTTTATATTAATAGCTTTAGAGATTTAAAAATCTCTCATGAAGAAGTGGTTAATAGAATTATGGACGATCTCTTAAATGCAGCAGCGCCACATTGGATTCATTTAAATGCTGATTTTAATCCTAGAGGAAACGTTTCTATGAAATTAGATATCTATAGTGGAAAGAAAAGAAACTAATTATTCTTTATCTCATCTGATAACTTGAGAAATTCTTTTTTAAAACCTAAGAGATTTCTATTACTTAAACCACCAATAAACAATTTATTTGAATTTTCATTAAATAAAATCCAAATTTGGTTTGTAGGAATAAGACTAAAAATTGTTCCCAAAATTATTAAAGTAAAAGATAAGTAAATAAAAGGAATTGAAGGATCATTTTTAATAATTAAACCACTACTAGGAATTATTTTTTTTAGAGATAGATTTGAAGAATTTATTTCTAATGGTTTATCATTTAGATATACAAAACTTTCAGAAAAATCTTCAATATTTGAGACTTTAAGAGGACCGTTTTCATTATCAATAGTTAGAAGATAATTTTTTTTATTTTCTTTGCCCAACTCAATTAAAAGTCCCCATATTTGATCTCCTATCTCGGGTATAGGTTTTAGTTGAAGTTGGTAAAGAATACTGTCGATTTCCATAACAATATTTGAAACAGACCAGTCAGCTTGATAAATTGTTAAACCTTTATACCTAATAGGCTGATTTACTTGCGTTTTTTTTATTTCATTAAGGTTTTCTTTTTTTGACAGAAATTCTAAATTTGAAATAAATTGCTTTGGTTTTCCATCACTTTCACGTTCTATTAAAAATTTATTTAATTTTATTGTGACTTTTGAATTTGAACTCTCATTTATTAAATCTAAACTTTCTCCTGGCCTTAAATATTGTTCTTTAGATTGTCTACTAAAATTTCCGTAGGCAGAGCCAATCAGTAAAACAATTAATCCGATATGGACGATTATCGGCCCAAGTTTTCCTACTAAGCCTTTTCTTGCCGATAGGCGATTTTCAAATTTGGAGATACCCCAACCTTTTTTTCTAAGTAAAGAATCAGCTTTTGAGATATGATCTCCATCTGATTTGATTTCGAAGTTAGTAACTAATTGTAATTTGTAGAATCTTTTTTCATATTTATAGTCAATCCACTTTAATGCTGCTTTTAATGATGGTATTTGTCTCTTAAAACTACAAGCTGCTAGAGAAATACAGAGAAGTATTAAGGAAAATAAAAACCAATAACTTGTATATACATGATCTAATTGCAGTTTTATAATTTGATATCCGTTAATAAATCCAAAAATTGGCGTCTCGTTGTAGAAATCTATATATTCTTGTTGATCATTTCCTTGAGGTATGAATGTTCCAACTCCACTTGCAATGGCGATGAAAATTATTAATAGAATTGCAAATCTTAAACTTGATATTTTTAAAATAAATTTCTTAAAAATAACCATTTAAATCCAATTTGAAATTAAACTTAGAATCCCTATAGAGACTAAAAATACACCACTTAAAGTAGGAATTAATTGACTATACTTTCTGAGTTCAAGAAATTTCTTTAAATTTTCAGTTGTCGCTCCTGCAATAATTAATGGTGTTACCTGACCTAGTCCGAAGAAGAATAAAAAAATTATTGAAATTGTTGGGTTTTTTGCTTGTGATACCCATGCTAATAGCGTAGCAAGTACTGGAGTAATGCAAGGTGAGGAAGCAAGACCAAAAGCTCCACCTATTACAAAAGGTGTAATAAAAGAAGGAACCTTGTCTTCCATAAATCTTAAATCAGGTCCATTTGGTAATTGGAATTTTAAAATTCCTAATAAATTTAGACCCATAATTATTGCTATGAAAGCTACTAAAGATGAATAGTAAGAGGGTAATTGTC
>Ga0209503_10000848_pt1 | contig 16919 bp, 16 predicted proteins | sample SouAtlMetagenome_2_FD_187448 | JGI IMG/M metagenome (GOLD analysis project Ga0209503, IMG submission 187448) | Marine eukaryotic phytoplankton communities from Atlantic Ocean - South Atlantic ANT15 Metagenome (SPAdes) (version 2) | ecosystem: Environmental > Aquatic > Marine > Oceanic | place... | reverse complement strand
GACATCATGGGTGCGGAAGCTTCTGATGAAGAGCTTCGCGGATTCTTTAGTGGGATGTCCACGATGCTTGAGGAATAGGGCAAAAAAACCTCCCATCCGAAGGAGGGGAGGTTTCTAAAATTGGTGTGCAGAAATCTATTTCCTGCGACGCTTTCCAGCCAAGAAAGCAAACCCGAGAAGCGCAGTCAGGGAGGTGCTTGGTTCAGGAATGGCAATGGATGTTTGGAATGGAGTGCCCGCATTTTGCCAAACTGGATTCTCTGCGCCAAAGTTTGGGACGAGATTCAGCTCGCTAGGAGTTGGTGGCGGATTAGCGGTCGAGAATGAAAACTGCCATTCATCGTCTGTAACGGTATTGAAAAAGTTCGCAGCGGCGGTTGTCGGGGCATCGAAAATTCGAAGTCCAAATTGAAGCGTTTGAGAACTGGTTCCAGGCAAGTCAACCGCGTCATCAAGAGTTACCTGATCAGTAAACTTCCCGTCTGCGCCTACGGCGAAAGAGACACTCTCGACTGGAATAAAACCATTAAATGAATCCCCGTTATTCACGGGAGCGCCTGCGAGTTCGAAATAGCCAAGTTGGACAAGATCACCATTCGCCAGATCTGAACCCGTAATATCAAGAAAAGGATTGGTAAGGTTGAATGCGTTGTTGTTGTTCGACATTACAATCGTGAGCGTTGCTGCCGGTGCAGAAGCAGCGGTGACTAAAAGAAGTGCGAGTGGATATTTCATTTTGGTGGAAAAGGTTATCATTTTTTTTCAAGATACTGATTAAATTATTCAACAGTGTAAGGGAGAGGGACATTCAGAGGCGAGGCGGATTCGGTGCCGCCGGAAGCCCTGGTGAGGAATAAGGCACTATTTGCCGGAACTACTAAATCGTTAGCTGGATTCCCAACGCTAGGACCTGAAAAGTAAGCCCAGTTGCTCCCAAACGCTGCAAGTGTAATCCACTGTCCTCCATCCCAAAAATATGCGCGGTCGTTCGTGGACCATCCGGGAATGTCATGGATGTTTAAATCCTGAAGTCTCATTCCAGTTGGGTTAAGGGCTGGTGTGTCACCAACCGGAAATCGAGTGGAAACGAAATATGATGAGGCGCCAGCTACGGTGGAGGCCTGAGGGGCGGATGGGACCTCACCAAACAGGGTGAGTTCTGCGGCAGTTAAATCTGCTCTTTGGACAAAAATACCTTCCTCGGGAAATATTACCGCGTCAGTTGCCGAGTTTCCTAAATTAGGACCAGAGAAGTATGCCCAATTACCACCAAAGGTTGCAAGGGTGACCCAGGTCCCATCTTCCCAGATAAAAACACGGTCACTTGAAGTAAACGGCGTCGCAGTTGTCCCGAGAATCGAGCCCACCGTATTCGCTTTCCGAATCGTCACGGTTGTCGACGCTGAAAAGCGAGTGGCGCTGAGTAGGTCGAATGTTGTGGAAAGAGTCAGCGTGTCGGCTGTGTGGGAAGCGATGAGGAAAGCTTCTTCAGAACCGCTGGTATTCGTAAGATAGGCGAGATAGGGAACACCGGTCCACTGATTCGCGGTCCAAGTGGCTCCAGACACAGTGACATTTTGTTGGTCAGCAGCAAAATTGGCCACAACAGTAGCACCGCTTGAGTGCTCCAGACCGTTGAGCAAGGTGGCAGAAATGGCGGTGAGAGTTGGTCCTCCTGCAGTCCCAGCAGCTATGGGGACTTTGGTATACCCCTCAGGAGTTGTGAATACTGCTTGCCCCAGAAGCGGGAGGCATAGCGAGATGGAAACGAGAGGCGCGGACAGATTCATAATCTTTGTATTTCTAAACGTTGAGTGTTGAGTCATGTGAAATCAACACGAAAATGCGTAAATGTGTAAATTTTTGTAAGTGCCGATTTTTTTGAGGGTTTTTGGGGCAAATTTCTGTAATTTTAGGCTAATTGTTATCGTCGTTAAGACGCTTGGTTGATTCGCGCTAATGTATGTTTGGGGCTATTGTGAGATTTCCCTTGAGAGAGAGTTTCTTATTTTACTGATATTTTTACGATTTTATTATACATTTAAACTTATATCAAGTTAAAAGGAGAATACGGGATAAAATTTGGTAGGGGAAAAGGGGAAAGAACCAAGGGAGGCTCGTTTTGAAAAATGGCCTGTGCTCTTTCAGTGGGATCAGGGGTTGCAGGGCGCTGGAGTGGAGATAGGATCTCTCGTCTTGAAGGCAGGATATACAGTCGGAAACGAGAAGTTGGTTAAAGTTCTTGATGGGGCTTCGGGCCACCTTCTGGGGCTATGGAGAAAGCAGGGAAAAGATGATGGGGCTCTGAGAATTGCGGTGGTTGGAGGAGGCTGTAGTGGCCTGCAATATCAAATGGATCTGGTCGATGGTCCCCGTGATCGTGATATCATGGTGGAAAGTAATGGAGTGAAGGTTGTTGTTGACCCCAAGAGCGCTTTGTTTGTGAGTGGGAGCGAGTTGGATTATTCGGATGATCTTCAGCAGGGGGGATTTAAGGTTAGCAATCCCAATGCGGTGGTAACTTGTTCTTGTGGAGAGAGTTTTGCGGCGTGAATGATCCTTTCGAGATTCTGGGGTTGTCGCGTGGAGTGGCCATCTCTGCGGAGAGGATCGACAAGGCTTACAGGGAGGCCAGCCGTCGGCTCCATCCTGACAGCGGAGGTGAGGGGGAGGATTTCCAGGAAATGGCCAAAGCGGCAGATCTCTTGAAGAGTCCGTCGAGGAGGTTGAGATGGGCCATTGAGTCGACCGAGTCAGCTTGGGATGGTCGGGGGAGCGTGCCGACTTCGGTGATGGATTTGTTTTCGCCGGTGGCGGAAGTCATTCAGAAGGTCGATCAGTTCGCGTTGGAGAGGGGAAATTCAAAGAGCGCTCTGGGTCGGGCGGTTTTAGATGCAAGGGTGCCGGAATTGAAGCGCGAGTTGGAGGATGTCCTGCAGAGTGTGTCTGATGAGGAAGCTGATTTGCTGAGAGCCTTTGAGGAGTTTGATCGAAGAGGGTGGTTGGAACTTGCAGAGCAAATGGGAGAGGTGGCACGGGGTTTGTCTTTTTTGGAGAAATGGCAGGGAGAGATTCGAGCTGCGACGGGAAAATTGTTCCAAGCTTTGCTCGGAGGGATTTAATGGCTATATCGATTCGTAATGAGCGAGGTGATTGTTGGGATTGATTTGGGGACGACTCAATCTGCGGTGGGTGTGATGGATTCGGGGTTTCCGATTCTTCTGGCAGATGAATCTGGTTCCGTGCTAACGCCGAGTGTGGTCTGGTACGGGGGCAATGGAGAGGTGGAGGTCGGTCAGAGGGCGCTGCGGCGCGCGGGAGTTGATCGGGTCTTTGCCAGTGTGAAGAGTTTGATAGGACGGCGCTATGATGAACTGGATGAGCTACAGAAGAAGGCCGTGAGCGAGCAAGTTACCTTTTCCACGGCTTCAGGTGAGAAAAGTCCGGAGGAAATCTCCGCGGAGATTCTGAAAGAGCTCAAAGCGATTGCTTCCGAGCGTCTCGAAATCGAAGTTGGTAAGGCGGTGGTCACGGTGCCAGCTTATTTTAATGATGCCCAGCGGGCGGCAACCAAGCGGGCGGGTGAATTGGCGGGACTTGAGGTGGTGCGAATCGTGAGCGAACCGACGGCAGCGGCATTGTCCTACGGACTGGACCGTCTCAAAGAATCGGCACGGGTTGCGGTTTTTGATCTGGGAGGAGGGACCTTCGATGTTTCGATTTTGGAGATGCGGGAAGGGGTCTTTGAAGTGGTGGCAACGGCGGGAGATACCCATCTGGGAGGCGACGATTTTGACGAATTGCTCTTGAGGATGGCGGCGAAGCGATTGTCGATTGAGTGGGAGGGGTTCGATGGGTTGGAGAGGGCGCGGTGGCATTGGGAGGCCAGAAGAGTGAAGCACGAATTATCCCTGAGGGACGAGGTGGTTTTCCGAATTCCCTTTTCCGGCGAGTGTGTGATTTCGCGAGGCGATTTTGAACTCGAAATGAGTCCCTTTTTGGATCGGGTTGAAGGCTGTTGCCGTCGGGCCCTCGTTGACGCCGCGATGGAGGTGAGCGAACTGCAAGCGGTGGTCATGGTGGGGGGAAGCAGCCGGATTCCGGTGGTGAAGGAAAGGGTGGAGGCGGTTTTTGAAAAGGAGCCCGATCTGAGTCAGCACCCTGATGAGGCCATTGCGCGGGGCGCGGCGATTCAGGCTGGAGTCCTTGCGGGCACGGTAAGAGAGGTGCTGCTGTTAGATGTCACCCCGCTGAGTCTTGGAATTGAAACAATGGGAGGCTTAATGAATGTCCTGATTCCGCGGAATACGACGATTCCTTGTAAGGCCGGAGAGATGTTTACAAATGCCGCTGATAGTCAGAGGTCAATGAAAGTTCGGGTTCTTCAGGGGGAGCGGGAATTGGCTGTCGATAATTGGGAATTAGGGGCGTTCGAGGTGGAATTTCAGGAGGAGAGAAAGGGGAAGGCCCGGGTTGGAGTGGAATTCAGGATTGATTCGGACGGGATTCTCTCGGTCTTGGCACGGGATATCGCAAGTGCTCAGGATACCGTCATTGAAGTCGGCAGCGCTGCAGTGGATGTGGCCGAGGCCCGTGTCGAAAAAATGGTGAGTGAAAGCGTGGAATTTGCTTTCGAAGATATGAGTGCACGGGTCTTCGAGGAAGCACGCTTGAAGGCCGAGGAACTGCTTCCAGCGGTGGAGGTGGCTTTGGTGCAGCTTGGCGGGCATTTGGAGACCGAGGAGCGCCAAGTGATCGAGAAAGCCCGGGATGGGGTTGTGTCCGCAATTGCGTCGGGGAACGGTCCATCGCTCAAGGCTGCGGTTGAAGAGTTGGATGGAGCGACGGAGACTCTGGCGGCAATGCTAGTGGATTTGGCATCCGGCGCTCTTTTTTCGGATTCATGAGATTGACGCGGCGAGGCCTTTTCACCACAGTCGGGAAGTAAGTTACGCATGAGCCAAGCAGGAGTTTTTCTTTGTCCTTCGTGTCAGGCGGTCATTCAAAGTGATCGTGGGACGGAAAAAGGATTAACCTGTACTGAGTGCGGACATGAGTTTTTCAAGAGGACGGTAATGCCCCCTCCGGTTAGATTGGCTAATGCTTCCAGGAAGAGTGATAGCGTTGTTCGGAATGTCATGCGCAAGCGTAATCTGGTTTCGGTTCAGGAGGCGATGTCAGCAGTGCCGGCGCATGAAGTTCCTTTTGTGCTGAAAACCGAGGCGCCTGTGATGGTGAAAGTAGAAGAAAATTCGGATGCCGTTTCGGGGGAGATGCCTGAAGATCGGGATGAGATTATTATGGCGGATGGGTCCAGAAGGATCCGGAGGCGTAAAAAGAAGTTGAAAGAGGAGAAGAGCAAAGCCCTCCTGATCTTCATGTTCGTCTGGACGACTATTATCGGATCGGTTTTTTACCTATTCAAATCAGGAGATGATTCCGAGCAGGATCAAGATGAAGGGCCCGCCGACGGAGAGTCTATTATTGCCGCCAGAGACCGCTTGTTTATTGGTGAGCATTCCCCAAAAATTAACGTCTCATTCAAAGCGTTTCTGGGACAGTTTGAATCGGGCCAGCGTCTTCAATTCATTGATCAATCGTCAAGGTTTTCACTGCAATTCAATCGCTTCTACCGGAGTGCGGTATTTCCAACTCCCGTGGGCGAGATTGGTGTGGCTGCGCGTAATGTTATCGAGATTAAGTCTGGGCCCGACCCCGTCCTAGGGCTGGAGACAATATGGTTCGATGAGGAGCGAGGTATCCTCGAGACAGTTCACGTTCACGATGGAGAGACGTGGAAGTTGGATTGGGAGGCCTTTGGCCCTTATTCGACCTCACCATGGGTGTTGTTCATTTCCGGAACCGAGAGAAGTGAGGGAACATTCCGACTCTATGTGAGGAAGATGAAATCACTTGATGATTCGAAGAGGTTCTTTGTGAAGTTTTATGCTCCAGCTGTTTTTGGAGAGAGTGACCGGAAAGCGAGTAGTTTTGATGTGGAAAGTCCCGAGGTCGAAGTTGACACGAGAAGTGGTCTGGGACAGCAATTCATTGAGGTTTTCCAAAATCATCAAAATAAGGATTTCTTCTTGGGTTCCATGTTCCCAAACGTCGATCCGGAAGGATATCTAAGGGTCACGGTGAAATTGGCTTGGGAGTCGGACGAGAAAGATGAACCTGTTTTGGTGCTGAAGGAACTCATCAGCCCCTCGTGGTATGGTCAAAGAATCGTGGATACCTTGGATGATTTTGACCCGGGAAAAGGGGATGAGTTGGAAGAGAAAATTGAGACCGATGAAGAAACCGAGCCTGAAAAGGTGAAGATGATTTTAGAAGATGAGTGACGACGAATTAAAAAATCCGTTGGAGAAAGTCCCGGAAGGGATGATCCGTAAGCGCCGCAAGGTGCGGAGAAAGCGTCGAAGTAAGGAAAGCTCGGTTTCTGCCAACAAGGTCTTTGAAAGAGGAAAGGATTTGCTCTTCGGAATGCAGAGGGATCAAGGCGAACAGCATGTTGATGTTGCCGAGCAATTGCGGCGTCTGAAGCAGGATGCTGACGATGATAAACCTTTGGATGATGTTTGGGGAACAAAAAGGCGTTCCAGTTCGTGGCTATGGATTCTGCTGCTGGGGATCATCATGCCATTGATTATTATCGGAATTATTATTTCGAAGTTGACGCAGAATCCCATCGAAGGGCCAGGGCTTAAATTGAAGGATGGAGTTGGTGTGCTGAAAAAGGATTTTTCTGCTTCCGATGGTCCCAATGGCTGGTTTTTAGGCGATTCAGAATCGGTTACTTCCGAGGTGATTAGAATTCTGAATGCTCTTAACGATGCAAAGACTCTTGAGGAGGTAGAACCATTCATCCGCCAGTCACCCTATCGCAGTTTAAATCCAATTTCCCTGGATCGATTGGCCAATCCATTCATTTCGGAAACGATTTCAGATTTTGAGTTAATAACTGGTCTCAGCAAACCTGGTGGAAGTTCTGATGTCGAGGAACGAGGCTTTTTAAGTATTCAGGGAAAGCATGAGGACGGTCAGGCGTTCACGGCGTATTTTGTCGAAGAGGAGGTGGGAGGTTACAAGAAAGTCCTTCTCGACTGGGATGCCACAGCGGGATGGGGAGAAGTCAACATTGAGACCTTGGTGCAGACTAAGCCGAGAAATGAGACCTTGATCAGATGTCTTATTGAAAAGAAGGCGATTTACGATGTAGAGTTTGGGGATGTGGTATACTCAGGATACGTTCTTTCCGATCGGGAGAATGGTGAATATACTTTCGCCTACGTTCCGCTTTCCAGCAAAGCGAGTCGAATTCTAGACGGGCAGTTGAAGGGTGTTCTTGATTACGGTAATTTTATCCTCCCGTTAAAGGAGAATGAGCCGGTAACTCTGGGTGTTCGTTTTGGAAACGAAAAAGGAACGTCCAGCGTATTTGAGATTACCAGCCTTGAACACGAGAGTTGGGTCAGGCCTTGAGGAAATCCAAAAGGCCCTGTCGCATTGCGTCAACCGGCGCGTCCTGATTGAGCCAGTGTTCCAGAGAAAGCGCCCCTTGGTGAAGGAGGAGAGAGAGTCCGTTGGCGATTCTGGCTCCCTGACTCCCGGCGTCGCGAAGGAGGTGGGTTCTTGAAGGGTTGTAGATGGTGTCGTATACCAGATGATGAGGTTCCACCCAGTGTGGAGGGAAAGGGGCGGGGTCGGTTGATTTGAGCCCCACTGAAGTTGTATTGATAATGAGGTCGCTGGCTCCAATTGCTTCCTCGAGGATGGGATCATCGAGTGAGTGGATTTCAATCCGGTCACGTGGTCCTTCCAGCTTTTCGGACTGAGTCAGTCTGGTGAGCTCTTCCCGCATCGGAGTGAGTTTTTCGAGAGTGCGGTTTGCTAAAATCAGCTGGGGGCATCCTTCCAATGCGCACTGGGTGGCGATGGCTCTTCCAGCTCCTCCTCCTGCCCCGATAATGATGACCCTGAGGTCTCCCAAATCCATGCCGAACTCCTCTCGAATAGCCCGGACAAATCCGGGGCCATCTGTGTTGAATCCAGTTCTTTGGCCTTCCGCATTGAACACGATGGTGTTTACTGCTCCCATACTTGAGGCGGCGGGCTCGACTTGATGGCAGGCCTCTAGGGCTTCAAGCTTGTGAGGGACGGTGACGTTGATGCCTCGGATCCCCGCGGCATACATTTTCTCGAACGCTTCGTTCACCTGCCCTTCAGGCACCTCGACACGAATGTAGCGGCAATCCAGCTTGAGTTTGTTGAGCGCCGGCTGATGCAATTGGGGTGAAAGAGAGTGGGCCACCGGGTTTCCGATGACAGCAAATTTGGCGGGATGATCGTGGTCGGAGTTGATTTCGGAGAGCTGATCGAGAGTGAAATAGTTCATGAGAGAAGAGCGATGAAACGATTAATACGACGGACGCATTCCTCTTGTCCAAGGATTTCCAGAATGGCTCCCAGATCGGGTCCGCCGCTTTTTCCGGAGAGGGCTACGCGGAGCGGGAACATTAGCTGTCCAGGCTTGGCGCCATTTTCCTTGGCCGTTTCTCCGATGGAACTTTTGGCTTTGGACCAGTCGGAAAGGTCAGTAAATGTTACCGCAAGTGCGGTGAGGAGGTCTCCGCTTGCTTGGTTTTTCCTTACTTTGTCCAATGCGTCATTGGCGATGGGATAATCGGGATCGAGGTAGAAAGCCACGGCATCGGGAACTTCCGTGAGAAGCGAGACTTTTTCCTGTATGGAGGCGAGCATCGTTAGAGTCGCGTCCGAGTTGCAGGCCGCGGCAAATTCCTCGGTGCTGAGTTTGAAAAGATGTTGTTGGTTGACCCACTTACACTTTTCGATGTCGAAGCGTCCTGGTGAGCGGTTAACGTTTTCGAGGGAGAATTTCTTGATCAATTCAGCAGGAGAGAAGATCTCGGATTCGTCTTTGGGTGACCAACCCAGAAGCGCGATGAAGTTCACCACTGCGTCTGACAAAAATCCTTGGCGCGGGTAATCTCCCACTGCAGCCCCTTCGTCGCGCTTGGACATTTTTGAACCATCGGAGTTCAAGATTAGGGGGATGTGGGCATAGGCAGGAGGAGTGGCTCCAAAGGCTTCGATGAGTTGGAGATGCTTCGGGGTGTTCATCAGATGATCTTCGCCGCGGATCACGTGCGTGATTTCCATGGTGAGATCATCGACGACATTGACAAAGTGAAAGACGAAGGAGCCATCGGAGCGTCTTACTACCATGTCGGGAGTATTTTCTTCGTTTGTGTAGTCAATGGAGATCTCACCACAAACCAAGTCGTTCATCGTGTTGAGCTTGCGATCAAAGCGGAATCTCCATGCGCCATCGTCTTCGTAGACGCGGTCGGCGTCCTTGAGTTTCTCAAACCATTCTTGGTAGATTGACCTGCGCTCGGATTGAAAATAAGGACCGACGTCGCCTTCATTTCCGGGACCTTCCCAATCCAATCCGAGCCATTCCATTCCTTCGAAAATTGCCCCGCGGGCTTCTTCGGTGTTCCGGGCTTCGTCGGTATCCTCAACACGCAGGATGAAGCTACCTCCGTGTTTCTTTGCGAAGAGCCAATTGAAGAGAGCGGTGCGGGCACCCCCAAGGTGAAGGTATCCGGTGGGCGAGGGTGCAAAGCGGGTGCGGACTGGTGCGGGCATGGGGATGGCTATAGCGGCGTGTGAGCCAGTGGGCAACAGGCATTATAAGCGAGTGTAAAACAAAAATGCAGTTTTTCTATTTCTTACTTCGCAAAATTTTTAGAGTGTCAATTGTGTTCGCTTCATTGAGTTTCCCTGCAGTTTCGAAAATTCGATCGCCTTTCATTGACTGAGAGGGACCCCTCTTCCCGAACCGTGTGCATAACTCAAAAGGGAGATGGGAAAAGAATGTCATAGAGTTTTCACACGAGTACACGCCGACTCGCAAAACGCCAGCGTTCCTGGATGAAGAAGGAAGCCTGGATCAAGGATGTGGCGTGTCCGATTCCTTTTGATGTAAAATATGCTTCTCTTTCTTAAGGAGCCAAAAGTTAAGTCTGTTCACGCAACAACGGCCTCGGTTTCCCGAGGCCGTTCATTAAAAATAAATGGCTACGGATCCTAGGCGAACAGGGGCTTCATGTGGCGGTCGAGGAGGTTGCCGGTGACGCATTTTGAGATAACGGCTTCGTTGGCCTTGAGGGCGTTGAGGTAGCGGTCACCCATTTGGGCGGCGATTTTGAAACCGACGTGGAGGAGTTGGCGAACATTGGCATTGTAGCCGGGGTTGCTTTGGTCGTGCGTGAGGGCGCTGACGTATTGCTGGCTGGTCCAGCTGTTGACTTCCTCGGCGCTTGGAAGCTGTGAGTGGTCGATGTCGATGACGGTGGCATAGGGTTCGCAGAGAGCTTCTTTTTTCTCGAGAGCCTTGGCGTAGATTTCCTTGGCAAGGTCGAGGGCGTCTCCGCCTGCGGTGGCGAGTCCGATGACTTCCTCGAGCCAGTTGGTGCCTGCAGTTTTAATATGAAGGCCGGCGCCGGTGCGGGCGATAGCTTTTTTGATGGGTTCGTAGATGGAGAATTTATCGGATCCAGAGTGGACGGAAAGTTTGAGAGTCTCGGGAAGTCCGTAGGCTTTCACGGCGTGTGCGAGGACAGCTAAATCGTCGTTAAATTCCTGTTCGAATTGCGCGACATCTCCGACGTAGTCGACACCTTTGTTGAAGCGGCCGGTGAATTTTGGGGCGATAGTTTGAATAGGGATTCTTTGGTCAGCGATTGCAGCGAGGATGATGAGCATCTCGGCAGGAACCTGTGGGTTATCGGTTTCGTCCATGGAGACCTCGGTGACGAAGTCATCGGTGCCGCCCTTGGCTGCCACGATGTGATCGTAGATCGCTTTGGCTTTTTGAGTGGCCTTGAGGAATTGGTTTGCGGTCTTCTCTACGAGCTCGCGGGAAATTTCGAGAGGAGCGTCAATGCCCTCGATGGAGACGGATCCAATAAGCTCTGGATGCTTATTGATGAAGGCTTCGATATCCTCGGGGGCAGCGGCTTCGCCAATGTCATCGGCCACGTCGAGGGTGAAGAAGTTGCATGGCGCGACGAAGCGGTCAACCGTGGAGAGGTTGATATGATCGGCGTCGAGAAGGTATTCGCCTTCCCAGCCAAGATCGGCGACGGCTTTATCGGCGGCGTCTCGGGTGGTCTGAGGCTCGGAGCCAATGATTTCGTGCTCGCGATTGGACTTGTTCCAAGTCGGGCAGATGTCGACGCCGAGTTCTTTAGCGTCGATAAAGGCTTGGAGTTGGGCGTGGGCGCCGTGAGCGAAACGGTCGCCAACGCCGAAGGTGAATTTAGGACAGGTTTTCATAAGAAGAGTGAGTTGGTTTTTTGAGTATTGCGATTTTAGTCATTCACGGTGATCACCGCTTTGAGGGCGCGAGTGGCGGGGGAGGTAAACTTGTCGAATTCCTCTGGAACTTCGGTGATGTCAAGGCGATGGGTGATCCAGTTCTGCAGATTGATCTCTCCGTCTGTGATAATCTGGATGATCTCGGGGAAGTCTGCGGGAAGAGCATTGCGGCTGGCCATGACGGAGAGTTCACGGCGGTGGAAGAAGGGTGCTTGTGGGAAGGTGAGGTCTTGCGCGGTGATACCGACATAAACCACACGTCCTCCAACGGCAGCGTATTGATGGCATTCCACCATGGAGCCGGCGTGACCGGTGGCGTCGATGATGACGTCGCAAAATCCGCCTTCGGTGACAGTTTTAATTTCCGTAAGCTGTGAGCCGTCGGGCTTGGCGAGAACGGGGTGGGGGATACCGAGGTTCTCGGCACAGAAGTCGAGACGGTTTTGCGCAAAGTCGACGACAAGGACTTTGAGGTTCATGAGCTTGAGAAACTCGAGGCAGGCAAGGCCGATGGGGCCGGCACCGATGACCATGACGGTTTCACCGGGTTGCGGGTTGCCGCGTTTTACGGCGTGGTAGCCGATGGCGAGAGTCTCCACGAGAGCAAGCTCGTCGTAGGAAAGATCGTTGCCGGGATGAAGCTTGTGAGCGGGGACGGTCCAGTTTGATTTTCGAAGTCCGCCGCTTTGGTGAACGCCTACCACGGAGACATTCGAACAGGCGTTTGAATGTCCCTTTTTGGAAGGGATGGACTCGGGGTCATTGAGATAAGGTTCGAGCGAGCACTTGTCTCCTGCTTTGACATTCGTGACGCCTTCACCAACTGCGATGACTTCCAGTCCGAGTTCGTGTCCGGGAGTGCGCGGGTAGGAAAAGAAGGGGAACTTTCCAAGATAGCAGGAAAGATCGGTTCCGCAGATGCCCATCCGATGGGTGCGGACAAGAGCTTCTCCCGGTCCGGGCGCCTCGACGTCGGGAAGATCAACGGATTTGATCTCTCTGACGTCGGTAAATTCGATAGCATAAGACATTTTATAAAGTGATTAATTGTTTTCGGGAAGTCCTTCGAGATGTCCGATGTTTTTGACGGGTTCAAAGATCTTCTGCACGGCTGCGAGAAGATCTCGGTGGATGGGTTCGGCGAGCCATTTGGACCACTTTGCAACGTTTTTGGGATTGGCTGAACCGGCGACGGTTGAGGCGATGTCGGGGTTTTCGCAGGAGAACTGCAGAGCAAGTTGTGCAATGTCGACGTCGTTTTCTTCACAGAGTTTGGCTGCGGTGCGGGCTGCGTCTTTGACTTCCTCGGGCTCCTTGAGCCATTCGGGGAGTTCGGTGTTGGTGAGGAGTCTAGCTGAGAAGGGGCCGGCGTTGATTGCTCCGAGATTTTTCCTCTTCAAACGAGGAACAAGTTCGTCAGCGAAGGCGGTATTTTGGAGCGTGTATTGGTTATACGAGAGAACGCAATCGATGTCGTCTTCTACTTGATCAAGCACGGTGTTGAAGCAAGCCATGGGGTAACACGAGAAGCCGATGGCGCGGACTTTCCCTTCGTCCTTGGCCTTGAGAAGGGTGGGGATGGTTTCTTCCCAAATCTGGGGAAGCTTCACAAATTCGACGTCGTGAAGAAGAATGAGGTCGAGGTGATCAGTCCCCATGCGGTGCATGGAAACGTGGAGAGATTCGTCGACGCGTTTGGCTGAGAAGTCAAAGTGCTCGAGTGAGTAACGTCCTAGTTTAGTTCCGAGAAGATAGCTCTCGCGATCAATTCCTTTGAGAGCCTGTCCAAGCATTACTTCCGACATGCCGCGACCGTAGAAGGGCGAAGTGTCGATGAAGTTCATGCCGAGATCGAGAGCGGTGTGAACTGCGCCGAAGGCTTCGTTGAGATCGATGGAGCGAAATTCGGCACCGAGTGAAGAGGCGCCAAAAGAAAGAGCCGGCAGGTCGATTCCGGTGTTGCCGAGAGGGCGTGTTTCCATGTTTTGGATTAGGCGAGAGCTTCTTTGATGGCCTTGATTTCCTGGGCGGCGACTTCGGCTGAGAGGTAACCGGTGTAGCCGACTTGCTTGAGGGCGGCGATGATGGGCGCAGAATCAGTGTGGCCCATGCCCATGGCGTTTCTGTTAGAGTCAGCGAAGTGAACGTGACCGGTGTGTTTTCCGGCATCGATGATCGCTTGAGCGACGTCACTTTCCTCGATGTTCATGTGGAAGAGGTCGGCCAGAAGAACGATGTTCTCGAGATTGTTGTCTTCGATATATTTGGCACCTTCGGCGAGGTAATTGATCAAGTTGGTCTCGTAGCGATTGAGGGGTTCGTAGATGAAAGTGACGTCGTGTTTGCCAGCTGCTTCACCGGCGACTTTGAGGGCTTCGGCGAGCCATTGGAGAGCTTGCTCACGGGAGACGTCGCCGCCCCATTTTCCCTGCATCGATCCAAGAATGGCAGGGCAACCGAGTTGGCCGCCGAAGTCGATCATTTGGAGAATGAAGTCGAGGGCTTTTTTGCGGATGGAGGGATCGGGATCAGTGAGAGAAAGGCCGTGCTTCACCATGCCTGCTCCGGTTCCGACGGCGGCGATGCCGAGGTCGTGTTTGGCGGCGAGAGCTTTCACTTCATCGACCGTGATGAAGTCGGGTCCGGGGAAAAAGAGTTCGACCGAGTCGTAGCCGTGCTTTGCTGCGGAGGCAAAGCCTTCGGCGAGAGGCTCGTGGAAAACGAAGGGTCCGGCGGCGGCCTCGGGGACCTGGGAAAGAGTGATGGCGGATTTCATCGGTGCGTAAATTTGAAATAATTAAACTGATTCGAGAATGATGTTACCGTAGGCGGTGGGGTCGCCAGTGCGAATGAGGCCAATGGCGTCGGGAACCATTTTTTTGAATTCGTTGTGGGGGAGGCGGCTGACTTTGAGGTGGGGATACAGCCCATTGAAGCCGTCGAAACTGTCATTGTATTTCGTGATGATTTCGTCCGGATTGGTGCTGAGGAATTCCTCTGCCTGCCAAATGTGACCGACTTTAAAGTTATTCTTCAGGACATCGAGAAGATCGGTGATGAGGGGAATGCCGCGAGTGAGAGAGAGGTCGACAATTTCAACGTCATTCCAATAAGGAAAGGCCCAATCAGCGATGACCAGAGTGTTGGTATGGCGAATTCGCGAGAGAAGATCGTTGAGCTGTGGATTAAGAATACCTTCTTGGAGCATGGCGGCGGAAAGTTGTCAGACAATTCGCCGGAAGGGAAGAAAAAATCAAGGAACTACAGGGAAAGATCCGGATAGGATCCCAAGATTTTCACAAGAGAGCAGTGGGTCTCAAGGGTGTGGAGAGCATCACGGACTTCGGGGTCCTCGCAATGGCCGGCGAGATCGACATAGAAAATGTACTCCCAGTCCTTTTGTTTGGAAGGACGGGATTCAATTTTGGACATGTTGATCTCGAAAGAATCGAAGGCCTGGAGGGCTTTAACGAGAGAGCCAGGTCGGTCGTGGACGGAAAAAAGAATGGAAGTGCGATCTTTGCCAGTCGAAGGACAGGTTTCTTCGCCGATGACGAGAAAGCGCGTGGTGTTAGTGGCGCGATCCTGGACGGCTTCCTCGAGCATGGTGAGCTCGTAAAGTTCTGCGGCGAGCGGTCCTCCCATCGCGGCGGCACCATCGGTGGCATTCTGCTTGGCCAATTGAGCGGCCTTTGTGGTGGAGGAAACCTCGACGAGATCAGCCTCGGGAAAATTTTGGAGAATCCAATTACGGCATTGGCCGAAGACCTGTGGGTGGGAATAGAGGGTCTTGATTTCCTCGCGTGGAATGGAAGCCATGAGGCCGTTTTCGATGCGGAGGAGGATTTGGGCACAGATACGGAGGGGGGATTCGACGAAGAGATCCAAGGTGTGGGAGACAGCTCCCTCGGTTGAGTTTTCGATGGGAACGACGCCATAGTTGGCTCTGCGCCGGGTGACGTGGTCGAAGACTTCGGCGAAGTTGGCGAGGGAATGGTATTCGACGGAGTGGCCGAATTTTTGGATGGCGGCCTGATGAGTCCACGTCCCTTCAGGTCCGAGGTAAGCGATTTTCAGGTCGTCTTCCAAGGCGAGAGCGGCAGACATGATTTCGCGGTAAATTGCGCGGATCGATTTTTCGGGGAGACGTCCTTTGTTTTTTTCGACAAGAGACTTGAGGAGGGCGTCTTCACGCTCGGGGGCGTAAATTTGGAGACCTTCCTTTTTCTTGATCTCACCAACTTCGTGGACGGCGTCCGCTCTTTGTGAGAGGAGATCGAGAAGCTGGGTGTCGATGGAATCGATCGTTTTACGAATGTCGTCGAGAGGCATGGAACGATGTTATTGTGTTACTGGAGGATCGCTTATTCCTCTGCGGAGGATTCCCCGGGATTTTCGGAGTCTGTTGGGGTTCCCTCTTCGGAGGGCTCTTTTTCCGGCGAAGCCTCTTCCTTGGGTTTTTCCACTGCGCTGAGAGCGAGCTGCTTTTCGGCTTCTTCGGTTTTGGTCTCGGATTCCTCTGAGGCTTCTTCCTCTTCGGTCCCGTCCGGAAGCTCGACTTGGCGAAGTTCGCCGATGTTTGGAAGGGCTTCGATGTCGGTGATGCCAAAGTGCTCCAGGAAAAGTTCCGTAGTGGCGTAGAGGAGGGGACGACCGGGGAGGTCGGCACGGCCTTCGATTTTCACAAGTTCGCGATCGAGAAGTTTTTGAAGCATTCCGTCGCAGGATACGCCGCGGACGGCTTCAAGCGCAGATTTTGTGACTGGCTGGCGGTAGGCGATGATGGCAAGAGTTTCCATCGCCGGAGCGCTCAGGCGTTCGGGCTTCCGGCCGGGGAAGAGGAGTTTCACGAAACCGGCGTAATTCGGCTTGGTGTAGATTTTCCAACCTTTGGACCGCTCTGCAGCGACGAATGACCGATTGGCGGCTTCGTAAGTCTTGTTGAGTTCTGAGAGGGCTGAAATGACCTCTTGATCAGTGAGTTCCGAAAGTTTCTCGAGGTCGAGGGAGGCCTCCGGACTGTTGGGATCCAGAGTGTGTTCGGGATTTTCCGTGATTGAGTCATCGGAGAGCTCGGTAGCCCTTGTTCTGACCAAACGGGCTAATTCTGAGGTAGGAAGAGGGGACTCCGAGGCAATGAGGAGAGATTCGAGTATAGAGGCGAGATCCATATGACGATGTGGAGCCTAGGAGGCTGCGAGCAGAATTCAAGAGCATGGTGGCATTGTGAATAAGTCATGTAGGAAAATCAGCTTGCGCCGTCGTTCTAAACCCTCTAGTTGTCTCCGCCCTCTTAATCGTTTTTTCGAATTTAGTGACCCAAGGCCCATCTCCATCTGAAACCTTTTCCCCAAGCATTTTCCCATGGCTAAAAAAGTTGTAAAAAAGAAAGCCGCCAAAAAGGCAGTGAAAAAAGTCTCTAAGAAAACCGCCAAGAAGGCTCCCGCAAAGAAAGCCGCCAAGAAGGCTCCCGCAAAGAAAGCCGCCAAGAAGGCTCCCGCAAAGAAAGC
>Ga0209503_10000846_pt1 | contig 16939 bp, 11 predicted proteins | sample SouAtlMetagenome_2_FD_187448 | JGI IMG/M metagenome (GOLD analysis project Ga0209503, IMG submission 187448) | Marine eukaryotic phytoplankton communities from Atlantic Ocean - South Atlantic ANT15 Metagenome (SPAdes) (version 2) | ecosystem: Environmental > Aquatic > Marine > Oceanic | place... | reverse complement strand
TGGAGATGTAGAAAGACTTCGCATAACACCTACTGGTCGAGTTGGTATCGGAACTAACGATCCTCAATCAAAATTTGAGGTCTGTGGTACATCACCAATCGTCAGAAGTAAGCATAGCACTTCTCAGAAATATACTCAGATAAATCACAACGGAACTGATGGATATGTAGATTGGAGTTCTGGTGAATTAATTTTCCGTGGTGCAAGTAGTGCAGAAAGACTTCGTATAGATTCTGCTGGAAATATTGGTATTGGAACCGATACATTTACTGCTACTAATTCTGGAAGACAAATTGTAGAGATTAACGGCACGACAATGGCGTTAATTAACTTAGATGTAGGCGGCACAAGAAAAGCCTTTTATTATACAGACGGCACAGATGTATTCAATTATAATACAGTATCTGGTTCTTATATCTTTGGAACCAATAATACAGAAAAACTTCGTATAACTTCTGCTGGCAATGTTGGAATCGGACTTACTAATCCAGCACATAAATTAGATGTTTATTTAAGTGGTCGGTTAAATCAACTTGGTCAGGGTGGTTATGGTCTATTAGTCGGACCTGGATCAAACACTGGTGGATTTACTTATATGTCTACCGGTGACATAGAGATATCCACTTCTCAGACTTCTAAGGACATTGTATTTTCTGATGCTGTTGGTGGTAATCAGAGAATGCGTTTGACTGGTGATACAGGTCGTCTAGGTATCGGAACTGATAATCCACAAAAGAAACTACATGTTTCGGGAACATCAGACTTTGTTGTTGATACTGATTTTGCTGGTTTGAGATTCGGAAGTTATGGAGAACATGACATTGCTTTAGTAACTGGAAGAAATACACCATCTGGTTCATCAAGATTTTATATTGAGAATGGAAATGGTGAAGCACTTCGTATAACTTCTACTGGTAAAGTAGGTGTAGGTGCCGTTCCTGCTGGCTGGCATACTGCAGCGTCTAGTAGTGTAATACAGGTTGGAAGTAGTGTTCTTTTTGACTTCAGTTCGGCACAATTTGATGTAGGACACAACTACTATTACGATGGTAGTAATTATAAATTCACAACAACTGGTTATGCAGCAAGAATGACCTTCGCAAAATCGGATGGTAGTATTCGATTCTGGTCTTTAGGCACTGGAAGTGCTGATGCTAATGCTACGGTATCTGAGAAGATGCGTATGACTGCTGGTGGTAAAGTTGGCATCGGAACTAATGTTCCCGATTACGATCTTCACGTTTACGGTGGTGGTGATATTCTTGTTGAGGATAATAATAATGGTTCTGCACACCTGAGAATGAGAAGTTCTAATGGTGGTACTGATGTTTCTAACTGGAAAATAAAAACTAGTAGTAATAATTATCTTTATATTGAAAATGATACTGTTGGTGGTACATCTCAATTTACCATTAATAATTCTGGAAAAGTTGGTATTAATGATGCTACTCCATCAGTATCACTTGACTTAGCAAGTAACACTGATGCTCTTTCACTTCCAACAGGTACAACTGCTCAAAGACCATCCGGCACCGACGCCTACATAAGAAAGAATAGTACCAATAACTCCTTAGAGTTTTATAACGGTACGGAATGGGTAGAGATAATCACGGATTATTTTCCAACTGGTTCTACAATCTTAGGTTGAGGTAAGAAATAATGGCACAAGAATACTTAAAGAGAACCCCGACCAGCGGTGGTAATCGTAAGAAATGGACTTGGGCAGGATGGGTAAAACTTGCAGGAACTACTCATTCAGTATTATTTTCTTCGGATGGAGACAATGATTCCAAAAGATTAGTTTTAGGATATTATAATAACGACTTTTATGTGTGGGGCACAAGCGTTAACTTTATACAGACTAGAAGAAAAGTTAAAGATTGTGGAAACTGGCATCATGTCTTGGTCAAGTTTGATAGTACACAACCTCAATCAGGACAACGTTTAAATCTTTATATAAATGGGGTTATTCAAGAAGATTTAGCAACTGATAATAGATCATCATTTGGACAAAATAGTGATTATGGATTAAACAGACTTGCTGTACATGCCATAGGTAGAGATTATGGGGCAGGAGCATATCATGCCAATGCCAATATAACTGATATGTTCTTTGTAGACGGTCAAGCACTCACACCAGATGTGTTTGGTTTCTTTAAAGATGGACAAGGTTATCAGTCTGATGGTGTTACACTGACAAATAATGCAACTGAATTTAATCCTGGTCGTTGGTGTCCACATGCACCAAGAAAAATTAAGTCTGACATTGAGAGACGTGGTGGATTTGGTGTCAATGGATATTATCTGCCTTTAAATGACAAATCAAATCCTGGTGCTGATTTTCACTGTGATCCCAACACTATCATCAAACTAAAAGGAGAAGATTTACCACAACCACAGAATGGTGCTCCTGCAACTTCTGATTCATATGCCAGTGAAGTCAGAAAAGAGAAAGGATCACTTGGTTTTGATGGATGTGTATCTTTTGATGGTGATACTGATTACTTGCAAGTTGATGATAATGATGATTTAGAACTCGGTAGTAGTGATTTTACGATAGAAGCATTCATCTATCCAACTGGAAATCCTAATGGTGTATATGCAAATATTTTTGCAAAAGGATATCCCGTTCAATGTTATTACATGAACACTGAATCTATATCATTTTATCTCGCTACTGGTGCCACCAGCGGTGGTTATAATATTATCAATAATTCTAATATGACTGGAACAGGTAGTGTTAAGATGGGTCGATGGACTCATTTTGCTATTTGTAGAAGTGGAACCACTATCAAAGCATTCGTAAATGGTGAAGAAAAATATAGTGCATCTCACAGTGGAACAATTGCCAGTAATGGACTTCCCTTCACCATTGTAACATATGGTCCTGACGCTTCATCATATGAATTTAAAGGATTTATGAGCAACTTCCGTGTTATAAAAGGAACTGCTCTATATTCATCAGATTTTACAAAACCAACAGAACCACTTACCGCAGTAACCAATACAAAACTTCTGTGCTGTAACTCATCAACTTCTGCAACAGCATCAACTGTTACTCCAGCAACAATCACTGCGACTGGTAATACTTTTGCAACTAGATCAGAACTCACGGGTTCTTTGGTTTTTGCAATTCCTGGTGCATTAGATGAGACAAATAATCTTATAACTAATGGATCTTTTGATTCAAATACTTCTGGGTGGAGCGTTATTGGAGGAGCATCTGCTACTGTTAATTCTGGTCAAGGTCAATTAACAAACAATGGAACTACTAATAGTTCTTTGGATCAAGCTATAACAACTGTGGTAGGTCGCAGTTATCTAGTAACTGCTCTTATAACCCCACAGGGTGGTGGTCCATATCCACGTTTGTATGCTGCTGGTAGTTATGGTCAAGTAGCAACTAATGCTAATGTCCAACAACTTGTATCTGTAGTACGTACTGCAACTTCAACATCAACAACCATCTCAATTAACGCTAATACAAATGTAAATAATGCAGTAACATTATTTGATGATGTAAAAGTATTTGATATTACTCCAGTAGATTACTCTTCTGCCATCAGAGGTAGTGGAAGTAATAAGACTGTAACAGCATCAACTTATAATAGCATAACACCTATGATCCTGCGCGGAGATAGTGCGTATGGAAGTTTTATTGATATTGATTCACCTAGTAACACTGGCGGATATATTGATGTTGCAGATTCCACTGCATTTGACAGTATAAACTTAACCACAGCAGAATGGACTGTTGAAGCATGGATTAAGAGAGGTGCAATTGGTGGTTCAGGTTCGATTGTCTTCCAATTTGGACAGACAACTGATTATGCAACTGCATGTTGTGCTATTCATAGTAGTGGAAGATTATGGAATATTTGGTCTTATAATGGCAGTAGTTGGGGAGTTATTGATAGTACTGGGGGACCAGTTGTACCACAAGATGAATGGGTTCATCTTGCATGGGTGAAGGAAGCATATCCTATTAGTAAATCTGTGGTTTATCTCAATGGAGTTCCCACAAAAGTCATAGATATTGCTCAAAATATTACTTACGCCTCACCAGATTCTTTCAGAATAGGTGGTCACTATAAAGGACCGAATAGTGGAGGAGATGGTTACTACTATAATGGTCAAATATTTGATGCTAGATTCTATGGTATAGCAAAATACAGAGGTGGTTTTGATGTTCCTAGACCATATAATGGAGTAGGTATTGAAGATTACAATTCGAGTACTGATAGTGTCAGGAACAACTTTGCTACCTTTAATGGATTGATTGGTGCTGGAACTGCTTCTGGAGATAATAATCCTTCTTTGACCATTGGTAACTTGTTCATTGACAATCAAAATCAAATGCAAACCCAGTCAACACTTGGAATGAGAACTGGTAAGTGGTATTGTGAAATTAGAATGAAAGGTTCCAGTGCAGCAACTGGGTATATTGGTGTTGTTGGTGATATGTGGGCACCTAAAAACAATCAAAACGTATACGCCAATCCTGGTTTTTCTCACATAAGACCCGGAACAGGAACAAATAGTTATACAAAGGATTGGACTGCTTCATCGTTAACAACTGAGAATCCAGCACTTGGTTTTGATGGTGACGATATTTTTGGAATTGCTCTTGACCTAGACAGTTCCCCTAAAACTGTAAAGTATTTTAGAAATGGTACATTAATACACACCGATTCCACTGTAGGATCTAATAATACTTACGTAGGTGAAGATTTCTATTTCTTAGCAATGAGAACAAATGATGGTTACAGCGGAGCAAACTGGTCTGACGTGTATGGAAACTTCGGTCAAAACCCCACATTCTTTGGTGATTACATAGAAGGAACATATACGGATGATAATGGTAAGGGATTGTTTAAATATCAACCCCCAAGTGGTTACTTGGCACTGTGTGAGAGTAACTTATCTGCTCCTACGATTCCTGATCCTGGTAAGTTCTTTAAGACTGTTCTCTATAATGGTAATGGTGAAGCAGGTTTAAACATCAGTAAGGTTGGATTTAAACCAGATATGGTATGGATCAAACATAGAGGAACTATAAATGCTGCTGGAGGATTATCTCACAACATTTATGATTCTGTTCGTGGTCCAGGGCAGAGAATTCAACCTGATTTAAATAACGCAGAAACCGATCTAGCAACTGGTGGTGCTGCTGGTGGTGTGACAAGTTTTGATGATGATGGATTCACTCTGGGTAATGGCACAGATGATGTTAACTACACTGCAGGTAAGTCATATGTTGCCTGGTGTTGGAAGGCAGGTGGTGCTCCGGTAGGAAATAATGATGGTAGTATCACAACACAGGTGAGTGCTAATAAAACTTCTGGATTTAGTGTTGTAACAGGAACTATGACTAGTGGAACAGATGAATTGGGTCATGGTCTTGGAAAAGCACCACAAATGATAATAACAAAACAGCGTAATGGAACAACCGAATGGTTTACATACCATAGGTCAATTGGTTATGATAGAGCAGTAAAATTAAATGATAACGGTCCATCTTTCACATTCTCTCATTGGGTTTCTCATCCAGATGATTCTATATTCAAAATGGGAAGTGGTTTTGGTTCTGGAGAGACATATGTTGCTTATTGCTTTACAGAAATAGAGGGTTACAGTAAGATTGGACTTTATGTCGGAAATAGTTCTACTGATGGTCCTTTCATATATTGTGGATTCAGACCTGCATGGGTGATGATTAAAAATGCAGATGGTTCAGGTCAGTGGTGTATATGGGATTCAGCAAGAACACCTCACAATGAAATGCAAAATGCCTTACGTGCAAACACTGCTGCCACAGAAACTAATGGTTTCCAATTTGATTTCTATTCAAATGGATTCAAAGCAAGAGATAGTGAACTATCTGTAAATCAGAGTGGACATAATATACTCTATATGGCATTTGCTGAATCACCATTCCAGACTGCCAACGCTAAATAATAGAAAATCTGATAATATAAATGGCGTTAACTAAAGTTGGACCCGCTGGTATCGGTAGTACCCCTGGAAATGGGATCACTATCGGTGATTCTTTCCTGCATACTACGGGATTGGATTCTACCAATGCAAAGTTTACCGGCATTGTAACGACAGGAACTCTTAGAGTTACTGGAAACTTAGAGGTAGAGGGAACGACTACTACACTAGATACAGAATTAACGTCAGTTGATAAGTTAGAAGTAGCAGCAAATAATAATACTGTTGGTGTAGCAATTACACAGAGTGGTAGTGGAGATATCTTTAATCTTTATGATGGATCTAGTGAAGTCTTTAGTGTTGCTGATGGTGGTGATGTAACAATCACTGATTCAATAATTCATTCTGGAGATACAAATACAAAGATTAGATTCCCTGCCAATGATACAATCACTGCAGAAACTGGTGGTAGTGAGAGACTTCGTATAACTTCTGCTGGTCTGATTGGTGTTGGAACTACTGATCCAGATGCCTTTTCTCCATCTGCAGATGATTTAGTCATTAGAACTACTGGCGATACAGGAATTACAATCAGATCAGGAGCATCTGATTCTGGAAATATCTTTTTTGCTAATGCAGATGGTGCTTCTAGTAATAATGGAATCATAAAATATCTTCAAAATACTAAAGAACTGCGATTCCAAAACTACGGTGGAGGAAGTGAGTTCTTTACTTTTTATGCTCAAGGTAATGAAAGACTTCGTATAACTTCTGCTGGTAAACTTGGTATCGGAACTGCTAATCCAGCAGCAAAACTTGAGATACTTGGTGCAAATGGTGATCAATTATGGTTAAACAATGCAGGTGAAAGATATACACAAATTTCTATACGACATGATGGAACCCAAAACGCTGCATTATGGTTAGATGATACAGATAAGAGGTTTGATTTATGGGCAGGTGCAGATCATGGTATAAGATTCAAAACTGGTGGTAATAATATTCGTGCAACTATAACTCCTGATGGCAATATTGGTATCGGAACTACTGCTCCTGGAGCATTATTATCTCTTGAATCTACTGCAGCAAATGCCGCAAGACTCCGTATAGGATTTGATGGTCCTAGGTATTACGACATTTACCGTGGCAGTATAACAAATAGTGGATACCTTAATTTCTACGGAAGTCAAAGTTCCTTTGTTGGATATACTTTTGGTGGTGTAGATGGCGAGTGGATGCGTATAAGGACTAATGGTTATGTTGGTATCGGAACTGATAGTCCAGGAGCACCTTTACACGTTTATAGCACTCAATATCCAACAGCAACAATTACTAGAAATCACGCTGTAAATTATCCTAGACTTAGGATGATTAATATTTCAAATAATGGTGGAGATATTGATGGTATTGGGGATGGAGGCGCAGGGGGTCCTGGTCTTGGTGGACTTCGTTTTGCCGCAGTTGCTGCTGGAATTTCAACAGTAAGGATGACGTTAACTGGTACTGGTAATCTTGGTATTGGTGAGAATGTTCCTACTAGTCGTTTAGTAGTACAAGAATCGAATGCAAGTGGTGATGTTGGTATAAGAGTTAAAAATGATACAACTACAGATGGTAGTGTTTCTACTCCAACCACAGCATCTGTGTATCTAACTACAAGTACAGGCGATTTTAATACTTTCTATATTCAAGCAAGAAGGTATGATAATGATACTTGGATGGGGTATGCAGATCCAAGATCTGCTGACCATCAACCAACTATTTGTATTACTAATGAAAAGACAGTTGGTATTGGACTGAGTACTCCCGGTGCAATACTATCACTTCCTGCTGGTGAATCAAATACACCAAGATTTGCTATTGAAAGTGCTGTTGATGATAATGACTTTACTATTACTCAATATGAGGATGCTAATGGCACATACACTATGTTGGGTCAGAATGTAAAACTGAACAATAGTGGAAACAATACAATTTTAGATTCTAACCATAGAACTGCAGGAATACAACTTGATGCTAGAAATCATGGTGCTGTATCGTTCTTAACAGGTGCTGCTAATGCTACAGTAGAAAGAGTTAAGATACTTGCTGATGGATCAATTCTTGCAAATGCAGGTGGTGTAACTTCTAGTATTGATGGTGCATTTACTAACCTTGAGTTAAGAAAAGATTCATCGGGAGAAGGTGGTAGTCTGACATTAGTTAATGATGAGTCAGCAGATGGCACTTCAACTTGCTCGATCAGCGTATTCCAAAATTACAGAAATGCAGGTGAAATTGTATTTGGCAGAGAGAATGCAAACAACTGGCAATCATCTGCTGGTAGTGCTGCTTCCAATATTATTTTTAAAACTAATAGTGCAGGAACTCATGCAGAAAGACTTCGTATAACTTCTGGCGGTATACTTAAAATTAACGCGCCTGCCATGGTCGGTGGAACTAATGCATTAAATGCACAACTTCAAGTAAAATCAGTGAGTCAATATGATGGAATAGTACTTGGAAATGCATATGCTCAAGCATGCCTCGGAACAGATGGTGCTGGTGGTATAAAATACACAGGAAATGCTGCTCCCGCAAACTTAGGCGGTGGTCTAAAATTCACTCACCAGTGGTACTCAGGATCTGCAGGTGGTGGTGGTCCCAATGAGATAATGTCATTATCTACTTCTGGTGATTTATATCTTGGACCATATGATGCTCCTGGATCTTATTCAGCTACCTCAAACAATGTTCCATATCAGATTAAAGTAGCACCATATGGTTGGCAGCATCACAGTGAAATTGCTGCTATCAGTATGGGTTCTCATGCTGGAACTGGTCAAGATGATGGTCAAATTATATTTAAAACAGCAACAAACGTTCATTCTGATAATACTGGAGTTCTAGAAAGACTACGTATAACTGAAAATGGAATATTATACGTTAACGGAAGTGGTACTTCTGGTGGAAATTCCGGTGCTGCATATACTCCTGTTAGAATACAAGGAAATAATGCAGCAACTCTCGGTGCTGACGTTAGAGTTCGTGGTGGTTCTACAGGATATACTCATGCATCAGTTTCTTTACAATCTACTTCCAATGGTAATACTGGCGGTCTTAGAGGTCTGGGAACCTATATGTATGATGAAGTCAGTGATGTTGAATGGTATGCAGGAAGACCATATTCTGGAAATGATTTTTATATGATTACCAGAGATGGTGGAGTAACTTATAATAATTCATCTGGTCAAACTGCACAACACAGTAAGAAGGTGATGGCATTAGATTCTTCCAGAAGAATGTCAATTACTGGAAGAGAATATCACATGTGTGATCGTGGCTATAATAATACACACAGAACTTCAAGAATTATCACCAGTGCAGGTAAAGACGGAACATTAACATCTTGCACCGTAGTTATCAACTGTCATAGTTATGGTACGGTTGCGTATGATATTTACTTGGGTGGTTATAGTAATGCGGGTTATGCTCGTAAGGGAACACTTTATATAAATGGTGCATTATACGGTCACCACGTAGTACTAAATACCAGTATGGGAGGCGTATCACATACGTTCCAATATCTGTCATCGCAAAAAATTGAGTTGGTATTCTCAAAAAACGGTGGATTTATTCATCCAATTTGTTCAGCAGATGTATCAGTTGGTGGTAATGGATACCTAGATCCCGGTGACGTTTCGATTACATGGAGTTAAGAAATGAGTACAATTTTAAACGCAAGATATATTTCAGCTACCGATGATGCAGAGTTTCCTGCAGTTATTGAGGTAGTTTATGATGACAAAGTTCTTCATCCAATGGTAGATATAAATGAAGGTTGGGATGATGTACAAGCATGGGTTGCCGCTGGTAATACTATTCAACCATATAATGATGGTTCAGAGACTCCCATCACAAATACTGATGATTGGATTAAACAAGTAAGAAAGTCATAAATACTAAAAAATAGTAGTAGCAAAATGCCTTATATCGGTCAGCGCCCTGCAACTGGTGAAGCAAATAGTTTCAAAATACTAGATGAAATCTCATCATATACTCTGACTTTTGATGGGTCAGGTGCTGATGTTGTTTCACTTGCTAATGACACGATTACAGAGCGTGAGCACCGCTTTGTGACCGGACAGAGGGTAACCTATAACGATGGTGGTGGAACCGCTATCACAGGTCTCTCTGATGGCGTATATTATATTATTGTAGAAGATAGGCATACGATTAAACTTGCGAGTAGTGCGACTAATGCTTCTAATGGAACAGCAATCAATCTCACAGGATTAGGTGTAGGTGCATCTCATACACTTAATGTTGCTTTTGATGGTGTCAATACAAAGTTCAAGGCAACAATTGATAACGGAGATAGAGCAGGTATCACACGTTCTGGATCGTTGATGCTATCCATCAATGGTGTCTTACAAGAACCACACGATAATACTGCATCACCACCAACAGGATACGCGACAGATCATACCTCTACGATTATATTTTCCGCTGCTCCTGCTTCCACTGATCAATTCTTTGGAAGACTGATTGCAAGTAACTTTGCAACCTTTGACATCTCAGATAATGTAGTAGATAACTTCACTGGTGATGGTAGCACCTCTACATTTACTCTCTCCAAGTCACCAGCGAACAATGAGAGCGTCTTAGTTACGATTGATGGTGTTGTACAGTATCCTGATGATAATGCTGCTGTAAGGGCATATAGTGTCTCTGAGAATATCTTAGACTTTGCATCAGCACCTGGTAGTGCCGTAGAGATTCAAGTCAGACATATTGGTTTTGCTGGTGCTAGCAGTGATGGTATTACTGGTTTCTATGGTAGAACTGGTAACGCAGTATTGAAGAGCACTGATGATATTGTATTCAACGATGCGACTGCTTCTGGTACTGTTGAAGCAGCAAATGTAACAGTTACTGGTAACCTTATAGTTAATGGTACAACTACTACATTAGACACAGACTTGATTGGTGTTGATAAGTTAGAAGTAGCAGCAAATAATACGACAGTTGGTGTAGCAATTACCCAGAGTGGTACAGGTGCGAATACTAGATTTACTGGTGGTTATGTTGTTATTGACACTACTGTTGATTCTGCATTAAATTTAAATGCAACTGATGATGGTCCAATATATTCCTCTCTTGAACGATCAGGAACTCGTGTTGGATATTATGGATTTGGTGGTTCTGGTAATACATTTAATATTACAAATGAAGCAACAAATGGACAATTCAACATTACCACTCCTAGTCATTTCTCAATTACTACAAATAGTGCAGAAAGACTTCGTATAACTTCTGCTGGTAATGTCGGCATCGGAACTAATAATCCACTTGATGACTTTCATGTTCATGCTAGTGACACTACTGCATCATTGTGGTTGACAAACTCTGCTACCGGTGGAACTAGTAACAGTGGATTACAAATTCAACAGAATAGTAATACCACTTATTTTTGGAATTATGAAGCAGGTATATTAGCATTTGCTACTGCTAATACAGAAAGACTTCGTATAACTTCTGGTGGTAATGTTGGTATTAACAGCAATGACCCTACGAAAAAACTTGATGTTCAGGGACATGCTGTATTTGGTCCAAGTGCCACTCGTCTCCATACATACTCTGACTCTGGTTATTCTGGAATATACAACGGAAGTTCTTTAACTTCAGATGAATCATTCTACATGGGAGGAGGTAATTTATACTTCCGTGCTGATGGAGGAGAAGTGATTCGTGTGCTTGCTAATGGTAATGTTGGTGTCGGCACTAATACTCCTGCCGATAAACTTCATGTGGTGGCAGGAAATGGTAATGGGATACTTGTTTCTGCACCAGTTCTTCCTGAAATCACGCTAAAGAGAAATGGTGCAGCGGTTCCTACTGGTAATATAGATTGGATTGGAAGCACTAATGTAATTGGTGCTAGAATTGGTGTAAATGATGATATTGCAGGTTCAATGCAATTCAAGTTAGGTGGTACTGGCGCTCAGAGTGACACCAAGATGATTATTCAAAGTGGAGGTAATGTTGGCATTGGAACTGATAATCCAAATCAAAAACTTCACGTTCATGCTAGTGGAACTTCATATGTACGATTCACTGATGAATCATCTGGAACTGGAGCGACTGATGGTGTTGTTATTGGATTAGATCATCCACACACATATGTGTGGAACTATGAGGCAGGTGACTTTGTAGTTGCTACAAATGCAACAGAAAAACTTCGTATAACTTCTGCTGGTGATATGGGATTGGGAGTTGCCGATCCAACTATATTAGATGATTCTGGATTCAGAGAGTTAGTGATCGGTGGTGCCACTGAGGGTGCTGCTATTCATTTACAAGATGCAGATGGAAATGTTCAATTTGGTGCATTTACATCAGATGCTTCTAATGCAGCGTTCATTAGAACAGTAACAAATCATCCACTTATATTCAGAACAAATAATACAGAAAGACTTCGTATAACTTCTGCTGGTGATGTTGGTATTGGAGATAATGCTCCTAATAGTAATTATGGAACAAACTTAAGTGTTCATAGCACTGCGACAGATGGCGCAAGACTTAAAATAAGCGATGGAACAACTGGTAAAGGAAATACTAATGGTCTTGATTTAATATCGACAGGCGGTGCGGCATATATTATGAACCGTTATGCGGGGGCGATGCATCTTGCGACTAATAACACAAACAGAGTTAATATAACTTCTGGTGGTTTGGTTGGTGTCAATGTGACACCCACTCAGCAAAAATTGACTATCGATTTAGACAATTCTGGAACAACTGCAGCATCTTATGATGGTATTAATATTTGTAATACAAATAGCACTACCAACAACGGTGCAGCAATTGTATTTGGGCAAGCAATCGCAGGAAATAGTTACGCAAGAATTGGAGTAATCCACAGCGACAGATCAGGAGGTAGTGAGGATCAAGATATATTCTTTGGAACTTTAGGTGGTGGTGCTTATGCCGAAAGACTTCGTATAACTTCTGTTGGTCGTATTTTAATAGGTGGTCAAAGTGCTTCCGAGGGTTCAAATTCTAATCTTCAAGTTAGAGAAGATGGTTTTGGTGCTAATGTTGAACTTTTTAGAAGTTATACTAGTGCTAATACACCTTGCCGTATCAGATTTAGTAAATCAAGAGGAACCAACTCATCTCCAACCATTGTTGCTGATAATGATAGATTAGGAGAAATGCGTTTTGCTGGTTATGATGGAACTAATTATGATTCAAGAGCAGCAGAAATCCGTGCCGAGGTAGATGGGACTCCTGGTTCAAATGATATGCCGGGTGCTCTCGTATTTTCTACGACACCCGCTGGATCAGAAACATCAACAGATAGAGTTCGTATAACTGCTGCTGGTCACACACTCTTCTCCGGTTTAACTTCAAATATTGACACAAGAAATAACACAGGAATTAGTATTCAATCTGGTGGTGGTATTACACTTAGAAGATCTGCAAACAGTGGGTCCAGAAACTGGAGAATTAGACCAGATGATTTAAGTGCATGGGGAAGTTTAGAATTTTCTGTTGCACCAACTGATGGTAGTAGTGATATTCCAGATGCAGCAGGCGATACTGTACTTGAACTTAAATCAAATAAAGATGTAAAAATAAACAATGGAAACCTCATATTAACTAATGGCAAAGGCATCAATTTCTATAATTATGGTGCTGATGTTGGTAGTTTTGAAGTTAGAGACAATATGCTAGATGATTATGAAGAAGGTAAATGGGTGCCTGTCATAACATCTAATGGAACTAATCCAACTTATACGTATTCAAACAATTATTCATATTATATTAAAATTGGTAGACTTGTTCACTTTAATGTGGACCTATATCCGAATATAACTAATGTCGGATCAGGTGGATCACTATACATATCCGTACCATTTGCTGCTGACACCACCACTAGTAAAAAAATGGAACATTATGTTGGTGGTATAGGTGGTAGAGCACAAACTGTGCTTAATCTTTCACGTCAAGAAATTGGATGGTATCATTCAGGTAGCGTCATGTATATGATGCATCAAAATAAAGACACCTATAATGAATCAGGAACTATAAGCACTTCAGATCTTAGAACTGGTTCCACCAGAATGAACCTCTGTGGATGGTATTATGCAGCATCATAAATATTATCGCCTAAATCTGTTTAGTTCGGAGGACGATCCTAATGGCACTTACTGAAAAATTTGAAAATGATAAGATTGAAGTCGTTGGTAACCACAAGCACGTTCAAGTACGTAAAGCACACGTCATCGAGAAAGATGGTGTAGAGATTTCTCGCACATTTGAAAGAGAAGCACTCTCATGTGGATGGTTAGATGAGAGTGATAACCTTGTAGATACAGATATCAGTGGAAAAGATGCTGATGTTCAAGCGATCTGCAATACAGTATGGACACAAGCAGTTAAAGATTCATATAAAGCATTTCTGATTGCCAACAAACCTTCCACTTAATCATTAAGAGGACTATCAGTTCTCCAATGTGTTCCTGCTCCCTTCATCTTCTGGATTTCGGGAGCATCTTTTTTAAGTTTTTCTACCAACATTTCTGCTAATGCTTCCATTCTCTCTGGATGAATGGCAGTAATACTACCCTCTTCAATAGCAATCTTCATACTCTTTTCTTCTCTTTCAGTCAACTTGTTGCCGTTGGTAGGTAGAGTCATGGTGCTCTTTGAATGTATGGATATTCTAACATATCTATAAAAGAAGTGTGGTGATTTTAGATTGTTTTTAGATTCAATGGGTGACACTTGACAAAGTGGTGAAATGTGAGTAGGATAACTCTGTCAGGGTTCATTGGGATACTATTAAGAAATAAATACTAGTACATGATAATCACATATGTTATCGACACAATATCGACTTCGGTTAGAGTTCATTTGTAAATGTATAGCAAACGGAGAAGAAGTCAAACTAGATGATATGGTTTGGGCACAGAAACTTGCTAAGGCAAACACAACAGCAAATGAGATGTTGAAGAAAGCAAGGAGACAATCATCACAAGATATACAAGAAGGTAGTATGGATGATTTTCTGAATAGGATGGGTTTAGGTGACCCGGATCCATCCAATCACAAGACGGGTCTAGATTGTGATGATATAAGTGAATGGTTTCATCAAGACAAACCCTCAGATTGGAGACAGAGAGACTAATGTTAGCAGTAATTTACAGTAACGGTAATCAAGAATCAGAACGTGCTATCAGTCTATTTGAAACGCTAGATGCACAGATACTTAAGTATAAGTTAAACAAAGAGTTTACACAAAGAGGATTTGAGTCAGAGTTTGGTAAGGAAGCAGAGTATCCACAGATTAATATTGGACACAAACATGTGGGTAGTTTGAAAGAAACAATGAACTATTTGAAGGACAATAATCTGCTATGAAATCGGCAATTCTTGTTGCATGTTTATCACCAATTCTTGGCATTTGGATTATACTCAAGGTCTCAATCTGGTTATCTGCTGTTAACGAGGAGAAGAAGTATGTCGCTGGAGAACCCTTCAGAAAACGTGGACCATATGTGGCAGATCCATATGCAGACGTTGATGAAGAGGAAGAAGAATATGGAGATAGGACTGATTATAGATGATGTTCTGTATAAATATTATACAATCGACAATGGACTACCTGTTCCAAATTGGAAACCCTGCAGGAATCCTGACTGGTGGAAATCGTACCTTATCCAATTAGGGATAGACCCCAAGAATCCATGAACGAAGAAAGATATATGGTAGAACTCACCGCTGGTGATGTTCACCTACTCCATCACTGTATCGAAGAAACTATCAAGAATTGGCCCGGATCACCTGCTCGTCCTGTAGAAGAACAGGAACATTTGTGGTATCTGAGAGATTCAATGTATCGTATGTTGCTGGAATATAGATTCAATCACTCTTGACATACAGTCATCAATGCAGTAGAATAAAACTACGTGCATTGAGTCAATGAAGAAGTCAAAGGCAAAACTAAGGGCACAAGTTAAGTCAAGATTCTATTACATTTTCTGGGGTGCTGCGACTATTGCAGTAGTTTCTGGACAAATTTATGTTGGTGATGGTTATCGTCAAATGAGTGCCAGTTTCAATCGAATGACTAGCATGCTATATTCATTGATGGATGTAATTTAGAGGCATTGTAGGGGCATATAGAGTAGTATTACAGGACATATTGCATGTTATACCACTTAAACTAGAGATACATTGTTATAAATAATAACAGCAGTGTACATCTCTTCACAATCCTGCTACAAGAATTATCTGGAAGCGCACTCGGAAAGTGCCACCAATTATTTCAATATTATGAACACAACACTCACCATCGACAATGATGGTATTCTTACATTTCCCCCTGAATTTCTAGAACAAGTTGGATGGAAGGAGGGCGATGTGCTACAATGGATCGACAACCACGATGGTTCTTGGACTCTAACTAAACCAGATGAAAGAATTTGATTATGATTTGGATTACAAGTCTTTGGACTTCACTGATCCTGAAACTCGTAAACTTTATAGGATTGGAAGAGGAGAACAAGGTGTCCTATTAGTGAGACCTTACACTGAAAATATCTGTAGATATTGGAGGTTTAGGGATGTCCCTACCGCTACTCAATCTTCTAATACGATTTACGAGATGTTCTGTCACTACAGGCGGCAGAAAGATTTCATTGGTATGGACATGGCGCGGAAGTTCCTTGAAATGGGTTTTACGAGGGCGAGACGCTATGCTAACCACAAGACCGGGAGAAAGTATTCTGTATCTAAAACCATTCTCCCACAAGAAGATGACGCTCTAACATCAGAAAAAGCACTCGCAGCACAAGTATTCAAGAAGATTCGTGACCTTGCTGCATATGATCCTGAATATCAAATGATGAGAAAACAATGGAGAAAATCAGAGTAGGTGATAATGTAAAATACCTAGGGTACACTAAGGAACAAGTAGCATGGGGTGGTAATGATACTCCATACATGCTAATACTTG
>Ga0209503_10000845_pt1 | contig 16941 bp, 15 predicted proteins | sample SouAtlMetagenome_2_FD_187448 | JGI IMG/M metagenome (GOLD analysis project Ga0209503, IMG submission 187448) | Marine eukaryotic phytoplankton communities from Atlantic Ocean - South Atlantic ANT15 Metagenome (SPAdes) (version 2) | ecosystem: Environmental > Aquatic > Marine > Oceanic | place... | reverse complement strand
CAAAACTAGAAGTACTGAGCGTTATGGTCAACCCAAAGAGTTTATTAGTCTAAGTAAAGAAGCCCTTGTGAAAGAGGCCGCCTAAGCCTATTTATAAATTAACGAATTGTAACTAGAACTACGTTTCGATATTATCAGCATAGTGCTAAAAAACGGAACTCCTAAGATTGAGCACCTAGAAAATGTATTTTGAGAAGTGATTTAGCTACATTTGCACAAATTTGGGAGATGGAAAGAAAGAATAAGAGTTTTAATAAAAATAAGAAAGAGGGTTCTAAAGTAGGCTTCAATAAAGGGGATAATAAAAAGTCTGGATTTAAAAAACCATTTGCTAAGCGAATCTCTAAAAAGCCAATAAAAAGCGATAAGCCTGGAATGCGACTGAATCAGTTCATTGCACATTCTGGAATTAGTTCACGTAGAGAAGCTGATAATCTTATAAAAGCAGGGCTTGTACAAGTCAATGGTAAAATTATTGTGGAGATGGGCTTTAGAGTTATGCCTACAGATACCGTTAAATTCAATAACGAAACCATAGCCTCAGAAACTAAGCGTTATTTACTATTAAACAAACCCAAAGACTACCTAACAAGCACTGACGATCCTAAAAAGAAAAATGTATACGAACTCATTGCTAAAGCCTGTAAAGAACGGCTTTATCCTGTCGGTCGCCTAGATAGAATTACTTCTGGTCTTTTGTTATTTACCAACGATGGCGAACTATCCAAAAAACTAACCTACCCCAAACAGCGAGTAAAAAAAATATACCACATTACGCTAGATAAAAACCTAAAAGCGGTAGATATGAATAAAATAAAAGAAGGAGTTAGTGTAGATGGTTACGTGGTAGATATAGAAACTATTTCTTACGTTCAAAATTCACCAAAAAAAGAAGTTGGTGTAGAAATTCACATCGGCAAAAACAGCACCTTAAAAAACCTATTTGCTCACTTAGGATATAAAATTGTAAGAATGGACAGAGTATATTTTGGAGGGTTAACCAAAAAAGATATTCCTAGAGGTAGACACAGATTTTTAAGCGATAAAGAAGTATCAATGCTAAAAATGATTTAATTTAGCATAATACTATTTTAATCTAGCCGTTAAAAAATTATGCGCATTCTTAAACGTATTTTACTCGCCCTGATTGTATTAACCATTTTAATGGTTGGTTCTTCCGCTGCATACATCTATTATCATCAAGATGAGCTAGAACAAGCCGTAATTAAAGAAATAAACAAACGCTTGAAATCAACTATTAATATTGGTGATATTGAGTTTTCTGTTATTAAAAATTTCCCATTTGCTAGTGTTGAACTCAACAATGTTCTTGCTATTGATGCTTTTCAAGAAGACACTTTGTGTGAAATAGAGTTACTCCAGCTGAAATTTAACGCACTAGATTTATATAACAATATTTATCTCATTCAAGAGCTCACTTTAAAAAATGGTTTTATATCAATATATTACAAGGACAGTGTGCCAAACTATGAAATTTGGTACAGTACACAAGATAGCTTACGAGAAGAAAACACAGACTTTGGCTTAGAAAATATCAGCTTAGAAAATTTTAAAATTTCATACGCCACAAATGATATTCAGTCTGTTATTGTCAATAATGAAAGCCAACTACATCTAAGCATTAATAATGGTAGAACAGAAATCAATTTGGAAGGCAATATCACTAACGAAAAACTGATTTTAGACGGCATAAATCACCTACCATCAAAAAAATTAAACATCAATGGTGACATACTTATAGACACATTAGGAATAAATATTAAATCAGCCATCGCTTTAAGCGATATACAACTAGACCTAGACTTTGAGAGTACTGACAATGCTATGACAATCAAAGTAAACACATCTAAATTCGAGCTAAAACCCACATTAAAACTTGTTCCTAAAAATTATCTATCAGCTTTAGAAGGCTATGAACTGCTAGGAAAAAGTGCCATTAAATTTAACTACATCAGCGGCCAACATAAAGAAGCCTACATAAATGTTGATTTTGATTTGAAAGAAGGTTATATAAAGGGCAAAGATTTACCTTTTGATATGAAAGAAACATCTTTGAAAGGAAGCTATTCTAATGGCAAACAGCGTTCAGACGCAAGTACAGAAATAAAACTCGACGACATACAATTTACTGCTAATGGCGAGTTAGTTCAAGCTAATGCCACTATACAAGGGCTCAAAAACCCTACCCTCATTATTGACTTTAATACTCAAATGCAACTCTCTGAAATAGAGAAATGGGGCTATGAACACGATTTTAAGTCCTTAGTTGGTGACGCACAAATCAAAGGCACATACAAAGGTAAAATAGGCCTAAAAAATAAAGTCACATATGACTTTGCAATGGCTGATAAGACAGCAGATTTAACCATCTATAACTTAAGCTTTCAAAGTGATCAACAAAGCCCCCAGTTAAGTGATGCTAAGCTCAGCTTAAAACTTATCGATGACAATGTGAATATTTCAGCTTTTAATGGCACACTTGCCAAAGAAAGTAAAATCAATTTTGTTGGAGGTATTGAAAATGTATTTTCCTATTTATTCCTTAAAAATGCTGATTTAAAAATTGCTGGCAATCTCAACTCTGACTGGATGATAATAGACGAACTTTTAGATGACACAGACAAGACCCCAGAAATAACTCAAGAAAAAAAGCCTCAAGCCATAAATTTGCCTAACGATATTGTTGCTAACATAAACCTCAATCTTACAGGCTTAACTTTCGACCGTTTCCACATGCGAAACTTTTCCTCGAAAATTAGCTACAAGAACAAATTGCTAAAAGCAAAAGACATTATGCTAGAAACTATGTCAGGAAAGATTACTTCAAACGTCACTTTTGAGCAAGTTAAAGACGGTAAACTAAGGCTACTTAGTACAACAGAGCTAGATAATATTAATGTACGTCAGTTATTTTATGAGTTTCATAACTTCGGGCAAACTACAATGCGGCACAAACATTTGAAAGGAAAGATAGATTCAGAGATTTATTTAAGAAATGAATGGGATAGTTACTTTAACCCTATTGATGAGCACCTCTACTCTTTTATAGATGTTAAAATTAATAACGGTGAGCTATTGGACTTTGAACCTTTAATGATGATGTCAGATTATATTAGTGTAGATGAGTTAAAACGAATAAAATTTTCTACTTTAGAAAACCAAATTGAGATTAAAAACAACTTAATTGACATACCATTTATGGAAATCCACTCGACCGCCATAGATATTGCTGGAGCTGGAACACATTCCTTTGACAACGTTATGGATTACGAGTTTAAAATCCTTTTAAATGAAATATTGGGAGATAAATTTAGACGAAAAAATAAGAAGAGTGTATCCGAGTTTGGTGTCGTTCAGGACGATGGAGTTAAGGGTATGACTATGTTCTTAAAAATGCAAGGCACAGTAGATGACCCACAGATTTCATACAATACCTTACGACTAAGAGAATCACTAAGTGATGGTTTCAAGAAAGAGAAAAAAGAACTGAAAGCCGTTATTAAAAATCAATTTAAGGATAAAAACAACGATAATCATATACAAGGCAATCCGGACTACGATAATATCATTGAATGGGAGGAATAAATATATATAGCACGAGGAAGAATTGGAAAATTATCCTATTTATCTTTGCCACTATCATCTGCCTAGCATCACTAACCTACACCAACAAGCTCGTCAGTGATTTAGATACAGAAGAAAGAAAAAAGATAGAATTATGGGCAGAAGCCACCAATCAATTGGTCAATTCAGGTATGGGGCCTACCAATAATATTTTGGCAAGTCGCATCATGCAAGAAAACACAACTATACCGATTATACTTACGAATGAGGTTGGTGAAATAATCGGCAATAGAAATTTACCACAACGAACTAATCAAGAAGCATTTTTACAAAGACAGTTGAGTATAATGATGGAACAACACGAACCCATCATCATTGAAGCTAAAATGAATGGACAAGTTATCTTGACACAATACCTCTATTACAAAGACTCCTACATTTTAAGTCAGTTACGCTTTTATCCTCTTTTACAATTACTTGTTATATTCTTATATGTGGGTATTGCCTATTTAGCATTCAATCGCTCTAAAAAGTCAGAACAAAATTTGGTATGGGCAGGTATGGCAAAAGAAACTGCTCATCAAATAGGCACTCCCCTATCATCACTGATGGCGTGGGTGGAAATTCTTAAAGCTAAAGAAGGTATGACTGAAATTAGTAAGGAGATTAACAAAGACGTCAAACGATTAGAAACTATAACAGAACGTTTTTCAAAAGTAGGATCAAAACCTAAATTGAAAAATGAAAGCATCTATGAAATTCTAAATCAAACGTTATCTTATTTGCAAAACAGATTATCCTCTAATGTACATTTAGAACTCGACAATCAATGTAACGACACTACTGCTCCTATAAATAGCGCATTGTTTGAATGGGTTGTGGAAAATATCTGTAAAAATGCCGCAGATGCGATGGACGGAAAGGGACTAATTAAAATCATACTATTCAGCGATTCGGATTATCTAAAAATCGATATTACCGACAACGGTAAAGGATTACAAAAAGCCAATTTCAAACGTATTTTTGAACCTGGATTTACTACCAAAAAAAGAGGATGGGGACTGGGTTTGTCCTTGTCAAAACGAATTATTGAGGAGTATCACTTAGGTAGACTATACGTCAAAAGTTCATCAAAAGAAGGAACAACCTTTCGTATTTCTCTACACAGAAATTAAATTCCACAACTTCCTTTGCCTCGTTTAAATAAATATTCTTGGTGATATTCTTCTGCTCTGTAAAACTTTTGAGCAGGTACAATTTCTGTCACTATTGGCTGGCTAAACTTGTCAGACTTATCTAATTCATCTTTGGTACGCTTAGCAATGTCTTCTTGTTCGCTATCGTGGAAAAATACTGACGAACGGTATTGAGTTCCTACATCAGGACCTTGACGATTAAGTGTCGTAGGGTTATGGTTTTCCCAAAAAAGTTGTATCAGATCATCAAAGCTAATTTGTTTAGGATCGTAAACAACTTCTACTGCTTCAGCATGCATGGTATTTTCATAACAAACCTCTTTGTAGGTAGGGTTTTTGGTATGACCACCAATGTAGCCAACATCTGTAGAGTAAACCCCTTTAATCGTTCTAAAAAGTTCTTCAACACCCCAAAAACAACCGGCAGCAAATGTGGCTTTCTTCAATTTTTCATCAGTAATAAAACGAACACTGATACTGTTAACGCAATGGCGTGTATTTTCTGGAGTTAGGTTTTCTCCAACAAAAACGTGTCCAAGATGACCGTCACATTTGGCACATGTAATTTCTGTACGCTCGTAACCCAAATCGAAATCGGAAATTTTCTTAATCGCCCCTTCCTTAACCTTGTCAAAAGCTGGCCAACCACAACCAGCATCAAACTTATCAGACGAATCATACAAATGACTACCACAAGCTCGGCAGACAAAAATACCGGCTTCATAAAAGTTATCGTATTCGCCGGTAAATGGGGCTTCTGTCCCTTTATCTACAATTACTCTTTTTTCTTCAGAGCTTAAATTTTCAAAATAATTATGGTTCATTGGTGTCGGCGTTATTTTAGTTTGACAAGAAATTAACAAGGGTGAAACAATACAAAAATACAGCATAAAGGAAAATAATTTATAGGCTGAATAAGTCAAATTCTTAACTATTTTTGTGGAGTGTCTGGTATCTATATACATATCCCTTTTTGTAAACAGCAGTGCCATTATTGCGATTTTCATTTTTCCACTTCTCTAAAAACAAAGGAAGATTTATTAAGTGCCCTAGTGTATGAAATGAAAATTCAATCGTCATTTTTAGCAGGTACTAAGATACGTACAATTTACTTTGGAGGGGGCACACCATCTTTATTATCACAAGATGAAATAAAAGGTTTATTTGAGGCATTAAACCAAACCTTTGAACTCGACAATGTGGAAGAAATAACTATAGAGGCTAATCCAGACGATTTGACTGAGCAAAAGGTCAAGGAACTAAAGAATACACCTATAAATCGATTCAGTATAGGGGTACAATCCTTCCAAGCTAAGGATTTAGAATACATGAATAGAGCCCATAATGTTCATCAGGCTCACGATTCTATTAAACGAGTACAAGATGCGGGTTGGGAAAACATAACCCTTGACCTTATTTATGGTACACCTACCTTAAGCCATGAACAATGGCAGGAAAATATGCAAACTATTATTGATATAAACGTACCGCACTTATCGGCCTATGGGCTAACAGTAGAAGAAAAGACGCCACTACATCACGCTATAAAAAAAGGAAAGCAGTTAGCACTAGACGAAGAAAAAAATAAAGTTCAGTTTGAAATGCTAATGGATTTCATCCCAAAAAATGGACTAGAACAATATGAAATATCCAACTTTGCTAAGAAAGGGTACCAAGCCAAACACAACGGAAGTTATTGGACAGATGAAAAATATTTAGGACTGGGGCCTTCAGCACATTCCTTTGATGGTGAAAAAAGAATATGGAATATTTCAAATAACATACGCTATATCAACTCCATTAAAAAAGGGCAACTAAACAACGATTTTGAGGTGCTTAGCCAAGAACAACGCTTTAACGAATACATTTTAACCTCATTACGCACTAAAGAGGGCTGTGATTTAGATTATGTAAAATCTCGTTTTTCACCATTTTTAGTCGATTTTTTAACTTTTTCTATAAAAAAATGGCGAAAAAATGGCGAAATTGAACAACAAGGAAGGTTTTTAGTATTAACAAAAAAAGGCAAATTAGTTGCTGATTGGGTGGCATCAGAGCTTTTTTACATCAGTTAAACTAACAATACAAGATAAATACTATTTTTTAAGCGTTTTTGAGCGTTTTTTGTATTTTTTTAATAGTTTTTGTCGCTTTTTGGCAAAAAAACTGATTTTTACCAAACTACAAAATAAGAAAAATATAACAGTACGAAAAATTGATAAAAACAGACATTTTTTAGCGTTTTTGAGCCATTTTTGAGTATTTTTTATAAAAAAAGTAATTTTTTTATAAAAATAACGAACCATAAAGCCCAGAGTTTACAAAAACACCAAAAAAAAGACCATTTATTAAATTTTGAATACTTTTAAGCCATGATAGCAAACATAACACATCAAGACCAAACATTTAAAGTCGATTTATCCAAACCCATAGATATTTCCTTACCATTAAAAAGAGGTTTAGAAAATCCGACCGCTTGGTATGTACCTGAAGTAAAAATGGATGCTGTTGTTATGGGTGACTGGGTAGGAGAAGTTAAACAAGGTGGTTCAGTCAATTTTTTCAATATTTCTTTTAACCCTCATGGACATGGCACACACACCGAGTGTGTAGGACATATTTCAGAAAACCAAGAATCTGTTAACGACTGTATTACCAGCTATTTTTTTAACGCCCAATTGATAAGCATAAAACCTACAAAGCAAGGAAAAGATGGAGTAATTACTAAAACACAAATTGAATCCCTTATTAAAAACAATATAGAGGCTATAGTTATAAGAACTCTGCCTAATAGTGAGGTTAAAAAAACAATGGCATATTCCAATACCAACCCTCCCTATTTGCAAAAAGAAGCCGCTCAATTGTTGAAAGACTTAGGCATAAAGCATTTACTCATTGACTTGCCGTCTGTGGATAAAGAACAAGACAATGGTATTTTAGCCGCTCATCATGCCTTTTGGGGCTATCCTCAAAATACTAGAATGGATTGTAGTATTACTGAATTGATATATGTACCATCAAAAATCGAAGACGGACGTTATTTGCTTAACCTTAGCTTTGCCCCATTTCATAATGACGCTAGTCCTAGCAGACCTACGCTTTACGCAATATTATGATAGGGGAATTAAGAAACTATTGTTTAGGCAAAAAATACGTTAGTGAAAGTTTTCCTTTTGACGAAAGTACTTTAGTCTTTAAGGTACACCACAAAATGTTTGCCCTGATTTCCTTAGAGCAAGACCCCTTGAGAATGAACCTCAAGTGTGAGCCTGAAAAAGCCATAGAATTAAGAGAAGAATTTTGGCAAGTTATACCAGGCTACCATTCTAACAAAAAACATTGGAACACCATCATAATTGATGGACTTTCCTTAAAGCAAGTACAAGAATGGATTGACCATTCTTACCAATTAGTTTGGGACAAACTGCCTCGAAAGATCAAAAATTAATACAAAAAACTGTTGTAAGGAAAACGTTTAGCGTGGATTTCTTTAGCCATTTCGTATAATTTATCCCTAAAGGCATCAAAATTATCTTTCTGCAAAGCCGAGATAAAAATGCTATCTCCACTTTTTGCCATCCAAGTACGTTTCCACTCCGCTAATGAAATATTGGCTTTTGTAGCAGGTGTCAAATCGTCTTCGTCTTTCTTTTCGTAAGTGAAAGCGTCCACCTTATTGAAGACCATAACGCTTGGCTTATCAGCCGCATTAATTTCATCTAAGGTTTTATGGACTATGTCTATTTGTTCTTCAAAATTAGGGTGTGAGATATCTACTACATGTAATAAAATGTCGGCTTCTCTAACTTCGTCTAAAGTCGATTTAAAGCTTTCGACCAATTGATGAGGCAACTTACGAATAAAGCCAACGGTATCAGATAATAAGAATGGTAAATTGCCAATAACCACCTTTCTTACAGTAGTATCTAAAGTGGCAAATAATTTATTTTCAGCAAAGACTTCCGATTTGGATAAGCGATTCATAATCGTCGATTTCCCCACATTGGTATAACCGACTAAAGCCACCCTAACTAAAGCCCCTCTATTACCCCTCTGAATAGCTTTTTGTTTATCAATCTTAATTAACTTCTTTTTAAGCAGGGCTATTTTATCTTGAATGATACGTCTATCGGTTTCAATCTGCGTTTCACCCGGCCCACGCATACCGATACCCCCCTTTTGACGCTCTAAGTGAGTCCACATACGGGTTAATCGGGGCAAAAGGTATTGGTATTGAGCCAATTCAACTTGTGTGCGAGAATGAGCAGTTCGTGCTCTAGAAGCAAAAATATCAAGAATAAGATTACTCCTATCTAATATTTTGCATTCCAATTCCTTTTCAATATTTCTAAGCTGAGAAGGCCCAAGCTCATCATCAAAAATGACCAACTGTATGTCTTCATCTTTGATAAAGCGTTTTATCTCAATGAGTTTGCCTTTTCCAACAAATGTTTTTGGATTAGCAACAGCTAATTTTTGAGTAAAATACTTGACAGCAATTGCCCCAGCAGTATGAGCTAAAAAGTCTAGTTCTTGCAAGTATTCATTTGTTTGAACGTGGTTTTGTTCATTAGTGATTAGTGCTACAAGAGCTGCTTTTTCTTTCAAACTTTATAAAATATTGATTATTTATCTATTTTTTTTCTGGCAGCAATAAAACTTCTAACAAATGCTATCATAGAAAAGATACATGTTATAAGCATTAAAGAAACACGAAATACTGACAAGTCTCTAGAGTCCGAAATAGCAGAGGCGAGTGGTTTAAATAATCCAACTAAAGCTAATAAAGTGATAAATACTGCAATATGTGCAATAATTTTATTTTGATTTTTTATGCCATTGGTACAAAACAATAAAACAATTCCTAAAAACATTGGAATTAAAGCTGTTATTGATTGGGTAGAATTAGGATCAATGCTTTCGTATGTTAAATATGCCCAAAGTGGCATTACAATTAAAATGAAAGAATTTATTAAATTTACTTTTGATGGTTGCATATTAATATTTTTAAAATAGAGTTGTAACTTTACAAAATTAACTAAATAATAAAATTATACTCTAAAATTTCAATTTAAATGAAATCAGTTTTTACTTTGTTTCTATTACTATTTTCTCAATTTATATTTTCACAAGTTACATTTCCCATAAACGGAGTTGCAAATAGTTACGAATCTACTCATGCTTTTATCAATGCAACTTTAGTTGTTTCTCCTCAGCAACGTATTCAAAATGGAACACTCATCATAAAAGGTGATGAGATTCTTAGAGCCGATGCCGATACCACAATTCCAGAAGGGGCTATCGTTCACGATATGAAGGGCAAATACATTTACTCATCTTTCATAGATTTAAATGCAAACTACGGTTTAGAAGAACCTAAAAAAGTCAAGTGGAAACCCTCACCACAATATAAAAGCAATACTAAAAGTGGTGCTGGTTGGAATGAAGCCATACACCCTGAATTCAATGCCAATAGCCTTTTTGCTTACGATGAAAATGAAGCCGACAGCTACCGTTGTGCAGGTTTTGGCGTGGTACTAAGTCATCAAAATAATGGTATCGCCAGAGGTAGTGGTTTATTAGCCACACTAGCAGATGGTACTGAAAACAAAAGCATCTTGAAAGGCAAAGCAAGTGCTCATTATTCACTGAGCAAGGGAACATCAAGACAAAAATACCCCAGCTCATTAATGGGAACATTAGCTCTACTTCACCAAAGCTATCTCGACGCCGAATGGTATGCTCAAGGGCAAGACAAAGAATACAACCGTTCTCTAGGGGCTTGGAACGAACTACAAGACTACCCACAATTTTTTGAAGTTAGGGATAAGCTAGATATTTTTAGAATTCATAAGATAGCCGATGAATTTGAAATAGATTATTATGTCATGGGTAATGGCGATGAATATCAGCGCATAAATGAGCTAGTTAATACTAACTTTTCTATGGTTATTCCATTAAATTTTCCAGATGCTTATGACGTTAGCAATCCACAAGCTGCAGATATGGTATCTCTCAAGAAAATGAAACATTGGGAATTAGCCCCAAGCAATCCTGCAGTACTTTTTGACAACGGTATATTTGTGGCATTTACTAGCTCTAAGCTGAAAAAGAAAAGTCAGTTTTTGGATAAAGTAAAAACCGCTATTGAACACGGTTTGAGTGAGAGTGACGCCCTAGCAGCATTGACAACCAATCCCGCTGAAATGATAGAAATGAGTCATAGAATAGGCACATTAGAAAAAGGAAAGTTAGCTAACTTCATCGTTAGCTCTGGGCCCATCTTTGAAAACGCTGAGCTCATTAGTAATTGGATACAAGGAAAAGAGTACGCTATCAATACGCCTAAAAGTATTGATTTTAGAGGAAACTACCTCAGCTCTGAAAAAGATACCCTTAAAATTAGTGGTTCTTTAGAAAAGTATAGTGGCAAACTCTATATTGACTCCTTAGATTTTAAAGTAAAATTAACACAAGAAGGCCCTCACCTCAACTTACAATATGAAACCGACGAGGGAGTATATCGAATTAACGCCTTGAAAGAAAAACAAACACTTGTTGGAACAGGAGTGAATCCTAAAGGTCAAACATTCGATTGGTCGGCGCAACTTATAAAAGCCTTTAAAGAACTGAACGAAGTCGAAGAAGACACCCTAGATGTTCCCCACTACGGCGAAATATGGTTTCCAAATATGGCATACGGTTGGCAGCAACAACCGACACAAGACAATATTATTTTTAGAAATGCTACGGTTTGGACTAACGAAGATGTGGGTACTATTGACCAAGCTGATGTAGCTATTTCACAAGGTAAAATTGTCAAAGTAGGAGTCGGTATAGTTGCTGAAGAAATATTCAAAAAAGAGAGTTTCCAAGAAATAGATGCTAAAGGTATGCACCTCACCACAGGTATCATAGACGAACATTCTCATATAGCTATTAGCCGAGGTGTCAACGAAGGTTCTCAAGCGAGTAGTGCCGAAGTAAGCATTGCTAATGTGATAAACTCAGATGACATTAACATTTACCGTCAACTTTCTGGCGGTGTGACTACAGCACAATTACTTCACGGTTCTGCTAACCCCATCGGTGGGCAGTCTGGTATTGTCAAATTCCGTTGGGGTAGTAGCCCTGACCAAATGAAGTTTGAAGGTGCTGATGGTTTTATCAAATTTGCCTTAGGCGAAAACGTTAAGCAATCTAATTGGGGCGATTACGAGCGTATTCGATTCCCACAAACACGAATGGGAGTAGAACAAGTGTTTTACGACCACTTTATGCGAGCAAGGGCATACGAAAAAGAGTGGCAAAACTATAACGCCTTGTCCTTGTCAGAAAAAAGAAGAACCCAAGCCCCAAGAGAAGATTTAGAGATGAATACCTTAGTAGAAATCCTAAATAGCGAACGCTTTATCACTTGTCACTCTTACGTACAATCGGAGATTAATATGCTAATGCATGTAGCCGATTCTATGGGCTTTACCTTAAATACCTTTACCCACATTTTAGAAGGCTATAAGGTGGCTGACAAGATGAAAGAACACGGTGCTGGGGCATCGACCTTTTCAGATTGGTGGGCTTATAAGTTTGAGGTCAATGACGCTATACCACACAATGCCTCTATACTTGCCGATATGGGTATCGTTACTGCCATAAACTCAGATGATGCTGAAATGGCAAGACGACTTAATCAAGAAGCTGCGAAAGCCGTTAAATACGGAGGTGTTAGCCAAGAAGAAGCTTGGAAAATGGTTACACTAAACCCTGCTAAATTATTGCACCTAGACCATAGAGTAGGTAGTATCAAATCAGGTAAAGATGCCGATATCGTGCTTTGGACTGACAATCCCTTATCGGTTTATGCCAAAGTACAACAAACCTATATCGATGGGCGTTGTTTCTTTGATGCTGAAAAAGACTTAGAGCTAAGACAACGTAACACCCAAGAACGTGCTCGACTCATACAGAAAATGCTGAGCGATAAAAAAGTAGGAAAACCTACCCAAGTAGTAAAAGCCGAACAACGTATTCACTACCATTGCGACACTCTTGAAGACGGTAAACATGACAATCATCAACACTAAAAAATACAATATGAAACATATTCTTTTAACCCTACTTATTGCACCTCTCATTGGTTTTGGGCAAAACATTTTATACCTAGGTGGAAAAGCTCATCTTGGCAATGGAGAATTCATCGATGTGTCGGCTATATCAGTCAATAATGGTAAATTCGAAATGGTGGCTAATGCTAAAACTATTCGCATTAACCCTCAAGCTTTTGATACCATCATACACATATATGACCACCACGTCTACCCAGCTTTTATAGCTACTAATACGACCTTAGGCATCACTGAAATTAGTGCGGTTAGAGCGACTAAAGATTACCGAGAAACGGGAACATTCAAACCACATGTGCGCTCGTTGATAGCCTACAATGCCGAAAGTGTTATTATCCCTACCATTAGAAGTAATGGGGTTTTATTGGCTCAGATAGCACCACAAGGCGGACGCATTACGGGAAGCTCCTCAGTGATGAAATTAGACGGTTGGAACTGGGAAGATGCTGTACTAAAAGCCGACGATGGCATACACCTCAATTGGCCTCCTTACTTCGTGCAAACAGGCTGGTGGGCTGAACCTGGCGACATCAAAAAGACTGAAGAATACGACATGCAATGCCAAAAAATGGAGGATTACTTTGTAAAAAGTAAGAGTTTTTATGAAAGCAAAAGTACGGTTAATGATTTACCTATGATGGCTATGCAAGGACTTTTTAGTGGAGAAAAAAGACTGTATATGCATGCCAATTTGCAAAGAGAAATGACCGATGCTATTTTATTTGCCAAAAATATGGGAGTCAAACATATTGCAATTGTTGGAGCTCGAGAAGCTCATAAAATGGCTGCTTTCTTAAAAGAAAATAACATTCCTGTCATATTGGATCGTATCCATCGACTACCTGCCACTGAGAGTACTGGTGTTGATGTGCCTTACAAACAAGCCTCTATTTTACATGAAGCTGGCGTTAAGTTTGCCTTTTGCTATCAAGGAGATATGGAAGCTATGGGACAACGTAATTTGCCGTTTTCTGCTGGTACTGCCGTAGCACACGGCTTACCCTACGAAGAAGCTGTTAAAGCGTTGACAATGAATACAGCCGAAATTTTGGGAATTGACGAGTATACCGGTCAAATTAAAGTTGGTATGGACGCTACCTTCTTTGTTTCTAAAGGCGATGCTTTGGATATGATGGGCAATGAGGTAAAACACGCTTTCATTAAAGGTCAAGCTATTGACTTAGACAACAAGCAAAAAGTCCTCAACAGAAAATACAGAAAGAAATATGGGCTAGAAGTCAACTAGTTATAATACTAGCTATCTTATCTTTTAAAAGTTTTAAAGTTAATTTTCTATCTTTAGAATCTTAATCCTTAACACACTTACATTATGAAACGATTATTTGTTTTAAGTCTAACTACATTATTTCTAGGCTTTAATTCCTTTGCTCAAAAAGGAGAAAAAGAATATGCCAATTATGCTATTGGTCTTGGTCTTAGTCCATTTGGCGGTGGCTTAAACTTGACCTACCACCATACTGAAAGAACATCTTTCAATATTGGTTTTGGCGGCTTTGCTGAAGGAGAAGCACCAATGTCACCAACTATTGACGAATTGAGTGAGGACTTCACACTAACAGCAAGTAGCTCATGGATGGGCTTGTTCCTTAGTCACCAACCTTTTGAAAATGTGGCTTGGTTTAGAGTCAATACAGGACTCGCTGTTGGCTCTATTGAAAATACCATTGTCGATGGCACTGATACTTTCACCGCCAATTATAAAGAAAATCCAGTGACCTATTTTGGTATTAACTTTGGTACTCCTGCCTATAAAGGCTTGGTCTATGGCTTAGATTTAGGGATGTTGTTTAGCGCTGGTCCTGAATTTAGTGGCCCTGCTGGTGATAAAATAGAAGCTATAAAAGACAATCCATTTTTTGGAACTGTCCTTCCAAACATTCAGCTGACTGTGGGTTACGGATTCTAAGCTTAGCTCTATTTTAGACAAATAAAAAGCGAAATGTGACATTTCGCTTTTTTTAATTCTATTAGTAGCCTACCTTTTGTCTGACTCTCTCAAGTACAGACTGGGCAATACCTTTAGCTTTTTCTGCCCCATTTAACAACTTCGAGTCTATCTCGTCGGTATTTTGCATCAAATAATCGAAGCGCTCTCTCTCTTTTGCAAAGCGTTCCAAAACAAGCTCATAAAGAGCTTGTTTGGCATGACCATAACCGAAATTACCACCTTCGTATTTAGCTTTCAGTTCAGCAATTTGAGAATCAGAACCCATTAACTGATACAACTGAAACACATTACAAGAAGACCAATCCTTAGGTTCTTCAAGGGCTATACTATCAGTAACAATACCCATAATTTGTTTGCGCAATTTCTTTTCTGGTAAAAAGATGTCTATAAAATTGTTGTACGACTTACTCATCTTTTGACCATCAGTACCCGGGATAGACATAATACGCTCATCAATTTGGGCTTCTGGCAATACCAAAGTATCGCCATAAGTATGGTTAAAAGAACCCGCAATATCTCGTGTCATTTCTAGGTGTTGTTGTTGATCTTTTCCCACAGGAACAATCTCTGCATCGTACAATAAAATGTCTGCTGCCATTAGCACAGGATAAGTAAACAAGCCAGAATTTACATCTGACAATCTATTGGCTTTATCTTTAAAAGAATGAGCATTTGCTAACATAGGGTATGGCGTAAAACAATTCAAATACCAAGTCAATTCGCAGACTTCAGTGCAATCCGATTGACGATAAAAAATGTTTTTAGAGGTGTCAAATCCAAAAGCCAACCAAGTAGCTGCCGTAGCATAGGTGTTATACCTCAATAGCTCGGCATCTCTTATAGTTGTTAAAGAATGTAAGTCCGCAATAAATAGCAAACTCTCATTAGCAGGATTTTTGGATAATTCTATAGCGGGAATTATTGCACCAAGAATGTTACCCAAATGAGGTACTCCTGTACTCTGTATACCAGTTAAAACTCTTGCCATGCGTTAAATTTTAGAGTGTAAAAATAAGAATTGCTGTAAATATGCCATCTAAATAGCTATTTTTGTTTGCACTTATGAAGATAATAAAAGGGATACTCAGCTTATTGTGGCGATTATGGTTCGCTTTGTGCTTTGCTATACCCTTTCTTGTCCTATTGCCGATTACTATTTTTATGACGCTAAGTCCTAATTTTTACCCTGTCCTATATTTCTTTTTGCACCGTATCAGTAAATTCATGATGTATGCCAGTGGTATATTTCCAAAAGTCAATAAAGAGTACAAATTAGACCCTAAAAAACAATATCTGTTTTGTAGTAATCACACCTCAACAATAGATATCCCAATGATGTTTTTTTTGAGTAAAAAGCCCATCGCATTTATAGGAAAAGCCTCCATTAGCAAATACCCCATCTTTGGCTACTATTACAAACGTTTTAATGTTTTAGTCAATCGAGCAAGTTTGAGAAATTCGTATGCTGCTTTTGAACAAGCTGGACAAAAAATAAAAGACGGACAGAATATGGTTATTTTTCCTGAGGGGGGCATTGTAAAAGAAAGTTTACGCTTAGGAAAATTCAAAAATGGTCCTTTTAGATTGGCAGTAGAACAGAATGTTAGCATAATTCCTATTACCTTTGCCGACAACAAACAAATTTTTCCCGTTCAATATATGAAAGGAAAACCACAAAGGGCTAGAATAACCATTCATCAACCCATTGATAATTGTTCGACTTACAGCATAAAAGACCTAAAAAATAAAGTATTTAACACCATTGAAAAGGAATTGATTCGATATGAAAATTGACCAAACACTAATTGAAAAACTAGCTAAACTCAGTCAGCTAGATTTCAGCCAAGAAGCAAAAAGCAAAATGGAAAAAGATTTAAATAAAATCTTAGCCTTTGTCGATGAGTTAAATACTCTGAATACCGATGATATCGAACCTTTAGTATATATCAATGAGGAATTCAATAAGTTAAGAGAAGATAAAGTTGGCAAACACCTACCCAAAGAAAAGGCACTTAAAAATGCTCCTGATAAAGACTCTGATTATTTCAAAGTGCCTACGGTATTAAAA
>Ga0209503_10000844_pt1 | contig 16954 bp, 6 predicted proteins | sample SouAtlMetagenome_2_FD_187448 | JGI IMG/M metagenome (GOLD analysis project Ga0209503, IMG submission 187448) | Marine eukaryotic phytoplankton communities from Atlantic Ocean - South Atlantic ANT15 Metagenome (SPAdes) (version 2) | ecosystem: Environmental > Aquatic > Marine > Oceanic | place... | reverse complement strand
TTTTGATACACATATTTGAATATACAAGTTTGAATAGAGTTTATTCATCAAGTGATGGCTTACAGTCACAAATCCTACGTAAGGTCTGTTGTGGTTGATATTTACCTCGGGTGAATGGAAAAATGAATTTTGCTACAAGAGCACCCTACTAGACGTCAAAGCGTTTGCTGCCATAATTCAAGAAGATGGTGCTACAAATTATTATTGTGGGAACTGACAAATAATGATCTAGAATAATGTTTGAAGACCTAGCACCATAATGTAAATTTTAGGAATTAATTAAGATATTGAACTATTCTTGATACAGCTTCACTTCTTTTAAAGTATTATGCCAAGGGTGCTGTAACTACCAGTAACTGCAATTATGGCGGTGATGAAGATTAACCAACTACAGTTCAATGATACACCTGTAGATGCCATATGTTCGGTGTCTGAGGTTTCTTTTTTCTGTGTACGTTTTGGTTGCCGACTGTGACCGACTCAACGATAGGTTTCTGGAAACCACTTTCCTCTAAAAGTTGTTGCAAACCATCAGTGCCCCAGAATGTAAAGTACAATAGCAAGCTGTGTTCAAATGAGTTGTAAAAAGTAGATTGAGGCGCACTTTCAACAACACTTTCGTTCTGTTGACTTATAATCCCTGCACTCCTTGTCATAGAAGTAACCACTCCCGTGTCTTTGTTTTTCACATGAACGTAGACGAACCCATTGACTACTAGTCGTACTTGACTTGAAGGCTCAACACTTTCTTTCAGGAAATCTTCATACGTATCCACAGTCCTTGGAAATAATTTGAGTGAAATGTTATGCATAGACTTTGAATGCAAAGGATACCAATCTTCGTTGCTTCTCATACCAAGAATATCTTCAAAAAATGCTTTGAAATGTGGTTTGAGCTCGTCAGTATCTATTGTGCTTGTGAGTTCGCTAACGGTCATGTTGAACGATATTGGTGGCATTTTTAATCCTGTGACATATTTTTCGCTATCAAATTCGAAATCTAGAAAATCATTCCTTCCCGCTGTGCCCACCGAAGGACCAGGGTCCGATCCAAAAATATTATTGCCGTCATGACTGCCTGCAACTGTAGGCGACTGCAATTGATCCGATTCTCTGGGCTTTCCGGTCTGAGATTCAACTTCGGTATCTTCTGAGTTTTGAGGCAACAGCTGAGAACCAGTGGATCCAACGGGCGATCCAATATCGTCGCGACCCGAGCGTTCCTCGTCATCGGCGCTGTCTAATGATGCCTTTTCAATTTCGATGCGTTTCTCTTTGTTTTTATTTTTGTCTTTATTCTTATCACGATTTTTATCACGATTTTTATCATTATTTTTCAATAGACGCTGAGGTAGACCATCGAGCAGAATTTCATTCGCTCTCAATCCTCTTACGCCATTGCGATTCTTCGCAGTTACAAATAGAGTTTGGAAGAGCATCAGAGATGCAATGCAACCCAGTGAAGAAGTGAAGCGGATATTCATGACTCGGATTTTTATTGGGTTGGAACTAAATGTTTCGTCAACGATTTGTGCAGCATTACTTTTGCAGATGTTTGAGGCTTGATCCGAAATCTACCTCGTTTTAGTGTCCGGAAGCTGGAAATGTATCGAAAAACCCGAAAAAGTCATCAAATTTGTGTGTCACACATATCGAAAAATACTTTTGTGGCGCCTCAAAAAAGAAGCTGTTGCTGCCCCGGCGTGAAACGGAAACGTAACGGAAAACGGCGCGAATTAATTTTGGCCAACAGGTTAATTTGGGGGAAGGAAATGTCCGAACAATAAATAATAATATCGAACACTCTAGCTAGAGTAACGATCAAGACACTTTTCGACAAAACAAGTTTATTTTCACCAGATCCCACATACGTCGCGTTGACTAATAATAATGAAAAGGTTATCTATGCAAAGAAGAAAGCAAATAGTGGACTTCGAACAATCATGGATTGGAACAAATTTGCTATCGAAAAAGTTGCTCCTTGCAATGCTCGGATGCCTTGTAGTGATTCATATGTATTCTGAACAAACAGTGCTGCAACGTGACTCTGAAAGTACCATTAGCAAATATTCTTTTGAGAATAGGAATTCTGACGGCAACCAAAGTATTGACGATGGTAATTACTACAAAGAAAAACAAAACAGCAGTTTTGTCTTCGGCCATGTACACATGGCCAAAACTGGTGGATCAACGCTAAACGGATGGTTGGCGGCAAAATACGAACGGGTGTGTGGGAACAAGGGTTATTCTTACAATGCCTATGCAGCCAATGTCCGTGCATTTGAAGCTGCGAAAAAAGTTGACTGGAATAAAGGATCGGGTGGTGCCTGGGTCTACAATGAAAAAGAGATTGGATTTGAGGATTGCGACTATATCAGCAAAGAAGCAGGGGCTGGTTTCTGGGACCTTCTCAATCGAAAATTGAACAAGGAATACAAGGAAGCCCAAGAGGAAGACGGTGTCGAGAATACCAAAAATCTGATTATGGAGCTGCATATCCCATGCCGTGATCCCATCGATCACCTGTTGTCCATGGCAAACCACAAAGCAAATGTTATCAAGCAAGTAATATACAACTGTTCCGGTTTTGAATCAAACGACACACTTCTAGAACAAGAGGTTGAGAGGGGGTACTTTGATATGGGTCGGTTCCATAAGGATTGGCTTTCCATGAATGCAACACAGGTCAATAAAGACAACGTCCGCGTCCGTTGTTTCAATTCGATCCCGGTGGAACCCTACATGACCTACATGGATACCCTATTGCAGAAACGAAGAATTCCAGGAAAGTACTACCCCCACGCAACAAATCCAACTCGGAACAAAACCAATGAATGTGTTCTGGATCTTCCGGAGGAAACCAAAGAAAAAATACGAAATATTTTGATAAGAAAACACTACTATATGAAGTTCTGTGATCAGTGCATGGGCACAGAGCAAGAACTTCCATTATAGCTATTTAGATGGTAGCGATGACACAAATAGTATTAATTAACACAGCTTGCCTTTCAAAAAATCAAGTTGCATAGAATGAATTTTTAAGACGAAATAAATTTTCAAACCAATGAATAAAATTGTAAGTGTGATTTATATGAGATCCACTAACACATATAGTGTGCCTCATTGTAGACCTACCCTACTCAAACTGTTGTTTTGCACATTTTCAATTATCAATATGTCTCTTCTCACCCACAACAGTACTTTACTCTCATCTTGTGATTTACATTCTATATAGATGTACCTCGTGGCTAATACACCACTGTCAAGAAAAATCCCCAAACCTACACTGTTGGCTGAAAGGTTGGAAAGAAAAAGAAACTAGAAACTAGAAACTAGTCTTTTAAGAATTTTGAATCTTTTGGATTTTATAACGTAGTTTAACGCTACAGTACTTTGTATTGAATGATTCCCGGAAAGCTAAAAAGTAATGTCCAAATGTCTATCTTTTTGATCAATCGAAGTTTTGTTGCGAAGGAAATAAGCATTGCATAGTCGTGTTTGTATTATTATAATTCCGCGTAGCTGTTTAATAGTTATACTTCACACACACTTTCCGTTTCAAAACAATAACAACCACATAGTGAGTTGCAGCAAAGAAGAAACCCATCAGGCTGCCATCATTCCGCGTTGTAATTCATTTATAATCTGGTCTTGTGGTAAGTTGATCTTGGCCTTTTGTAGCAACTCATGAATATTCTTGGACTTGTGGCAGGCCTCAATGACTTCTACCATGTGATCAGCGGACTCTTCGATTTTTTCATCGTCGTAATTAGGTGCAAAATCTGACGACAATTGATCAAGAATTGCAAAATATACGATCATTGGACGCAACGCACTTCCAAAATCATCAATTGTTGATTGGGAGGAATTTATCCTTGGACTTGTACTCTTTCGACCTTTAGGGACCATAGGTGTTCTTGGCGTGAAAGAAGGCGAATCTTGTGTGTCGCATGTGTGCTCATTGACCATGTCCCATTCTGCAAATGATCGTGATCGGCTTCTCTTTTTCCCGATATTTCTCTTTGATATACATCCACTAGAATGAATCGCTAAAGCATGGCGGCGCCCAGCATAATTCAGCATACCGCGTAAAAAGAGTTCTCTTCCAATTATCCAACGACGTTTCGGGTGAGGACAGTTTTCGGTAGTGCCACTGCAAGAACCACTGTCTTCCTTTGTATTATGAAATAAAATGCAAGTCAAAGCTGCCAGCAACGAGGAGTCAGCAATGTCCCGAATCAGAGGTGATTTTGCTAATGAATCGTAATCTTCTGCTGCTACAATCTCACAAGCCGATAAGAATCCGGCACTTAAATTAACAGCATGGCGAGCGATATCTGGAGAGTCGACCTGGGCTTCATTTTCGAACATTTTTGCCATGGAAAGCTGATGAAAAATTAGCTGAGAATTTGATCCAAGACTCCCTCCTCCACAGTCAGCGTTCAACGCTTCACCGTATGCAACCCGTAGTAGCATTAGTCTAACATCATGAAGAACTGTCCACAACTTTGATTTCGGTCTTACTCCTATCATATTTGCAACCGCCGTTTGATGTTCTGTGAGGGCCTGCTCTACAGAAAACAATGACACCGATGAGCTCCTTGCGGATACCAGAGGAAATATGACATTACAGTTTACTCTTGAATTTCGCAAAGCAGCACCCTCCCACTCGCTTTTAGGAGCTTTTGGATGATTTCGATCAGCAAGGCGAGCTTTTGCATGGCAACTTATATGAATGGCATTGCCTGCAGTAACAGTAGTGATATAATCGTTCGACAGGTTTCGCTTCGAGGAGCTGCCTGAAGACCCTAATGAAATAGCTGATTCCTTGAGCTCGTCACCAGTAGCCATTCCACTCTGATACCATTCTGTTGAAGTAAGGGAATCTTGCAGCGAGACAGGCAATCTCTGCGGCAAATTTGTCAACAAGTTTGACCCATCTAAACTCGAACACTCTCCGTTTGGAATCGAAACTTTTTTCATATATGCATAGAGACCCATCATTTCAGAACCTTTATACTTTCTGCCTTCTTGACATACAGCACAAGTAAGGCCGGTCTCATCTTCCATCTTTTCGAGCTCATTCATCCACTCAGGTTTGGCAATTGTTATTGTCGGGGAAGGTTTGCCTGACTCTCCAGCTGAGGATTTCTTTTGCTTTTTTGAGGATAGCATTGATTCATTACCATTCTGGGTACTTGAAGAGTTGCACACGACGTCGAGCACTGGTCCGCGGAATTGAGTAGCACCTGTTTCGTCACTTCTGTTCGAAGGATTACTGCCTGCAAACACCCCCGCTGAGAGAGAGCCCGCCAAGGCGCCGAATTTATTCATACTCATTAGACTCTTTTTTCTACGATCCATCGCAATTTCTTTCTTGCGATTTCTCGTCTGTTTTCTCAACATTTTAATCGTGTTGACCTCATCTGATGACGATTGTCCGAATTCAGTTATGTCATCAAGCAAAGTTTCAGCGAGCAATCCAAAGGTCTTTATTGTGATAGACGCAGAAATATTATCCGAGGTAGCTTCCAACCAATGGCAAAATTGCAGAAACGTAACTTGTCCTTCTTGTCTTTCTTCAAGCTCTCCAAGAAAAGCTTGCGTAGCCTGATGCTCTTTGCTTAGTCCAATGAGAATCTCGAAGGAAGTTTTCAAGCCGGGGCGAGAGGAATGTTCCTTCCATTTCTTTTCTAGAAGTAATTGCCTCTGTTTGCTCATTTCTTCATCCCTCGACCAAAGCGAAGGAGACCACGATGGTGGCTCTTTGGGACAGTCGCGCAGAATATGTCTCCCGATTCTTTCAATAAATCCACATCTCAGAAGTTCCATTCTGAGTGAGTTACACACTGCATTGGCTGGCAAACTAATTGATGCATGTATAAATGTGTCCATGAGAACCGATTGTGTTTCAGAATTATTCCTTTCACCGCCTTCTTCATATTCACCAATTTTATCCGAATCGACATGAGCCATGAACATCGACGCCAGTTCCTTCGTTAACTTCAGTTTTCCGTATGTAAGGTAAGGCACCAGTTTCGCAATGACATTCCTTAATGTCCTACTCAATGAGGAGGTCTCAATTGCCTGTATTAAAAGTCTCAATGTAGATTCATCTTCTTCTGATTCCTTTTGCTCCACAACGTCAGAGGATGTGCCTCCATCGGACAACAATATATCTGATGCTAAGATTTCAATTAGTTCTTGCAACGCTGCCGCTGTGGAATTACTTCCTGATGATTCAGCATTCACATCTTCTTCGAGAGCATCAAGCACGTCCAATAAGAGTTGAAGCAACGTCGTTGGTGCCTGGGCTTGTAGCAATAGCTTCCTATTGCTAGGAAGCTTGGCACAGCAAAGTAGAAGGCTCAATCCAGGATAAAAAGATTGCTTGAAAACTTTGCGCGCGTGATTTACAGACCCTCCAACACTATCCCGTCGAATCTTTTTCAGTACATGTAAAATATTAGACTGAACCGATCTTAAAAGGCAGAATACTCCGCGTCCAACCATCACTGTTCTAGTAATACCAAACTGCTTTTCCACTAATAACTCCATTGCTTCTTCTGACTCCGATGGCGCTTCAGGGTCATTTAAATTCGAAACAGTGTCTTCAGTAGCTTCCCCATCAACTCCAGTCAAACGATAGGTCATGACCATTGGCGGAAGCCTTTCAGTTGGTGTATCTGCTGTAATGGAGAGAGAACCATTTCTTGCTGATCCCATAGATCGTTCTAAACTTGAGTATAACATCAGCGATAAACCAGAGCTCGAAGAAAGAAATGATCGAGTGCCACCACGGCTACCCCCGAGAAGGAGAGAAGAAATAGATGAGGAAGAAGATGAGCCATCAGTATGCTGCATTAAATGTTCTCTCCAAACGGTTTGAAGAATAACTCTCAGCTTTAAGTCGACGTCTAAAATTTTATTTGCGACCAACACTTCCAACATCTCGGCGCTGTCTCCCATTTGCAAATCATCAGCAATATATTGTCGTAAATCTCGCACAGTAGGTTCTTCATTATTATTGCCAGCAAAGTGTGACATTAGCGTGCTGAAGGATATGATATCTTTTGAATGATTTCTTAAATATTCTTCTTGTGTTGGTGATCGCCGAAGAATGATTTTACCATCTATAGGTTTTTTCTCGGGCTTCACTATGCTCATCACTGAATCCATCAGCGCTTTTTCTCCCTCTTTTGTTAGAGGTACAAGCTGCTCGTTTTGTTGCTGTGGTGTCTTCAGTTTCGAAATAGGAGGATGTTGTATTGCAAGAACTTCCATTGCTGCATATATATATTGTTGCGACCGCTTCTTCGCACCTTGCCCATCCGATACCTTTGTATACTTATCAGACGTAGCAGAGTTCTCAGTCGATGATGAAGGCTGTGCTGATCTGTTATTCAAATCTCGCTGCAGCTCTAGCAATCCTTGTTCAATATGAGGAAGTTCGTCTTCGTGAATCAATATTTCATCATCATCATCATGATCGTGTTCCTCGTCATCTTCCATATCAATCATACTATTACATTCTTGGCAATCTTCACCTTCTTCGGAATCTATTTCTTCGTCATTCTCTGAGTTAATGCAATTTTCTTCTTCGATTGAATTGATTTCGTTCTTATTGCTGGTATCATCGTTGTCATCCTTCTCTTCATTGGATGTGCTTATCTCCTTATTGTGTTCATCTACTTCTGTAACGGCACTCTCCACTAATTCGTCATTTTCGATATCATCGTTGGCAAGCTCCTGTTCTTCTTCATCAGTTAAGGGTTCTAATAAATGATCTCCATCTTCTTCGATGTTATTGTCGTCGTGGTATGCGTCATCAACGACTTGATCGTCGTTCGATTGTACATGATCAACAGCAGCACCATCACCTTCTCCATTTGTGTCGTTGTTAGAGCTATATAAAGTACTAAATAGCCTAGCAACAGAAGCCACCATTGACACGTCAGCTGCAACAGGTGAAGATTCTATGCTTAATGATGCTATCGAGTCACCCCCAGGAGAAGTTGCAATAGCGGTGTTGGTATTTCCAACTCTCTCGTTGTTTCTAGTTTTAGCGGTGGTTGATACGATAATGTCGTTGCCAGAATGACTGTCAGTCGATGTTGCCATTGCTGATCTATATTTCGGTGCTTTTGTCGCCGTGCTCGGAGGTTTCTCTTTTTCGTCAATGACAGAGTTTGTCTGGCCGTTCGGCTTTCTTAAAAACGAAGCTAAACGTTGCTCACTTTTTTTTCTATCTCCGTATTTGCATTTTGAAGTGGATGGACGGGAAATCATTTCTGGTATCAATGAAGGATTGATCAGTTGCTTCATTATTGTTATGTACCTTTTTTCATCAGCTTTGCTATTTTGATGGAACTCAGTCAGAATGTGACAAGTTCCAACCAGACATGCCAGAGGCGACAACTTTATTTGATCGTTGCCATTGATCCCACTTCTCGTGTTTATCTTTTTGCTCCATAGGAACTTGTGAATTTGACAAGTTGTATCATCGATTTCCGATAGAACAAGGGAATGGATAATATCTACGAATGAGAGACAAACGCGTTTAGTTCCAGTTCTTGAATGCTCTTGTTGTTGCAACAGCGAAGATATCCCCCATAGGGATTGGCATAACCAGCTAAGACCGATATCTGGACAGACACAATAGGCCAGGCGTTCAGGACCAGACAAGACGCGAACTAGAATGAATTTTAGTAGAGCTATCCACCCAACCATACAGGTAGCATCGTCGTCACGGAAAGCATTGCCTTCTTTTATAAGGAAGACAAGGAGTTCGATCAACTTTCGAATGGACGTATCGTCCATGGGACAGCCCATGACAAGTATTTTTAAGGCCACATGTCGTTCCCTGACAGAAGGTGACGAAAGAGATCGGATAAGCCAGTGGACACCTTTTCGGTCTCGTTGATGATATTTTAAGCGGGAGCTCCCCGGGAGTTGCTGGTGTTGTTGCAAAATATTTTGTTTCTTTTCTCTCTTTCTGAGTTGCTTCTGCTGAAGTTCTTCAAACTCTTGTTGCTTCGTGTGCTTTTTACTGTTGTCTCTACGACGACGTTTCGCGGCAGGTGGACCCGTTCTTGAATCAGGGCCCCTCTTGACATTATTGCAAATTTGTTGCAGACGTAATTTGCGCTCCTTCCAAATCAACTCGACATTGCGAACGATTAGCCTGGCGGCGCTCCACCGAGAAAAAGCGTCTTCAATTATGCTATCTGCTACCCTCGGAAGGCGGCATAATCCTTCTAGCAAAGGGAGAGCAGGGGGGCCCTCTGTAATTGTACCACTGCTGCCAATCCGTTGCATAATATGCTGGTTGCCCGCTAGTATTAGAGCTTTTGCGGGTGCATTTCTTCGTTTTGTTGGCATTCTTCCGCAGAGATTGGATTCACCAGAGCTTCTTTTCAAATGAACTAATTTTGCGGTTGGAGTAAAACTGCTAATTATATTTTCCTCGCAGCATGTCTTCCTGTTTCTTTTCTTTATTCCGAATTAGACTCCGGACAAATATCAAAGATAATTCGATTTGGCTAATCTGAATCTAGTTCACTACACTCTCCTTTTTCATACCTCTCCTGTTGTGAGAAAAAATACGAAGTACTGAATATTTGTTGATCCGAGGTAAAAGACAGCCGTCGCAAGATTGTCAATTGATAATTAGTAGTAGAGTAATCAGCCTTGGTAATGTTGTTTTATTACCACAACTGATGGCGAGCATGGATGTTCGTGCCGCAACCCGCGCGAAACTTCGAAAAGTGGCGTGACATCGCCCGCCATCGAAAACCTCTTTTTACTTTCCATCAAGAGACGAAACGGTGCAAGTGTGGATGTGGAAGATCGAATCTCAATAATTTTGTCCGTGCAGTAAGGCTACTTCGGCAAGACCAGACCATGAACACTTGCTAGTCATAGAATCAAGTTCATTTCATCTTATTAATTTAATATGCCAGGGAAGAAGCGTCGCAAATCTTCTGCTTCGACTGGGAAGGCGTCCGCTAAAAGGTGAGTTTAGTGATGTTGATTGAATGAATAGCTCTGTCCACTGGCGTCGATTTGAAAATCTTTCTAAGCGTTGTTGTGATTCCTCTTCTTTCTCACGTACCCCATACTTCATAATAGGAAACCAGGAACTTCCACCGCATCAGTAGAACCTATCCATATTTGTAGCACAATTCTTCGCCATGTCTTGGGTATTGCTTCTTCGAAGAGTCGATCTAGAGAAGTCCTGCAAACCTTTTACGATGGAAAATTCTGGACAGAAACCAAACAGGTACCAGCGAATGCTACTATTACAATCACTTCAAGTCCCGATACTTCGCAATCGCCTAAAAAGGTGGGGTCGAGACCCCAAGCAGCAGACAGCTTTAAGAAACAGGAAATTGCTAATTTTGATTGCTATTGGATAATTCTAGCCACGAACACAATGAATCGGCTTCTAGTTTTCCAAGATGACGAGGACCAAACAAAACCTTCAATCGTCAAGTATGTAACCGCCTTGGCCGACGCACTAGCAACTATTCTGATCTCTGACAAATCAAAACTTGAGAAATGTGCTCATCAATCCGCCAGTCGTTCTACCTTATGCCGAGCGATACTGACATCAACCCTCGCCGCAATGTATGGAATTCGAAACTATAATTTACAAAAGGGGACGCAACGAGACTATTGTACATACGAGGCTGCTGTGGCTACTTTGGATCGACTGGTACATTTAAAAACAGCTGATAACACCTGTGGAGATAATATCGATGGAAAGGACGAGAGCCATGATGACAATGACGATATGACTACTCTATCAACCGTTGGAAATTGGACTGAAACATCACTAGCTGAAGAATGCTCCCAAGTCGAAAAGCTTTTGGCGTCAGCCTCTGGAAATTCTGGACATGATTGTGTGAAGATCTTGCTGGAAATGAGTAATAAACTCGGATATTTTCAATCCAAGGTTTCTGAAGAAAAACAAGCAGAAGTCATAGAAACTACTAATTCAACAACAGAGAAGCGATCCACTCGAGCGCGAACAGGAGAAGGAACAACTGGGTCCATTTCATCACAGACGAAAAAGAAAGTACCGTCGAAACGGACGCAAGCTTCTACTGAAAAGAAAAAGAATAAACCTATGCTTCAATCAATCGATCCACTTCCAATTGTTGCTGTCTTTGAAAAGTTATTAGCTTCCGAAGATTTTGGTACTCGTATTGATGGACGGGTGGCAATCAAACGATGGGCGAGTATTGCCGTTGTGTGGTCTCAACAGGGAGAAGGACAAAATCACATTCTGCGAGAAATTCATGCATTAAGTACTATGCAAAAAATGGAAAGTATTTTAACACCATTTCAAAAGTCGCGGTTGATGAGCACTTTGATTTCTATCATAATTGAGACAGGGAACCAATGCGGCGTCCGACCTCCTACCGGTGGTATACAACAGTATCTCATGAGTACCGCTTCATCGACGAAGGCCATAAAGATGAGAACTCCAGCAGAATCAAAGCTTAGAAAGCGTCAGAAAAAAGCAGATACTGGAGATGCCAAACTTCCGAGTGCAAGAAAAACAAATAAAACAATGAGACGGGCAGATATTCGAGACTGGACAGTGGTTGTAATCTATGACTACTTACAAAATCATAAAAGATGTCTTTTGGATAGCGCGAAATCGACACAAGGACATGAGGTTACAACGCATTCATTTTGTGTTCCGAATTTTTCTGATCTCATCACAGGGCTTTGTCGCGTTGCATCATCGAGTGTCCAAAACTCAAGCTATACCAAACAGAGTTCTTGGAAGAAGACGTTACTGAGTATTGCTGTTGCTTTTTGCTTCGAAATCACAGCGGATCCTGTTGTTCCACTCGATGGCAAAATGATGAATTTTGCGTTGTCACAGTTTGTCGATAGCATGCGAATGATGGACACACAGTCTAATTTGGGGATATCATCATCTAGCAGAATATCAATACCAGACCCTGCATCACCCGCATCGGTGAAAAAAATCCAGGATTTTGAGAAAAAACACTCGCTTCAACTAAGACTGCCTACACCGCTTGTTCCAACAAACTATTTAATGCAAAGCGATACGGAATTTACATCAACTGATTCCTGCATCTTTGCTGATATTGTGTCGAATAATAGTTCTTTCACAGATGAGCATGCCATAGCATTAGCAATTCGTGCTGTCCAGACGACGTCACACGCACAGGATCTTAGTCCCGCTCCGGCCAAACTCTTGACATTTTTGATAAGCTTGGTAAAACGAGCGTATAATGGCAGTACACAAGGTATAATAGAAAATTTTGAGCATCAGCTAGAAAAGCCTGCGATGAGTGCTTCAAGTGGTAAACGTAAACGAGCTGCTACCAAGAGTAATTCAAACAACCGGCGCTGTGGTCGCCGTCGAAAGATTGATTCTGGAGAAGCCCATAATATGATGGATCAGGAAAAATCGACATGGCAACGTATCAGTCCAGAAAAAGTAGCTGTAGCAATTCCAGCCTTAAATGCTATCAGAATGTGGCTAATGAACTCTAAGAGAACAGGTACTTGTACGATTCGCTACATACTGCGCAGCACTGTGACGATGGATCATATGCTCGAGCTTACAAAGTTGGGCGAGACTCTCGAGAAGATTATAGTAAAATCTCGATGTATAGAGAATGGCATTGATGACACCACTTCTTCACTCGTATCAAACGCCTCTTCTCTTTCAAGCTCTTCATCAGCTGATGACTTTACTAGTTCTGAAATCCTCTTATGGAATGCGCACATGATTATGTGCCAAGTATTTGGCAGGGGTCAGTTAACATACATCGAAAATAACGGCATGGATCCTATAATTTGGGACTCCACAAAACGAATGGCTGTGTTCCAAGCTATCACTGCTGTAATTGATTTACCTTCTTCTGAATGGAAACACAAGATTAAGCTCTCTTTGCCAGCTGCGCATCATGCTCTATTAGCCGCAAATATGAGTTGCGCCTTGAGTGAAGATTGTAAAGATCCTGAGAGACATCTTGTTACTTGTTACATCAATTTAATCATTTATTGTTTCGGTAACTTAAAGAATATCGCACTCAAGGATTGGGGGAGATCGAATAGTCGAATAATTGAGGATGAAATACCTCTATCATACAATGATGCTCGGACCTTTATGCTCGCACTTGATGGTGTATCTCTTGAAGAAAAGTGTCGCTACTTCGACCAACTCGTCAACGTAGCATTCGATACTTTGAAATCAATAAACAAGTGCAAATCAAAAAGAAAAACAAAAAGCTTGCTACAAAATTCTGAAGTTTCTGGATTTATTGCACGGTTTCTCGTGATTTGCTACTCGTTGATGAATCGTGTAGCGTCAGGGAAAGAACTGAGAAAAAAATTCTTCAGTAATATGGGATGCGCCCAAATCCACATGCCATCTTTTGTCACATATGCTAATTGGTATTGTCGGGATAGAACATTTATGGGTATATTTGATGCATGGGAATCTCCTTCGTTACCAGATGGAGTCATCAGTAAAACACATTCGCCTCTACCGGTTTCCCAAAAGTCGTTGAACGATTTTCACTCTCTGCTTGAAATGTGCTTTTCAATGGGATTCGATGCTGCGCCATATGATCACTGCCATTTGCTGTTTGCAGCTTGGAATGGTTTAGATCAGGTGTCGGAAATAGGCGGGTTGTCAAATAATGTGGAGAATAAATTCCCTGCTTTGAGGTCATCAGTAGATGATAGTTCGAGGAAAATTCTCCAACTACGGGAGGACATTTTTTCAATCTACAAAGCTTTCAACGAGGGAACACCCATTGATCTAAAGGAAATGATATTTCGTGCCAGTGAAATTGCTGAGTTGGCATTAGAAAATAGTATCCAAATTGATGAAGAAATGCGACAAGAAATACCATTGCAAATCATGGTTCTATTAGCAGCTTTGCCGACATACATTGGTGCAGGTATTTCAGGTTACACAAATCCCGGTAATGACTATTTCTCTACCACTATTTCCAAGCTATCGGCAACAAACAAAAAACGAAATCGTGGCTATTCCTCAGAAAGTGATCCTCCTCCTTCCGAGTGCGGTTCTGATGAAGATATCGATGACTACGAAAATGAGGCTCGTATCGACGCTTTGTCTCGACTCAAAGATTGTTGCGACGCTTTTGGTGCTGCACCTATCCACCCAGATTGGCTAGACGTCAGCTGTAGTTTGCGCGACGGAATTCGTCCTTCTGATGCTGTTGAAGTAGCAGAAAAGGCAATTAACACTTTAATTAGTCTTATCACAACTGCATTCACACAGTATAAAAGGCACCAGGCTTGGGCTCTTCAAAAGCTTCTTGAAAACGAAGATCGTATTAAAGAAAGGGCGAATCTTTGTTCGACTCTTCTTCGATGGTCACGTCATGAAATTGGACCGTCCCAGTATACAGACGATCGTGAGTGGTTGGATGATGTAGCAGCATTAACCCAAATTCCGCTGGAAGTTATCGAATACATGCTTGAAGATATGCCTGCTAGGGATCTAGAACAAACGAAAGCATGCTGGTGTCCATATGCTGGTCAGAGGATTCCTGGATTTCTACAACAGGGAAACAAATTGATCGGAGGATGGGAAACCTCCGACGCGGAGCTCAGGGCAGGTGGTGAATGGGAGATATTATTAGCTAAAGCACTCTGTGTCTCATGTTTAAACACAAATCAGAAGGACGATCAAATTAATGCTTCAGAAGATGATCCGGTGATTTGCCCGGAATCTAGATCAATAATGGCAAAGGCTCAGCTCTGGCGCACAGTATTTATGTCAGCAATAAGTAACCTAGTGCCAACTGCTGCGTTATTACGTCTGGCCTTGGGAAAAGTAGGTCGGAAACCCCATCCCTTTGCGTTCCATGAGAACGATCAGGACCCATACGATGTGGTGCCACTACATTTTTCTGAACGTGTGCGAGGAGGGGAGACTTTGATTTCTTCTTCCCTTAGAAGCTCGGTTTGTGAGACATTATCTATGCTATCTAGATTATCTATTGAAGAAGAAGAGTCACTCTCTGTTACATGTCATGCTATCGCTTCGCATTTAGTAGTCGACACCAATACCTTTTCAGACTTAGAGAGTCTATATGCCACCAGATGTGCATTCATGGGGCTACGATACATACATGAAATCACAAATTCTTCGCCAAGCAAAGACGCGAAGTCTGCTATTCCATTTGTAATGGAACGGCTTGTATCTCTTATTGCGGATCATGGTAGAGGTAATGTTGGGACGACAAATACAGGCATGAATGCAGATTCATCAAATTTCCAAAGATTGTATCACGTACTAGGAAATCCATCGAAATATCTAGTTGATACTATAGTGAACCAGTCTTCGATCGATATTTTTGAAATTCTCAAGAGTAGGCAGCTCAATAAACTTTGCGAGGTTGGAGCTGATACATATCAATGGCACCATGCCATGTCCAAGGAGAAGGCCGTGGAAGCACTAGTCTCAATTCTCTGCGAAGAAACTTCAAATACAAATAGTCGAACAAGAGCTCATGCTGCTCAAATATTGAGTCATGTCGGGAAAATCGAATCCAAGTCAATTATCAATTTGAAGACAAAGCACTCTCTCGTCGTTCCCTCGTTGATCAAATCATTCAACAGAGTGGACAAAAGGCATCTGAAGTCGGTTGTAACGAAGGATCTTTGTGGTATTCGTGGAAACAAATTACAGTCAAAAACATTTAAGGAAGATATCGCCTCAATTTTCTGTTTGCTTCTTTTCTCACAGTCGTCCCTAAAGTTTGAAAAGGCCAAGTTCGTTCATGATGCACTACTAGCAATCTTCAATTCCTGGAACAAGATCAATGTATCAGATAGAGAACTATCACTCAATGTGTTACTTGCCTACGGATCATATTTCAATACTCTTTTCGAGATTGGTTCAACACTTGTTGAGCTAAGAGAGCAAGCTGAGCCTCTACACAATTCAAGTGGCGACGTTCAGTTACTATCGATCTATTTTGCGTATATCAAGAACTTACAGCAATTTTTGACAGAGAAAGACAAAAACTCTTTCAAGACCAAAGATAATCTCCAGATGTCCGCTAAACCAAGCTTTGAAAGCACCATACTTCCTTCTGAATTTCCAAGATCATGCTCATTCATCCAAAAAAGTGGGTTCCACGGGCAACACTGGTATCACTGTACGTATGCATTTGTTCTCAAGCTGAGTTGTATCTTTATTTTATTTATTACATGAACTCATGTAGAATATTCACCTTCTCAATTCTCGATCGTCCGTATGAATAGGCCATACATGCAATCTTGTTGCTGACAAAGGTTGCTGCACATTATGTGCTCTTGTATGTCACCGGGATCACGATGTTGCCTACTCTCGATATTCATCATTCTTCTGCGACTGCGCTGCAGAAGATGGTAATGCCGCGGAACAAAATCGTGTATCCTGTAGATGCCTCTCATCCCTTGAAATCGGTGAATTGAATTCGATCTACGAAAATGAATGTATGTGGAAGAATCGATCTACAAGAACAGTGACTGACAATCAAGAAATAGAAAATGATAGTTGTATATTTGAAAAGTCTATTTCTATCCAAATAGCGAAATATTGCTTTGCTAACACAGCATTGAAATCAGTCAATACATTTCTTCTTGACATTAAAGATTCACGATGGCTGGATTCTTTGTTCAGGATTCTGGGTAATAGTTTCGCTTCTTGGAAGACTCAATACACAGGCTCGATCCAATGTGTCTTGGAGAACTGCTGCAAGGTGAGCCTTGATACAAAACCGATTTTTAGGCTATCTCACGAAGCGTTACAGAGAAAATTGAGCGAAAGGCGATCGCAAATCCTTAGACTACAAAAATTAGATGAGAATGGATTAGTTTCTGTGTGCGTTGCAACTGGGCTATTGAAAAAATCATCAGATGGTTCCTCGCATGATGC
>Ga0209503_10000838_pt1 | contig 17008 bp, 13 predicted proteins | sample SouAtlMetagenome_2_FD_187448 | JGI IMG/M metagenome (GOLD analysis project Ga0209503, IMG submission 187448) | Marine eukaryotic phytoplankton communities from Atlantic Ocean - South Atlantic ANT15 Metagenome (SPAdes) (version 2) | ecosystem: Environmental > Aquatic > Marine > Oceanic | place... | reverse complement strand
GACGGCCTCACCAGCGGCAAGCACGTCGCGCAATGAAAGGTCGTCCGCTGCCCCATCAGCATCTTGGTCCAGTAAATCGGCCACCACCGAAGCCACATGCAGGAGCTTCGCATCCGATATGCCGGACTCGCCCAAGACATAGAAGCAATCGAGAACATGGATCGACCGATCGAAATCGGCAAAAGCGGGATCGGCGACAAACGGATTGTCCTCGATGGGCAGGCAGACTTCATTCTGCGCCTCACAGCGAACAAACAAAATCGCGCACATCACAGAAAGTCCCAGAAAGTGGTGAAATGAACACATGATTGGAAATCGGGTGGCACACAAGGTATGCATTGCACAAGACGGCCTGGTTTTGACGCCCTCGCAGCGCTGTGTCCACTTCACTTGCGTGAATGCCCAATCCGTTTCGCGATGAGATAAATACCTTGCGCATCATGGGCTCGAATACACAAGCGACCGATTCAAATACCCCATCTGCCTACTCTTTATTTCGCTTGGCTTCAGGCCCAGTCTCTTTCTGCGCCATATGGGCCATGGGTCAACTCGGATGGTGGCCCGAACAGATTGCCACGGCCTGTGCAATTGCCGCTTGGGTCATCCTGTGGTGGATATTGGAATGCGTGCCCATCGCAGTCGCTTCGCTGCTTCCCGTAATACTGGTCCCAACGTTCGGTCTCGCCAAAGTCGGCGCAGTCAGTGCGCATTACGGATCCAAATACGTCTTCTTGTTTATGGGAGGGTTCCTGGTCGCCATCGCCATGGAAAAATGGAACCTCCACAGAAGAATTGCCTTGGGAATCCTGCTTCGATCGGGTGTCAGCCCCACCTGCATTCTCGGCGGCTTCATGCTCGCCACCTTCCTGCTCAGCATGTGGCTGTCCAATACAGCCACCACCCTGATGATGCTCCCCATTGCCCTGTCCATAGCATCGCAAATGCCCCAACTGGGGAGGATGGGAACCACCGCATTGCTTCTCGGCACCGCATATGCAGCCAACATTGGCGGCACCGCGACTTTGGTGGGAACACCGCCGAACACAGCCATGGCCGGACTGGTGGAACAACAGTTTAAACTCTCCCTGCCCTTTTTGGAATGGATGGCCATGGCCTTGCCATTTGCCTGTGTCTTGGTCGTGGCGGTCTTCCTCGTTCTGTGTCAAACCCTGCGAAAAACAGAGCAAAACGGACAGAGGACAGAAATGAACGCAGACCACAACCAGCGCTTGGACACCATCGAGTCCGAATGGAGTGCGCTGGGCACAGTGACGGTTGCAGAACGACGAGTTGGCTTGGTTTTCTTGACGTTGGCATTGCTCTGGATGAGCAGACGCCTTCTGGTATCTATGACGGGCCTACCATTGGATGACACCGCCATCGCCATGGCCGCAGGCCTCTCATTGTTTCTCATTCCATCCGGAGGCCATGACAAGAATGCCCCCTCAACCCCGCTGATGAACTGGTCCGATGGAAAGCAACTCCCGTGGGACATTCTGTTGCTGTTTGGTGGCGGGCTGGCCTTGGCCGACACTTTGAAAAACGCCGGAGTTCTGGATGAATTGGCCTTGACGCTGTCCAACTTGGGAAGTTCGGGAGGCTCCTTTGTGGTAATTGCACTCGCCACCCTCATCTTTTTTGGGCTTTTTGCTACGGAACTGATGAGCAATCTCGCCCTCACCGTGGTGGCCGTCCCTGCCGCAGGGGCCTTCGCTTTGGAACTGGGAATCCCCGTGCTTCAAGCGGTCGTCCCCCTCACTCTGGTCAGCAGCTGCGCCTTCATGTTGCCCATGGCCACTCCGCCCAATGCCATCGTGTTTGGATCAGGAAAAATCCGAATGGCCGACATGGTTCGCATCGGTTTTGTATGCAACATCATTGCCGCAGCACTGGCCCTTTTTTGGGCCTTTTTCATCCTTCCCTATTGGTCAGTATGGGCACTTGAACAGTAGAAGAACCCTGCTGAAAAGAAAGCCATAGCCGCCCGCAATGAAGACCTCAAGATACTGTATACAAATAAGTTAACCCATCCAATCTCCACCAGGAATTGACGGGCATACCATCCGGACAAAGCCCGATGGTCGCAGCCCCCTCATTCTCAAGAGGATCAGCAATTTCCACAATATCCCGTCATCAAGATCTGGGTGTCTGTGACCCGGACATCCGACGGCACTGGAAAGGAGAATTCACCCTGCAGACAGCGCACCTGATTGCATGAAATACACTGAAAATGGGGATGGCTTCGGCAGTTGGACCCCGCCGAACACGTGCGGCACCGGGCATACCAACTCACGCCATCAACGCCCACGAAACTGTACAACACATCATCCTCTACCAGTTTCTCTAGAAGGCGATACACCGTCGTCTTGTTGACCTGATTTTGAAGCCGCTGGATCAATAGCTTGACTGAAAGCGCCTCACCTGCATCCCCAAACGCATTGAGAATGCTGTCCAATGATTTCGTTTTGCGCTGGATGCCCACGTGTCGAAATTAATGCAACTTGATTGCAATAACAGAGCCACCCCGTACATTCGCTTCCCATTAGAACCGCCTATCGATGTCTTCGCTCTCTGTGAAAACCGACAAGCTCGGCGCTGCTGCCAGCTTCTTGTGCATGATCCACTGCATCGCTACTCCCTTCCTTTTTGTGGCCCAAGCTTGCAGTCATTCATGTTGCAGCGCAGCACCAGGATGGTGGCGCGGCATCGACTTCGCCTTTCTGATCATCTCTTTCACGGCGGTCGCCCGTTCGGTTCAATCGACCTCATCACAGGCTGTTCGGGTGGGATTGTGCATCTCCTGGCTCGTCCTCGCCGGCTCCATTTTGAGCGAATGGTTTATGCCATCGCTCTTCTCAGAATGGGTCAAGTACTCGGGCGCCCTATCGTTGATCGGACTTCACCTGTACAACATGAAGTTCTGTCAATGCACTGAAGATGGGTGCTGTGCCCCCCTCGGCTGACCCGAGTGGCACGGCGGGCCCTCAAGTCAGTCCTCCCTGAGGTCTAACTTGCCCCATAAGCCGAAGCCACTTCCATGTCAGAGCCTTTGAAAGCGTTGACCATCGTTCCCTTCGACCCGAAGTATCGCGCTGCGTTCTTCGAATTGAATCAAGCTTGGCTGGAACAGTATTTCCTTCTCGAGCCTTATGACATACAAGTGCTTCAGAACCCGGAGGACATGGTCTTGGCGCCCGGAGGCGACGTGTATTTCGGACTCATCAACGACGAGGTCGTGGCCACATTTGCTTTGACTCCGAGAAAAGAGGGCGTCGTGGAACTCAACAAGATGGCCGTGCGGAACAACCAACGTTCACAGGGCTTTGGCCACCAGCTGATGGCCTTCTTGATAGACCTGTGCAAGAGACGCGGCTTACAGGTCGTCGAATTGTACTCTCATACTTCATTGGAAAGCGCCATTCACCTGTATCAGAAATTTGGCTTCCAAGAAATCCCCATGCCCGCTGACTGTGTCTACGACCGGGCCGACATCCGCATGCAATTGACGCTTTGAGCCTCATTCCAAACAAAAGTCGAACGCAAGCATGTCAGCAATCAAAAGGGTCCCTATCGTCATTCTCAACGGGTTTCTAGGCTCGGGCAAAACCACCTTGTTTCGGAACCTGCTGGCGCAAGCGAGAAAGCAGGGGCTCAATATCAAGGCCATTGTCAATGACATGAGTGAACTCGACGTCGATGGTGAGCTACTGGGCATCAGCGAAGCGGTGGAAGAAAACCAAAGCATCCTGGTGTCCATCTACGCCTGCGTGCTGAGCAGCACCCAAGGGCTGGAAAAACTGGACGAGGCCATCCAACAGTTGTGCTCCCAAGAGCATCCCGAGCTGCTCATCATCGAGACATCGGGAAGCTGCCACCCGATGCCGCTGATCGAATATTTCAAGGGAGAACCAAACATGAAACTGATGGGCATGTTTGCACTCGTCGACAGCCTGATGCTCAGTCAAGACTTCGACAACGCGACGCAATTGATCCCCAGAATGCAGCACAACGTGACCACGGGGAAACGCGACACCGTCAACCTCCTCGTCGAACAGATCATGTTTAGCAGCCACGTGCTGCTCACCAAGACCGACCGCATTTCTGAAGCGCAACTCGCCCCGATTGCTGAGGTGGTGCAGAACATAAACCCATACGCAACGGCCCATTCGGTGCACTTCGGAAAGCTGGACATCCAATCGCTTCTCGAGCTCCCCGAATACGGCTATTTCAATGTGGAACAGCTAATCGGAGAACTCAAGCCCGCATTGGAGGTCGAGGCTGAAAGCGACAGGCCGTATGACCTGACCAGCCGCGTGATCAAAGACGACCGTCCATTTCACCCCCAACGCCTGTGGGACGTTTGCCATGAACACCTCGACCAGAGGGTCTACCGCAGCAAGGGCTTCTTTTGGCTCGCAAGCCGAGACAAGCACGCCCTGCTCTGGAACCAGGCCGCCGGGGGCATCAGCCTCGAAATCATCGGGTCTTGGCGCGCAAGCATCGTGGAAGACGAGAACCACGGGATCACCGAGATGGAAATCACCATGCTCAAGGAAATGCTGGAAAAGGAACAAGGCCAGTTTGGCGACCGACATTGCGACCTTACCGTGATTGGAGACAAGGACGGGGTCGATCGGTTTACAGAAGCCTTGACCACCTGCTTCCTCTCAGAGGAGGAGATTGAGCTCTGGCGCGAAGGCCATGTATTTGAAGACCCTTGGCCACAAAAAGTCGCCCGGATTTCAGACTGACAGAGGCCACGTCAATTTAGGGAAATACGGCCCGTCCGTCCCTACTACTCCAAGATTACCACCTGCGCCAATTGTCTCTCGCCTTCAGAAACGACAAGCAGATAAGATCCGCGCTCCACACCCGAAAAGTCGAGTCGGAACTCTCCCTGACCAAGAAAATCACGCTGCAGGCACCTTCCAGCGAGATCAAATAAACGGGCGGTACCACCAACAAAATCCTCACTTAAATCAAGACCAACCCATCCGCGAGAGGGATTGGGATACACTTCAAATTGCGATGCACTGGCTTCGTCTACAGCCATGACCTCACAATCACCTCCGTAGAGGTCAATCTGAATTGTGGTGTCCAATTCCATGACCACACCTTGATTCAACCCCATGAACCAATGGTTCATGTTCCATGCGGACAAATCCGTGGCATCCTCAATACCAATTGATATTGTCTCTGTGGGCGTGCTGGTCAGGGCGAACGAGTAGCACTCGTCCTGCTCTAAACAGAATGTGGACGACACATCCTGATAACCTGTGCTTTCATCGAAGATCAGCACCTCAGACAAGACCGTATTTCCCGCCCCATCCAAGAGGTTAACGCCCAAAGCAGAACCCTCGAGGTTGTTTGCATAGGCATAGACCTGAACGGGAAAGCATCCGCCATCCCCATTTCCAGTCCAAAGCAATTCATGGGGGTGAAACGCCCAGTCCAACGTGCACGCGAGCTCATCTCCAAACCCAGTCCACAACTCCAGCACAAAATCGACAGGATTACTGCCCCCCTGCCAAGGCTCGGCCAGATCCATGACGTGAAACGAAAGCCCTGCAATCCCAAAGTACATCACCTGCTCTTCCCCAACCACATTCCCCTCCGTATCCAGCGCCATCCAACTTGGGTAGCTGTAGATGTTGTCGAACGACATGTTGGAACACAGCAGGTTGATTTTCTGGTTGTCAAAGGGATCCAACCATACACCGTGCACCACCAGGTCCTCACACGGTTGGGCTTGAACCCACCCAGTGAAACAAACAAAAAACAAGGCCAGATTCAATCTCATGTGAAATGGGTTTAGGTCAAAACTGGAACGGGGAACCGATAGGTTGCTTCAAGCCCCAAGATGGCCATTTCACCCGACTGACCTCGTCGCACTTCCATGAAGAAAAATCTCAAATCCAAGGCGCGGTCCTGCCCTCCCATCAAGCTGTAGATTGCCCCTTTAAGTCAGCCAGGCGATTTGTCCTGCTCGCCACCACACGAGAACGCCACCTTCGACGGGGACACCCCACACCAACCGACCATACCATGGGATTCAACATCGTACTCGTAGAACCAGAAATCCCCACCAACACTGGCAACATCGGCCGCCTCAGCCTCGCTTCCGGCTCTGCCCTCCACCTGGTCAAGCCCTTTGGGTTCGAAATCACGGACTCCCGTCTGAAGCGGGCAGGGCTGGACTATTGGCAGCACTTGGACGTCCGCACATACGAGAGCCTCGAAGACTTCATGTCCACCCACCGGGATGCGCATTTTGTCTTCCTCTCCAGCAAAGGCAAGCAATCCTATTGCGACATCGACTACCGCGACGACATGTTCTTCGTCTTTGGCAAAGAGTCTATGGGACTCCCCGACGACCTGACAAGCCAACACGCTGACCGCCTGTACAAGATCCCCATCCTGAGCGAGCACATCCGCAGCCTCAACCTGGCCAACGCCGTCAGCATCATCGTCTACGAAGGCCTGCGCAACCTCGGCCTCCCAAGCACCCCACCAGCACCCTGAACGTCAACGCATCTTCTCTTCGCAAAATGCGCCAGCGCGACGACATCCGATCCGTGCTTGTCGGCTAAGCGTGCAGCTACAAGCTGCCTTGACGGCCACAAAACCAACCCAACCGTGCTTTAACTCATCTCGTAAATTGTCTGGAATCAAACCAATCTGCATGCGTCACCTCCTTGCCCTTCTGCTCTTCGTACCGAGCCTGTGTCTCGCGCAAACGGGCTTATTCATCGGCGAAGCTTTTCTGTCTTACGAGAGTTGCTTCTCCAGCGCGGAAATCACGGGCTGCACGATTGGAGAATCCTATGTTCTCAGAGCGACGGGCCTCTATACCGTTTGGGGGGGAAGCTGTGATCAAGGTGATGCGGCCTTCGAAGCATTAAACTTGGCAACGCCAACCCCCTACTCCCCTTGGGTGTGGAATGACATTTGTGATGGATGCCAAAACAACCGACCCACGCCAGATCTTTTCAATCCTGAGCACGTTTACGAATTCCCATTCATTGCCGAGTCCGAGACCCAAACCTTTCACTTTCAGGACAGCGGCGGATGCGGTAACAATTGCGGCGGCATTCAATTCGAGATTTATGAGGTCGACCCTCCTGCAATTCCAGCCCATGTCCCTGTTGAAGGATTGATTGCCTGGTATCCTCTGGATCAATCACTAGAAGATGTACACGGAGGCCACGATGGATTTGGATCATCGCCATCCTTTGAAGCGGACGGTGGAATACTCCTTCAGTCTGGAGACGCTCCTGTTGAATTGCCTTCATCCCTAGTGGTCAATGACATGGGAGGTGGACTCACCATGGGTGGCTGGATACGACAAGATGCAACGGAAATGGTGTGGCGCGTGGCGATCGATCTTACGAATGGCAATTCAAACAACGCTTGGTCAGACCGAGCCACTTTAAGTGCAGAACAAGTAGATGGCGTCATGCGCTGGTCAACTGGTTTTCACACCGGTGACGACATGGCCAATAACGTGAGCCGGGTGCTCTCGCTCCCTGACCCCGACATGGTTGGAGTATGGCGTCACGTTATGGCTGTATGGGACGTCAATGATGTTGTCAAGATCTATGTCAATGGCATCCCACTTAACGGCAGTCTCGACATCTCAGACGCAATCGACTTCGACCTCACAGGAGGCAATACCGGAAGCCGGAGGATTGGAGGACGTGCACACAACTCAGACCCCAATAGGTTGTGGCACGGCGCCATGAAAGACATTGGAATTTGGGGGCGGGCATTGCAAGCAGATGAAATCGAAGGGCTATACCTGTCGACACCAGGCTGTACTGACCCCAGTGCGTGCAATTACCAACCATATGCTACGCATGACAATGGCGGCTGCGACTACTGCAGTTGTGTGGGCAAGTTTCACCTTGGTGCCAGCTTCTCCAACCCGATTGTATCCCATGGAACTCAGGAAATATACACCCCATGGGGAGCGGCCGACCTATCAGAAATTGAAGACGTATCGGTAATAAAAATCGTAGGTGGGGAAGGGTTTTTTGTTGCACTGAAAGAAGACAGCACAATCGCTGTAATCAGTCCTGAATTGAACACAAACCCTATCCAATTCGACCAACCTGTCATCGACATTGCCGCAGGACGGGGAAACATTTCAGCTGTGCTTTTGGACGGGAGTGTGGCAGACTTTGGAAACAACAGCTCTGAATATTCCATCACGGAAATCACCAACGCCACACACTGCGCAAGATCCTGGAACTTCGGAATGGCACTAAAAGAGGATGGTTCGTTGGATGGGTGGGGAAATTTCTACCCCTCTCCCGATACCTTGACTGACATCATCGCCATCGATGCCGGAGTTTGGCATGCCGTTGCGCTGACTTCTGATGGACGGGTTCACGAGTGGGGCTATGACGGTCAAAGTGGTGAGATACTGACCTCTTCAGAACCCATCGCATCCTTGACGGGCATTGTGGACATATCAGCTGGGACCAGTGCCACCATGGCCATATTTGAGGACGGCAGCGCAAAAGCTTGGACATGGCCTGAGGGGATGGTCTATCTGGACATTCCAGCTTCAGAGGGTGTGGTCGATGGGGCTGTCAATTGGTCCATCTCGACGTATATCACTTATGATGGGCGATCGGTCACATCAAGCAACTTCGGAAATGCTGAAGTTCTGCTAGATATAGAGCCCCAAATCGCATGCGGTGTTTGCGTCTACGACTTTGATGTTAATGACATCTGCAACGAAGGAGCCGTGCTGGGCTGCATAGACAGCACCGCCTGCAACTATGAGCTGGCCCATACCATCGACGATGGGTCATGCATCCCCTCCGGATGCTTGGATGCCAGTGCCTGCAACTTCAACCCTCTGGCACAATGCGCTGGAGAGGCCTGCGACTTCAGTTGCTGCCCAGGTCCAGGATGCTGCTCATCCATAGAGTATTGGGACGCCGTTTTGCAACAATGCATATATCCTGCTCCAGACACCTTAATCATCATGGTGACGGACACAGTTTTCATAGAATTCGAGACATCCCCTATATCATGCGGCGCAGGCACGGTCTGGGACCCAGTGAATGAGGAATGCATTGTGGCAATTCCTGCTGACATCAACTTTGATGGCTGTGTAACTGTCGCCGACCTGCTGGAACTGCTCGCCGTCCACGGCACCTGCCCGCCCTATCCGGAGTGGCCGGACAACACTGCGGACAACACTTGGACTTGCGGCGACCCCCTCAATTACTGGGATTACGACTACGCCACCGTCCTCATCGGCGAACAGTGCTGGTTTGCGGAAAACCTTCGCACTGAGTCTTACTCCAACGGAGACCCCATTCCATCCCTCTTAACGAATGGAGAGTGGTCGTCAACAAATGCTGGCGCTGCAGCCATCTACGGCGAAGGAAATAGCAGTTGTAACAATGACAGTCCAGACATCGACGCCTGCGATGATGCGCTGTCGCTGGCAGAATATGGTCGCTTGTACAATGGTCATTCAGTTCTTGACCCGAGAAGGTTATGTCCATCAGGTTGGGCAGTCCCAACAGACAGCATTTGGATGGCCATGGAAGTGACTCTTGGGATGATGCAAGAGGAAGCCGGTCAAACTGGAGATCGTGGTGGAGACGAAGGGAAGAAACTCAAATCAATCACAGGTTGGCGTGATGGCAATAATGGAACCAACCTTAGTGGCTTCAATGGGAAGCCAAGCGGAAGACGATATGATTTCGGTAATTATAACTTTTCTGGAATGTGGGGGTATTGGTGGTCGTCTTCAATGAACCAAGTCGAAACACTTTGGGCACGACGCTTGAATTATGAAAACGATCAAATTGGCAGATACTCAGAAGGTTATTTTCTCGAAGAGGGCCTATCAGTCCGCTGCGTAAAAGATTGAAAAAGGCAGAGGAGGCCATGCGAGAGGCAAAGGTCATGCGGTTCAAAAAAATGTAATGCTGTGCTAGATTGTACGCAGAATCTTTCCTTATGCGTTTCTCTCCCCTATTCATTATCGCCGGCCTGCTTCTAGTCGTGAGCTGTCAAAACGCCCCCAAATCCGCGACAAATAACTCTGAAGTCATATCCGCAAAAGTCCAATTGGAGAAGGATCTGGCCATGTATGAACAGGTCTGGTCTGACTTCCTGAACCTTGGTGACACTATGGCCGTCAATGCCGAACATTTCACTGAAGATGTGACCATCGTCACGGATCAAGGCAACATCGTCGGAATCGACGGATGCCGTCAATTCTACAAGAACTATCTCGACGGATTCTCGGACATCGAATTCACCATTGTCGACGCCTTCGGACAGGGTGATAAAATTGTTAAGCACTGGAATTTCAAAGGGCAGCACACAGGCACCTTCTTTGGCATCCCCGCCACTGGGAATCAACTGGACCTGTCCGGAACCACCTTGGTGACCATGCGCGAAGGCAGGGTGGCCAGCGAACAAGACTTCTTCGACATGAAGTCCATGTTGGACCAATTGCAAAAAGCCGAAGGTGCAGTCAACGTGGACGACTACTCCCCGGGTACCCTCTGACCTACAGCTTCAGGCCGATGGCGTCCTGAAGAGCCCTGTCCAAATCCAAAACTAGCCCGTCGTATAGTTTGAGGAAGTAGAGCTTGTTCTCAAGGTAATCAGACAACACGTACATGTTGGCCCGGAACCGTTCGTCCCCTTGGATGGAACCGTGCAAAAACTTCACATACTCTTTCATCCCGATGCCGTTCTCGTGACGTGCAAGCATCAGTTCCGCGTGTTCCGTCGTCAAAAAAGGGAGGAAGTTCTGCTTGAACTCTTGATCAAAATGAACGGAGGTCTGCATATACTTCAAATAAGTGTTGTGCAATCGCCCCAGTTTCTCGTTAATCTGGTCTGACTTGATAAACTTTAGACCCCCTGAGTGGACTTTGCTGTTATATTGATTCATGGGAGGTTCGAAGACGCGGTAGTGGGTCAGAATGAACTCCACTCTGCCCTTGCTGGTCGTCAACTTCCCCATCTCGTCCAGATTTAACTTCTCCTCTAGTAACAGCCCGAGGATGTCGATGTCATCCTGGTAATTGTCCCGCCTCTCATCGCAATAGCGGTCGATCTCTGTCAATTCCACGTGAAGGCTTTCCAATACCTTGATCCGCTCCTTCTCATTGGAGCGCGCTGTGGCGCGCTGATTCAACCAGAACGATACCGAGATACCGAGCACGATTACGAAGAATTCCAGCGAATACTTAACCAACAACTTTTTCATGGGGACAGATTTGCTCATGTCCCAAGTTGGACTTCCCTGTGCAAAACACCAACCCGAGACGTATTCATGTTTCCTTACTCAGTTAGATACATCTGGTGTTGCTGGCAACGCCATTTTTGGGAGCAAGACGGGAGACGGCTTAGCTTGGGCTTTGGCTCAAGCCGGGAACCGAATCACAACATGCCCCGAACCCTTCTCGCACTCGCGGCAACTGTCGCGGCCCTCACTCCCCTGCGCTCCCAGTCCGAATGCGACGGACAGCGCTACCGCTACACATCAACCTACGACAACGTCTCCGTCTCCGAAGACCACGTCTACGGGAGCAACACCAATGTCTTTGGCGCCGATACAGAATTGAGGTTCGACTTCTACGAAGCTGCTGGCAACGCAGAAACAGACCGTCCGCTGCTCATCATTGCTCACGGTGGGTTCTTCCTGACGGGGTCCAAGCAAGGCCCCGAAATCGTGCCCTTGTGCGAGGACTTTGCCCGCATGGGCTATGCGGTGGCCAGCATCTCCTATAGGCTGGGCATCCTGAACATCTTCGAACTTGAAAACGAGCTCATCGACGCGGTGTGGCGCGCCGTTCACGATGGCCGTGCTGCTGTCCGCTACTTCCGAAAATCTGTCGAAGAGGAGGGCAACCCGTGGGGCATCGATTCCGACCGAATCTACATGGGGGGCATTTCCGCAGGTGCCTTCCTCGCCCTCCACCACGCCTATGTCGATGACGATTCTGAGGTACCGACCAGCATCAACCAATCCCAATCCGGAATGGGAGGCGGTCTCGAAGGCGAGTCGGGAAACCCCGGATACAGCTCACACGTGTCCGGCATCTTCAACATCTCTGGCGCCCTCAAAGATGCCGGGTGGATGCAACCCGACGACGAGCCCTTGGTCTCCATCCATGGCACCAGTGACGGCACTGTGCCCTATGCCACAGGCTCCGTTTCGCTGATCGGAATACCCATCACAGACGTCAATGGAAGCGCCACACTGCACGAGGAAGCAGATGACATCGGTCTCGACCATTGCTTCATCACGATCGAAGGCGCAGGCCACGTGCCCCACCTGACCAGTGGAGATGCATATGACGTGACCGTGTCCACCATCGCCGGGGCCCTCTCCTCTTGGATCTGCGAATCTTACGCTGATCAATGTGGTGAGTATGACTACACCAGCAGCGTAACAGAACACGCTAACGTAGAGGTGAGCATGTACCCCAACCCGAGTGAAAACGGAAAGGTCACCGTGTCACAGTCGAACGCAGAAGGCCCTTGGCAAGCGTGCATCCTCGACATGCAAGGCCGCGTGGTCAATACGCAAACTCATGCAGGACCCCAGGCGACATTGAACCTCAGCACGCTGCCGACGGGGCTCTATGTCATCGAGGTTGCTAAATGGGGCTGGCGCCAGCCACTGGTCCTGCGCTAAAACAGGTGCTGACTCAGTGGACTAGGAGCTTCATGGCCCGTCCGTTGTCCGCTGAAATCAAGAACATGCCCCGCTGCCAGTCGCTGACGTCGATGGGCTGTCCCGTCCACCACACTTCCCGGACAAACCGGCCCTGCGCATCGCGCACCTGAAGGCGGGTCTGCTCCGCACAGTTCAGCACCCGAAACGACGCCCGTGCCGGATTGGGTGCAAGCATCCACCCTTCGTTTTGAGCATCGTGAAACGCGAAGGACTCATCGGTGCCGACCAGGTCGCCGTAGACGAAGTACTCGTATTCGGCGCGCTCAGGCATCAGCTTCACCGCCTCTGAATTGGAAGCGCGGACGTAAAACAAAAACGACTCCTCCGCCCCGTCCGGAATGGCAACCGAGTACACGCCGTCTCCGGCCTCGACATCGCCCATGGTCCCATTGTCCGACATGACAATGCTCTGAAAGTCCCCGGCGTATGGCGGGTTGGTCCACATTAATTCAACCGACTCCGCATTCAATGCGCTCGCCTGAATGACACCCCCAACCGCCTCCACCTCCCCAATGGTCGGCGTCAACACGTTGATTTCTGCATGCTGAGAGAGAAAGGCAACCCGGGGCTCAACCGTGCTGATGATGCCGCCAAAGCCCCAGTCCGCCCAAAACGCCTGATCCACATTCTCATAAAACTGCCACGGTCCAAACAGGCTGTTGCCATCGCTGAGTGCAGCGTCTGCCGCCAACCCCTGCATGGCGTCAATGTCCTGATTCAAAGAGGCCACGTCCATCGACTCGTTCAGAATGGTTCGGATGTGGGCCAAATACAGTCTGCGGTATTCTGGTTGACTGAACAGGTAGTCTGTAAGCGGCCGAGGGGACCATTCCCATCCGCCTGAGAAAAAGGGATCGAAGTGATACACATCGTTGGGGCTCCAGAAGCTGTAGCCCAGGATGGCCCCCACAAAGGAGTTGTCCAAATCCCAGGGAATCATCTGAAATCGATTCTGCTCGTCCTCGTAGAGGTAGTAGTTGTGCACGTAGTAGCCGTTGTACGTGTCCAAATTGCTGACCACCGCGTTCACCGCCAATGCCCACAGGACGCGGTCGATGTTGAGGACGTCACCCAGATTCTCCGGATTGAAATGCAACGTGGTGATGAGGTTCAACAGGTCGTACCAACCCTCATCCGACTTGATCGTATAGCTGTCGTAATAGGACTCCACATTGGGCCCGAGGTAATCGAGATTGGGCTCTCCCCCAGGTGTTCCCGGCCCACTTTCACTACAAAAAACACCGGCGCCATCGCACTTAAACAGGACCCCATTATCCTCACCAAAGTGCTTCTCAAGGAACTGCTTGTTGATGCTTTCCGTGTTCACGTAGAGTCCCGTGTAGTTGTCTTGGGTGTACAGCTTGACCAAGTTAATTTGCGGTGTGGGCAGGTATTTCCGGTAAACCCGGCTTGCCAGGTACTCCTTGCAATAGGTCGGGTCCAGCCACGCGTTGGCGAGCTTGACCTTGTTGTACCCCATCAGTTGCTGACCGGAAACCCAGTGGTTGAAGTCGAGGTTGTACGGCAGCTTCACACTGCCGTTTTCCAAGGGCAAACAAAAGGTGGAGTTGCCCTTGTAACGCGTCCCAACGGTGCCCAGAACCGCTCCGTCCATCTCCACGGTTGCGGGGATGCGCAAAGAGGGGTTGTTGAAGAACGCATCGACCAACACCTCGTGGTAGTTGTCGTCCTGAAACGTGACGTGCATCTCGCGCAGAATCGAAGGGTCATACAGACCGCCGGGACCATCATACAGTGCTTGGGGATTGTACACGGAAATGGATTGGGACCATGCAGGCCCCACCACGAAACACATGCACACAAGCCAAAACAATTGCGTCACCTTCATGACAGAAAGTTACGCCCTCAAATCAGGACGGGAGATCTTCGGGTGACAAGCCCCCTGCGCGCCGAAACAGGTCCTGCATCATGTCCTCCGCTTTTCTGTCGGGAGGGCCACCTTGGGCCCGTTCGAATCCATACGGCTCCGCAGGGCCTCGGTCAATCAGTTTGAACCGGAAGATGTAATCGTCGGGATCAGTTCCCCGACCCGAAAAAGTGCCGAATCGCAAATCGTTCAATTGCAACGTCCCATCCTCACGGCGCACCGCATTGAAATAGCCCGCACTAAACCAACGCAAAACCTTCAGTGTCTCATCCGTATCGAGGTTGTGCAGAAGCTCGTGCCCTTTGGCAACAGGATGGAAAACAACGGGGACCTCATCCAAAATGGAATGCTGGGCCAACAGATAACCGTCTCCCGCATCCACCACTGCATTCCAAAGTAGGTTGTTGAATATGGTCGGCGTGATGAAGAATTGATCATGGCTCCTCCCCTCCGCCTGAAGCGCCGCTTCAAAGGTTTGGTGGACGCGGCAATGGTTTGCCACGGTCAGTACCAAATACAAACAGCTCCAACCCAAGCCAAGCCAATTCCAAAACCTACGGCGGCTGTCCGTCCGCACGAACCGGGCAGCGACAAGGAGACAGATGAGAAAGGGAAGCGTGTAGAGCGGATCAACCACCGCCACCGTTCCCCAAGCCACGCGTTGATCAGAAAACGGTGCAAAAAGCTGGGTGCCATATGTGGTGAAGCAATCGAGCAAAACGTGGGTGAGAAAGCCCCAAAAGAACAGGCGAGTCCAGCCCCTCACATCGGCATCCGGCGCTTCCCATGTCCCTGTGAAATAGCGCTTATCCGCATGACGCCAGAGCCCGTATGCAGCCAAAGGCACATATACAGCCAAGGGCCACCAGCCGCCCGGCACAAGGATTTGGGTCAAAAAATTCAATACAAAACCAATGAGGACCACAGCAACAGCCTTGGTGAATACGGCGATCCAAGCATGGAATCGGCTGCGGTACACTTGGTTCGTCAGCCAACCAAAGCCCAACGACCCCAAAACACAAAACAGAAAGCTGTGGCTGATGCCCCGATGAAAGGCCAGGTTATCCAGCTCGCTGAGAAAGTACTTACCCAGGACATCCATATCGGGAATCGTCCCGGCCACCGCACCCCACACCATGGCGCGGTTGCCCATTCTGCGCCCCAGCACCGCCTCACCCACGGCCGCCCCCAACACAATCTGTGACAGTGAATCCATGGCGCAAAGATCATCGGTCGCGGCCTCCCAGCGTGCTGCCCCTTAATTTTCCGCCCCGACTCCCTCCCATCACATGGACCCGCAGGACATCCAAACTTGTTTGAACCATTACTGGGGATACCCACACTTGCGCAGTGCACAAAAGCCCGTGATCGCAGAGGTCATGAAGGGGAACAGCGCCCTTGTGATTATGCCGACGGGAGGCGGAAAGTCCATGTGCTACCAGCTCCCGGCCATGCTGAGATCGGGGTTGACACTGGTGATTTCTCCACTGATCGCCTTGATGAAGGACCAAGTCGACGACCTCCGATTGAAGGGCATTGAAGCCGCATACCTGAATTCCAGCCTGGACCCGGACGAACACCAGCGGATCTTCAACTCCATTGGCAACGGCAAACTCAATCTGCTGTACGTCGCCCCCGAAGGACTGATGGGCAGCAAGAGCGGACTCAAAGAGCGCCTCAAGTCAGTCAAAATCGACATGATTGCGGTCGATGAAGCACACTGCATCAGCGCCTGGGGCCATGACTTCCGCCCAGCCTACACCCAACTCCGGGACCTGTCCACCCATTTTCCTGGCGTGCAGGTCTTGGCGCTGACCGCCACGGCCGATGATGCGACCAAACGCGACATCATCAAGCAGCTTGGGTTGGACAACGCCGCCCTGTTCGAAAACAGCTTTGATCGTCCAGAAATCCACTACACCGCCAAACCCCGCACCAACGAAATCGACCAACTGCTGGAGTTTGTCGCCAAGCACCCCTCGGAGTCCGGCATCGTCTATTGCCTGTCGCGGAAACGGACGCAAGACATCGCCGACCACCTGCAAAAGGCGGGATACCGGGCGACATGCTACCACGCGGGACTAACGAAAGAAGAACGCATGGAGCGTCAGGACCAATTCATCCGAGACGAGGTCGACATCATCGCCGCGACAATCGCCTTTGGGATGGGGATTGACAAAAACAACGTGCGCTACGTGGTGCACATGAACCTCCCCAAAAACATCGAAGGCTACTACCAAGAGACCGGAAGGGCTGGACGGGACGGATTGGACAGCAAGGCCCTCCTGCTCCACGGCGGTGGAGATTTCCGCACCCTATCGGCGCACTGCGAGGTGGAAGGAAACCTGGACCAGAGCAACGTCATGCTCGGCAAACTCCGGCGCATGCAAGAC
>Ga0209503_10000837_pt1 | contig 17011 bp, 9 predicted proteins | sample SouAtlMetagenome_2_FD_187448 | JGI IMG/M metagenome (GOLD analysis project Ga0209503, IMG submission 187448) | Marine eukaryotic phytoplankton communities from Atlantic Ocean - South Atlantic ANT15 Metagenome (SPAdes) (version 2) | ecosystem: Environmental > Aquatic > Marine > Oceanic | place... | reverse complement strand
TGCAAATTTAGATACTGGACTTGCTTGATCTTCTTTATGCTCTTCACCTTCTCCATAGACATTGAAGTATCTGAATCCTTGTACTAACTTAAATCTATCAATATTATCCTGCATCCAATAGTCACTAACAACTTTAGATATTGCATAGTAGTTAAGAGGGTTTATGATTCCCTGCTGATTACCATAGACAGATGCAGATGATGCATACTTAATAGGAATCTGATATCGTATTGCTTGTTCAAACAACCACTCAGTAAACTCTACATTAAAGTGATTGATTGCTTTTACATTAGTGCATGTTGTATCAGAGATAGCACCTTGATGTAGTATGAGTTCTACTTTGTTCCACTCAGTAAAGCTACGAAAATGCCAACTGTTTCTTTTCTCAACTTTAATTACTTCTTTACCTGATAGTGCTTCAAGGAACTTTTTTCCTATAAAACCTTCATGTCCTGTTAATATGATCATATTTTTTTATTAAGATTATAGCAAGAATAAATAAGAAAAGCAAGTACTATAAATATCTAAAAAGAGTTAATAATGGCACTCAATTTTCCCGATAATCCCTCGGTTAATCAAATATATACTGATACCACATCGGGATTCTCTTTTGTTTGGGATGGTACTGTATGGATTAGTTATGAGAGTTCTGACTTGTCCACAGTTTTAGAACTTGACGACATTTCTAGTGGGTTCAACAGTTCAACCACAACATTTGCATTAAATGTAAATGGAAGTCCGATGGGTCCAGAGAATGCGACTCAGTTACAGATTTATTTGGGTGGTGTTGCACAGAATCCAAATCAAGACTTTACAATATCGGGAAGCAATATAGTTTTTACAACTCCTCCTGCAGCAGGATTGAATTTTGTTGGAATCCTTTTAGGAGTTTCCTTTCCTATTACAAGTGTTTCTCCTGGTTCGGTTACTCTTGCTGATTTAGCAGCAGATGCAAAGGGTGTTGGTATTCGATCAGATGGTGTTTTAATTGGTTATGGTGCTACTACATTTAATTTCCTTGGAATTGGACATACCTTTAAGGTATCCAATGGAACAGTTGATATTGATTTAAAAACGGGTATAGGATCTGCTATTAACTATGGTGCAGGTAATAAATCTCCGTTTAGTTATATTGATACTTATGATACAGTAAATGAAGATATTATTTTAGATACTGGTAATACAGGTGTCAGCACTTCAATTGCTTTCACGATAGTACCAAGACTTGAGGTTGCTACGGGTGTTGCTGTAACAGTTGGAGCAGGTAAATCTTTGGTTATTGATGCACTACAATTAGGGGTTTAATAAATGTCAACTTTAAATGTTACTAGTATAAAGGGAAGAGCAGGTGCTATTCCAAATCTTCCTGACGGTGCAATCGTAAGTGGTATTGCCACTATAGGTGCAGGTGGTATTGATGTTACAGGTGTTGTAACTGCTACATCATTGGAGAGTGATACTAAAATTTCTGCTGGAAGTTCTATAACGGCTACTAGTTTTTATGGTTCTGGTGCAAATTTAACTGGTTTACCTACACAATCTCCAGTAGTAACAGGAATTGCTTCTGGTACAATACCTGCAAATCGTGCTCTTTCTGTTTTTAATGATGGTAAAGTTGGTCTAATCACAGGAACTACATTTACGTGGAGTCTCCTTCAACCTTTAGGTACATCTGCACCTAACCTTAGTGGTAATAATCATATTCAAATTGCATATGGTGGTGGTAAAGTATTTGTTATAGCGAGGGATCAAGATGGTGGTAACAATTTAGGAAAATGTATAGTGGGGACACCAAATGCTGGTAATCTAACAGTAACATGGGGTTCTTGGACACAATTTGAGACTAGTATTGGTAACTATGTTAGAGTTGTTTATGATTCAAATGCTGATAAATTTGTTATAGCATATAACCGTAGTAGTGCTACTAAAACGAGAGTTGCTACAGTAAGTGGTACATCAATAACATATGGTACAGAGACTGAAGCTATCAGTACTCAACCAGAGTCTATTGAGGGGTGTTTTGATCCTGATAATAATAAGGTAATTTGGGTATATAAAACTGGAGCTAATATTCCTTACGCCAGAGTTGGAACAGTTAGTGGTACATCGATATCATATGGTACTCAGTTATCCGTTAGTGGTAATAACTCTAACGGACCTGTTGGCGTGTGTTATGATACAAAAAACAATAAAGTTATAATTGCTGTTGGTTATGATGGATCTAACAGTAATAAGGGTTGGGCATATATTTGTACAGTAAGTGGTACAGATATAACAGCTGTAAGTGCTGGTGAAATTAATTATAATTACCAACACTCAAGAATAAATCTATTATATGATGAAGATAGAGATAGATATGTTTTTGCTTCTTTCAACGGAAATGATAGTCAGTGGGAATCTTTAGTAGGAAAATATGTGAGTGCGAGTAGTATAACGTGGGGTGAAGTAAACCTTATAGACAAGTATTCATCTAATACAGGTAATTATAATTCATTGGCTTATGATCCTTATGCTAAAGTGTACGCATTATTATACAATAATAGTTCTGGTGATTTGGTTAAGTATAGTCGTGGAACCATTAATCCAATAGGTTCTACAGATCCTGAAACGATGACTTGGACTGCTCCAAAACAAATATTTAAGGGAAGTTATGGTTCATTAACTATTGCAAATATAGGTAATTCTTTTATACAAGCATATGGTGCTCCTAACCCTTCAGCATATTCGGCTAATTATAGACTAGAAGGATTTAGAAATTCTACTCTTGCTTATGATGGTGATAATTACATTGGTTACTCTGCAGATGCTTACACTAATGGACAAACTGTTACCATACAAGTAGTTGGTAGTGTAAGTACTCAAGTTGGACTTACTCCAGGACTTAAATATTATATTCAAGGTGATGGTGGATTGGTTTCTTATATAGATCCTAACTTCCCAACTTCTACAGAGGCTGGAATAGCACTGGATGCTACTAAACTCCTTATCAAATAAGCTAAATAACTAAAAAGTAATAACAATGTCTCAGTTACAAGTTGATACCATATTAAATACCAACGGGGATGGAGCTCCCGACTTTCCTAATGGGATGACGGTTACTGGGGTTGTTACTGCAACAACTTTAAATCAGAATATAACTGGTGATATAAAGGCAACTGGTATTGGTTCTTTCGGTAGTAATATTACTGCTGCAACGGGAATTGATGTTCTTGCTGGTGGTATTAATGCTGTTGGTACTATTACTGCTACAAGTTATTCAGGTGATGGTAGTTCTTTAACTGGTATAGAGAATGGTGGTAAGGCACAGGGAGTTGCTGGACTTAATATTGCAAATGGTGCAACTGTTGCTGTTGCATCAACTGATGGTAAATTTTATCCTGTCACTGGAGCAAATGAAGCCTTTGGTAATCCAGCAGAAGCTCTTGATAGTGCTACACCTATTGCGGTTCCTCAGATAGCTTATGATACTGTAAATAATAAAGTAATTGCGGCAATGCAAGGACATAGTGATGATGATGGTCGTGTGGCAGTTGGAACTGTAAGTGGAACAACTATCAGTTGGGGAACAACCGTTAAATATAATGGCACTACTAACGCAAGACCCACTGGCGTTTGTTATGATTCTGCTAATGAAAAAGTTGTTGTCGTATTTAGGGAAGATACTGGACAACTATGGTCTATTGTTGGTACAGTTAGTGGAACTAGTATAACATTTGGAACTAAGGTAAACGTTGATAGTAATACTGGTAACCTCCTTCCAAACTGTGCTTATGATTCTACTACAGGAAAAGTTATAATAACTTATAGAAGAACCACAACTGATTTAGGTTCTGCAAGAGTGGGTACTGTTAGTGGAACTAGTATATCATGGGGAGCAGAAGTCAATTGGACAAGCACTTTAATGACTCAGAGTGAGGTTGCATGTCATGATGGTTATGCTATATTTGTTAGTGATAATAAAATTTGTGTTGGTCAAATTAGTGGAACTAGTATAACATTTGGAACTCTCCAAACCATTCCTTTTACTGATGGTAATGTTAATACTGATGAAACAAATATTGCTGTTGATCCTAACACTGGAACGATTATGGTTGGGGGAATGAGAGATCAAACAGATAAGTTTGTAGAAGTATTTGCTGCAACAAGAAGTGGAACTACTTTAACTTTTGGAGCTGGAGTCGTTCTTAAGCAGAGTTCGAGTAAAAACTCGACTTGTTGTTGGTCTGGTTCCCCGAATACATTCTTTTGGTCTTTTGATTCAGGATCTTCAGGTGCAGATGGATTGCAAAGTAGTATAGTTGAAGTCACAGGAACAACTGCAGTTGCAAAAACTCCACGAGTATGGTATGCTCCTGCAAACAATGATATAGTAACAGGTCAATCTTGTATATATGATCCTGATAGTCAAGCAGTTGTTGTATTTTACCAGAATGGTGCTGTGAGTAATAATGCATGGTATTATGTTGAAAGAAATAGAATTTCAAATGGAACCAGAGGTGGGTTTGTTGGGTTCTCGGATGCAGCGTATACTGCTGGACAAACTGCAACAATCTCTGTTAGTGGATCAGTAAACGCTAGTCAGACAGGACTTAGCACTGCAGCAGCATATTATCTTCTAGGAGATGGTAGTTTGGCTACTGCTCCAGATAGTGAAAATCTATTTGTAGGTAATGCTATTTCTGGAACTTCGATTATAGTCAGGTAGATAGTACACTTAACTAACCTAAATAACTAAAAAGTAATAACAGATGTCACAGTTAAATGTCAATACTATAAAGAATAGAACTGGTCTGGGAGGTATATCCTTACCTTATGGTGCTAATGCGGCTGGTGTCATCACTGCTACAAGTTTAGATAGTAGAGAATTGATTGGTGATGTTAATGTTGGAGGGGCATTGACAATCACGGGTAATATGACCGTGGAAGGTACTCAGACGATTATTAATACAAGTTCACTTGAGGTTGCTGATAAGACAGTTGGAATTGGTTCTACTTCATCTCCTACAGACGCAAGTGCTAATGGTGCAGGTATTGTTGTATATGGTTCTACTGATAAGACATTAACATGGGGAAATAGTGGTTATAAGTGGTCATTAACTGGAGGTTCATTAGAAGTACCAGAACTTAGTGTAACTGGTGTATCGACTTTTAGTTCATCAGCTACGTTTAAGGGTGCTGATTTTGATGGTGGTTCATTATTAAGAGAGAAAGTAAATGTTACTGCAGGAAAATTAAGCGATAATGCTAATATTGATCTTGCGAATGGTATGGTTCATCTATTTACCGTAGCAGAAACTACTACATCAACACCAAATATAAGAGTTGATGCTAGTACAACTTTAAATAGTGTGATGGGTATTGGTGATTGTATTGTAGTTACTCTTGTTACTACTGCAGCTGCAGCAGGATATTCAGCAGAGTTAACTATTGATGGTGCAGCAGTTACAGAAAATTGGATAGGAGGGGCAGCACCTGCTGCTGGTGGTGCTTCTGGAGTAGACATATATTCATATACAATTATAAAGACCGCATCTGCTACTTATAGTGTAATAGGTAATTTCTCTAAAACTTCTGCTTAATTATGACTCCTAATATTATTCCATATAGGAAAGAATTTCTTGCTGGTTTAGCAGGATTTGGTGGTGGTCCAACTGGTTTAGCATTAGGTGGTGCTATAGCAAAAAAAACATATATTGAAGATCTTTTCTCAAATTATCTTTGGAGGGGAAATGCAGGTGCTCAAGTTATAAACAATGGTATAGCTTTGGGTTCCAGTGGGGTTGGGAATAGTATTGATTTATCAGATACAACTCAAAATGAAAGACTTACAAGAACTTCAGCATTATCAGGTGTTAGTGCAGGTAAAACTTTTACTGTAAGTGCTTGGGTTTTTATTCCAAATACAGGTGTATATGGACAATTATTTTATGTAGACACTGGAAGTCAAACTAGATTTGAAATTGGTTTCGGAAATTATATTCAAATTTCCGCAAGAGACTCTGGTAATACTAAGTTTTTAGATGCTTATACACCTTCAAATACTCCAATTACTCCTGGTACATGGAATCATATATTAGTTTCAATGGATATGAGTAATACAAGTAGGAGACATGTATATGTAAATGATTCAAGTGTAAGTTTGAGTTATGACGCTTATAGCAATCAAAACATATTGTTTGATCAAAGTTATGTAAGTATCTTTGGACAAGATGATACTAACCAAAAGCTCTTTGGTAATTTATCTAATTTTTACTTTGACCAAACTTATAGAGACTTAGGAACAACATCTAATAGAAGATTATTTTATGCAGCAGATGGAACACCAGCTACAGGACAAGCATCTTTAAGTCCAGTTATTTATTATCCATTTAGCACTCTTTCAACAACAAACGCTGGTTCAGGTGGTGATTTTACATTTCAAGATAGCCCAACTTTAAGTGAGTTTGGTCCATATAAAGATTCATCTGGAGACAATGGTGGATTAGTAATTAGTAAAAATAGAACTAGTGCTGGAACTGAATGGGCATGGGGTAGTGAAACTCTTGGAGTTAATAAGTATATTGATTCAAATAGTATATCCAACTTACAAACTAGTAGTGCTTATAGAAGCTTTAATACTAATGGATTTACTATAGGCAGTTCTTCTGTTACTAATCAAAATAATAACGATTTTGTAAATTATTCTTTTAAAAAGCAAGAAGGTTTTGTAGATATTGTCACTTTTGTCGGAAATGGTTCTACCCCTCGTAATATTGCACATAATCTTGGTTCTGTTCCAGGATGGATTGTTATAATGTGTACCACTAAAAGCGAAAATAAAACATCCTGGCATAGAGGACTTGATGCAGGTGATTCAGTAATTATTGATTCCCCTAATGGAGCATCAAACATCGGTGCTTATCCAGCACAACCAACAGATACTCAGTTTACTATCGGAAGTTATAATAATATATCGGGGGAAACTTATGTAGCTTGGATTTTTGCAGGTGGTGAATCACCTGCTGCAACTGCAAGATCTGTTCAGTTTGATGGTGATGACTCTCTCTCAATGTCTAATGCGGATAATGCTGTAGGAACAGGTAGTTTCACTTTCGAGTGTTGGTTCAAACCAACTGCATCTGATAGCGATTATATCATCTTTGATACGAGAGCTGCTACTAATCAATCAAATGGTTTTGGTATTGAACTTAATACTGCTGGAGTAATAAATGTAAAAGTAGGTACAGGAAATTGGATTGGTAGTGGACCATATGGTACACACGACCCAGGCAAATACTGGAAGGATCAATGGAACCACGTAGCAGTAGTTTGGGATGGAAGTGAGGCAAATTTCTATCTCAATGGTGTTAAAGGTTTTAAATCTACAACTGGTTATAACTTTACCAATGGTGGTGTAGTAATAGGAGCTTCTAACACTTTGGACTGGGATTTTAAGGGATACATATCTAATGTTCGTTTGACTAAAGGACAAGCTCTTTATACAAACGATTTTAGAGTTCCTACTGAACCTTTAACAACTACTTCTCAAGGTGCAATAGCAAGTAATGTAAAAATACTTTGTTGTAATAATTCTTCAGTAACAGGAGGAACATCAGGGACTAATACACCAACAAGTACTGTTGGAGATCCAACAGCAAGCATAGATAGTCCCTTCGATGATCCAGAAGGTTTCCAATTTGGTGATAAGGGAGATCAAAATGTAATCAAGTGTGGTAGCTATAAAACTGATGGTGGTGAAGATGCAAGTGTATATTTGGGATGGGAACCCCAGATGGTAATAATAAAAAGAACTGATTCTAGTACTGGTGGTTCATGGTTAATATATGATAGGTTGCGTGGATTGCCTACAGTAGGACCAAGTGCATCTGATGCTTCTCTTGTATTAGAATTGGATGATTCATCTGCAGAATCTACTACCAACAGAATAAAAACAACAACAACAGGTTTTTATCAGGATAATTATGGTGCTAATAGAGAGTATATGTATATTGCGATCCGAAGAGCTGACGGGTATGTATCCAAACCAGCAAAAGTAGGAACTGATCTATTTGCCATAGACGCAGGTAATAATGCAGCTAGTTATCCAGTTTATATAAGTGGATTCCCTGTTGACCTTGGTATTACAAAACAACAAGTACAAACTAAAGATTGGGAAATAGCTGCAAGAATGACTGCTTACGCTTGGTATAAAACTCCTGCATTAGCACCGAAACAATCTGGGGGTAGTGCCTATTCATTTGATTACCAAAATGGTTGGGGTGAGCAAGCAGGAGAAGATGCTGATTATATGAGTTGGATGTGGCAAAGACGTGGACAGGGTTTTGATATTGTGTCTTATACAGGTCAATCAGCCACATACGCTCCTATGGCAGTGCCGCACAATTTAGCACAACCTCCTGAGATGCTGTGGATAAAGGATAGAGACAATAGTACTGAATGGGCTGTAGGAGCCGATGGGATGACTGATTGGAATAAATATATGAAATTAAATACTAATGATGGAGAATTAGATGGTGCTTCAACATTTGGTGCAGCTCCAACTGCCACTCATTTTACTGTAGGAACCCAATCAAGAACTAACGGTAATAATAACTGGTATCTTGCAATACTTTTTGCGAGTGTTTCGGGTATCAGTAAGTGCGGCTCCTACAGTGGCTCCAGCACTACGATAACCGTGACCACTGGATTCCAACCCAGATTTATTATAATTAAGCGTGTTGATAGTGGTGGTAGTTGGCTTACTTGGGATACAGTAAGAGGATGGGTTGATGGTAATAATAATAAATCTCTTGCATTTAATAGTGCTAGTAGGGATACAACTGCTAATGGATATACTGGTGGACCTATTTCAACAGGATTTACTCTTAATTCCAATGCAGATTATAATGGAAGTGGTGGTACGTACTTGTATTATGCCCACGCATAACTGATTGCATAAATAAATAAAGAAATAATAGTCGGGGGAGAGTGAACCCAAATGTCAAAAGTTAGATCGGATAATTATGTCGATAGATTGGGAACTGGTGCTCCTACCTTTCCTAATGGCGTAAACATCACTGGAGTTCTTACTGCTACTACTATTGGTGGTAGTACTGATACTATTCTGATTCCTGGTAACTTGAAAGTTGATGGAACTCAGACAATTATCAATACTGAAACACTTGATGTTGCTGACAAGACAGTTGGTGTAGCATCTACTGCCGTTGCATCGGATACAACTGCTGCTGATGCAGGTCTTGTTGTTTATGGTGGTAGTGACGGAGATAAGACTTTATTATATGACAATACAAAGAAGGCATTTGATTTCAACATACCTTTGGCAACTGATGAGACAAGGGTATTAACAATCTCTGAGAAGAGTACTATATTTGCAGGTAATACTGCAGCATTAACCTATGCAGCAAATAGTAGTAATATTGCTATATGTACTAATGCAACTGGTCCTATAACTTTAGAGGTTACAAATATTCCAGTAAGCAGCGATTTTGATAATTCTGCTCTTACTTTCTGTGCAATTATTAACGGACACGCAGGACTTGCTCAAACAGTAACAACAGTTAAACTTAATGGGGTAACTAAAGCAGTTAAGTTTGCTGGTGGTTCTCTTACTGCTGCACAGAACGGACTAACAACAAGTAATGGATATTATATACAATCATTTACGGGAATTAATACTGTAGGATCTGCAAGTACATGCGACAACTATACCGTATTAGGTGTGGTCAGTGGTGCTTATCATTAAGGTAAAAATATATGCCTGTTCATTCTCGTGTAACAACGCCTAGTGCGTTTGCGACTGGTAAAACTAAGAGAGTTCCTGTAGAAACAGGATCTCCTGTTTATGGGGAAGATTTATTTGCAATTAAATATTGGAGGGGAAGTGATGGTTTTTATGATATAAAAAATGGTATAGATCTTGAAAATAAAGGTGGATTAGTATGGGTTAAACAAGCAGCAGGTACTAATAATCGACCTATGGTATGGTTTGATACTTTAGCTGGTGTACAAAAATATTATACTATAGAGAATCAATCTTATCAGCAAACTGATTCCCAAGCAATAGTATCATTTAATACTGATGGGTTTCGTATAGGTTCTAATAACGACTGGAATCATCTCAATGTTCCTGGATTTGTTTGTTATACGTGGGCAAAGCACGAAAAATTCTTTACTATGCTCACCTATGATGGAGATGGTAATGGTACTAGAAACATAGCCCACGATTTAAATGGGGAACTTGGTATGGTGATTGTTAAGTCACAATCAGATGCTGGTACTGAGGATCGTAACGGTTGGATTGTTTGGCAAAGAGGACAAAATAGTCAAACTTCGCCTGGAGATATGCATAACTTTACTTTCTTTAATAAAGATAATGGTCCAAGTCAAGATAATGGTTATTTCACTAATAGCACCCTTCCTGCTGATCCTGGTATGACTCGTACTCATATCCGAGTTGGAAATAATTTAAATGTCGCTGGCGTAACCTATCATGTATATATTTGGGGTCATAATGAACTGCCAGAAGATTGTATATTTGGACCAGAAAGAAATAAACCAATGATATTTAATGGGATTATACCTGATAATTCCCAAAACTTTACAGAGCAAAATATGGGTATGCCCGTTCAATGGCTCATGAGCAAGAATAATGGTAATGGAGATTATCCAAGCTCTTATAGAGTTATTGATAAGATGAGAGGAATGAATGCTATAAGTGATAGTCCTTGGTTTAGTGTAAGAGGAGGTTTTCCTATTGTGCAAGAGGGTTCTTGGGGTTCGATAGGTTATAAAAGTGGAAGAGGATTCACTCCCAATGGTCAGTTTGGTGGTCAAGGTACAATTTATATGGGAATTGGTGATAGTGCATACAAAAATGTTTCGGAAAATACCACATTAAATCCTACAGTAAGAGGTGTAATTCAGAGTAAAGCACAAGATGGAGAACCTACCATTTTGGAGGTTGGTGGATACTTAGGTAGTGGATCGGATGTAGATAGACCAACTAGATCGTTGGATTTTACTATTGTTAAGAGAACTAGTAGTACAAGTGGTAGTGGAGCAAATGCTGGTCCAACGAATCTTATAAATCGTGTTACTGGTAATAAGTACACTTATTATGCACATACATCTGGATCAGCAAATACTTTTGCTGATGATGAGGGTACTAATCCTAATAGAAGTCGTGCAAATGGTGGGCAGTATAGGATGTCTGGAGGAACTCAACCAACCGCACAAGGTGCTAGTAGTCCTGGATATCTCTATATGCGTCCTCCTTTAATATCTGCAAGTGGACGTATTTTTGCGACGGCATTGAGTACACATAGAAAGTTTTTTGATGTTCAATGTTATAATGGGGTAGATACTAATAAGACTGTGTATCATAATCTTGAATTTGAACCTGCGATGATTTGGATAAAAGTTGAAAGTGGTACTGCTTGGACTGTATATCATAAAGATGTAGGATTAAGTTATAGAATGTCTCTTGGTGCAACTACAGGAAAAGTAGCATATACTTCTGGTCAAGGTGGAATTGTTTCTGTTGATGCAGAAAAGGTAGTTTTAAGTAATGGTACATTAACTAATGATACCAATGTAATTCATACAATGTATTTGTTTGCTAACTATCCTGGATGGAGTAAAATAGGACTTTATAATGGTACAGGAAGTCCTGCAGCTGGGAGTAACCTTGACATTGATTGTGGATTTAGTCCAACTGATGGTGTTCTTAATAATTCCAATGGTGGACCATCAAACCTTTTAATCAAAAGAGTTGATACAGGAAGCGATGGGTCTTGGTGGCTGTGGAATAGTTATTATGATACCATCTGGCAATATACACAAGCTTCTGGTCAACGAGGTATGAAACTAAATGAAACTGGTGATCAGTGGAGTGGTGGAATGATTAAGGAATGGATAAAAAGAAATCCAGGTGAAACAGGATTCAGACTTAATGCTGTTGCTCAGAATATTATGAATTATGCTGGACCTGATGCTGTTACCCATAATTTTAATCTTACTGCTTCTGGATCATCTGCATACACTTTTGCAAGTGCTACTGATAGACTTGGATCTGTTTCTGGTGACGACCCTACTATTACTGTATATACGGGTGATTCAATTGGTTTTTATATGAACGCTTCTGGTCATCCATTTTACATTAGAGTATCACCTGGAGGTGCAAATGTAAGCGAACCTGGCATTTCGGGTCAGGGTAACGATACTTCTGTTGTTGGATGGGCAGGTATTCAGACTCCAGGAACTTACTATTATCAGTGTGGAAATCATTCTGCTATGTTGGGACAAATTGTAGTACTAGCAGCTCCTGTTTCAGAATATATTTACTGGGCTACTGGTCCTGATAATTCCGCCTAAATATCTAAAAATATCTCATGCCAATACATAGTCGTATTACTTCAATAAATTCCTTTGCTACTGCTAAAACAGAGAGAGTTCCTATTGTCTCGGAATATATTGAAGATTATTTCAATGTTAAAACGAATAGACCGCTTGATAATACAGTTCCTAATAAGATAGAAACTAAAGGTATTGATTGGACAAAAGCTGCTGATGGTGGTACAGGAGAAGCAGAGGGATTAATGTGGTTGAAGAAACTATATGAAACTGCTGACCATGCTTTGTATCCTAAAGTCATTACGGATATGGTAGTTGATGGTAGACAAGTTGGTGTGGGTAGTGCGTATTTAGTTACTAATGATAATTACAAGTTGCAAGATGGAACGGCTAATATGGCAGGGTATACTGGTGATGCTGGAATAAAATTTGAAAAGGATGCATTTACTATTCAGCGTTCAACTCTTATTAATAATATGTATACAACTGCGAGTACAATGGACCCACTGGTCTATTGGTCTTTTAAGAAGAAAAAGAAATTTTTTGATGTAAAAGTCTATCAAGGTGATGGTGTACAAGGTCGTGTAATTAATCATGATTTGGGTTGTGAACCTGGAGCTGTGATTATAAAGGGTATTGATGCTGCTGAAGAATGGGTATTTTATCATAAGTATGGTGGTGCTGCTGGTGTTTCTACAGAAGATAGTTGGAAGTATTATTATAAATTCCATGTAGATCAAGGTCCAATATTATATGGTAACTCTACAGATTGGATGGTAAAACCTGTAGGAACCACACATATTACATTGGGTGGACCTAGTGCATATAATAATTCTCCTAGTGTAAAATATATTGCATTTTTCTTTGCAGATGCAGGGAGTGGTGGATTTGGTGATGATGGTAGTTTAGATGGAATTGCTTGTGGTAAAGGTGTAGTTGGTGATTGGAATACTGCAAATTCATATCAAGATTTGGGATTTGAACCTCAGTGGGTTTTGATAAAAGGTAGAACTAAAACAACTTCTAATCCTTGGTGTATTGTGGATTCCCAGAGAAATATGTTTAGTGAATATGAAAGTGGGGGTACTGTTTGGGCAAAATCTCCAACTGTTCAGTCTGCTCAGAGTGGTGAACAAGCATTTGGTGTGTCACTTTTTACTGATGGTGGTGGATTTTATCTTAGAAGAAATCAAGGAAATTATGGTACTGTTCTTTCGGATGGTAATGAGTATATTTACATTGCTATTGCAAAACCACAAAGAACGGCAACACAACAAAATATGTTCTTGAATGGTGTAGAAACAGGAGGAACTAATTTCTACACAGCAACTACAGTAACAGCAGGTGCAGCAAGACCAACAGTATTACCTGGTTTCTCACCTGATAGTGCGTGGATAAAACCAAGTTGGAATATTGCAGGTAATCCTTGGGATGTTTGGAATCGTAAAGTGGGTGTAAAGGAAAATATAGGTATGAACAATACTAGACAATATCTCCTTCAATTTAATAATTCTAATAATAAATTTGGTCCAAGTGATGTGAACGTTTTTTATAGTAATGGATATTATGCTAATAGTGATGGTTCTTATGATTACGATGCAAATGATATTTTTTATATGTTTAAGAAGACTCCTCACTTTTATGATACACAACACACATTCCTTGATGGTACTAATCCCAGAGTCGTTAAACATAATCTAGGTAAGAAACCTGAATTGATGATATCGAAGACTACTTATCCAAGTGGTGCTCCTTCTATTGGTGCAAACTGGTGGATGTATTCAAGTGCTCCAGGACTTGGTTATACAATGACTACAGAAATGAATGGGTCGGCTAAATTTGATGCTGGTAATGTATGGGGTGCAGAACCTACTGCATCTACATTTACTTTAGGAAGTATTGGTGGAAGTGTATCAGGATCTGGTTGGGCTCATACAATGCTCTTCTCTAGTTGTCCTGGTGTAAGTAAGGTTGGATTCTATACAGGCACAGGAAGTTTAATAGATATAGATTGTGAGTTTGTAAGTTCCCCACGTTTTGTTATGATTCAAAGAACTGATGGTAATGGTAATAGGTATTTGTGGGATAGTTATAGAGGTATGTCAGGATTTAATGGTGCTGGAGAACAATTATATAGTAATCCTGGTGACTATACATGGACTGCTCCTGCTGGAGTAACAAAGATTAGTGTAGTTCTCATTGGTGGCGGCGGCGGTGGTGGTCAAGGTGCTGGTGGTCCTGCTGGTGGAGGTGGTGCATTAGCATATAAAAATAATATTACGGTGGTTCCTGGAGTATCTTATAACCTCACAGTAGGTATGGGTGGAACAGATGCTACTGGACCTGGACATAAAAACGATGGAGGAAATAGTACAATTACAATAGGTTCTGAGACTTATGCTGCTTATGGTGGTGAAGGTGGTTTAAAATCTCCAGATACACCAGGACCAGGTGGAACTCGCTCTGCTAATACTGATGGTGGTGGAAATGGTGGAAGAGGTGGTTATAGGGGTGGATCAAATGAAGGTGGTGGAGGCGGTGGTGCTGGTGGATATGCTGGTAATGGAGGTATGGGTGGATATAGAGATGGTCCAAGTAGCGGTATTTCAGAAGGTAAAGCTGCTGACGCTAATAGTGGTGGTTCAGGTGGTGGAGAGAATGGTCATGGTGGTAATGCCACAGGTGGTGGCGGTGGTGGAACAGGATTATATGGACTAGGAAATACTGGTTCTGGTGGTAGTGGTGGTGGTAATGATGGTACTGGAGGTGAAGGAGGTTCAGTTTCAAACCAAACTACACCACCTGGTCCTAATAACAATGTTGGCGGTGGTAGAAATGGTACTGGAAGTACTGGTTGGGGATGTGGTACTGTTAATGATGGATTCTTTGGTGGTGGTGGAGGATCGCAAGGTGGTAGTGGTTGTGCAATGGATGGAGCAAAAGGTGGAATTAGAATTGTATGGGGAGAGAGTGTTGCTGGAGTTGCAAGAACTTTTCCTTCATCTACAGATGCTCCATATCTTCTTGACGCTTATTTAGATCTAGGAGCTAATAGTCAATCAAGTACTAGCAGTAATGCTGACGTTGGTATAACTAATGTTGGATTCCAAGTTCCTTCTTCTGCAAGTATCATTAATAGCAATGGTGCTCAATATATATTCCTAGCGATTGCCTAAGATAAATAAAAGAAAGTAACAAATACAATGAGTCAGACGAAGGCACAATTATTAGCACCGATTGGCATTATAACCTGTCCAGGATTAGATGTTACTGTTGGTGGTAGTTCACCTTTTCAGGTAGGATCAACAGGAATTATAACTGCTGTGAGTGCTAGCTTCAGTGGTAACGTTACTGTTGGTGGAACTCTTACTTATGATGATGTAACTAATATTGATTCGGTTGGACTTATAACGGCAAGAAGTGGTATTAATGTAACTTCGGGAATAATAACTGCTTCTAGTGATGGTATTAATGCTGCTTCTAATTTAATATTAAAAACTGGTGGAACAGAGAAAGTTCGCATCACATCTGATGGTTCAACTCTTATTGGTAATGATATTAAAAGTGCTTCCGATGATTTCTTTGTGTATAGTTACAAAGGGGGAAGTGATGGACAAGTTCGTTCTGGTATTCAGTTTGATTCTACTAACCAACGGATGGAATTTTATACTGCAACTAATGAAAGACTCCGCATAGGTTCAGCAGGTCAATTTGGTATTGGTGGTGCTACTTACGGAACATCAGGTCAAGTATTAACTAGTCAAGGTAATAGTGCTGCTCCTCAATGGTCAACTCCTGCTGCTGGTGGACTGACTGAGTATGATCAGTGGACAGTGGACGTAAATACTAATAGTGGATCTTATAGTAATGGTTGGGAAGACAATGAACCTTGGGGAGGAAGCACAACCCCTGCGACTGTAAGTCTTGCAAGAGTAACAACAACTCAAAATCCACTTTTTGCAAAAATAGGAACAGGAGTATCAAAAGATTCTAATGGGTATTTTAGTTTCCCTTCAACAGGATATTGGGAAGTTAAATTTACTGCTATACTTCAAGCTCAATATGGATTAAGAACCACAATAGCAACTATTCGTGCTACAACAAATAATGGAGGAGCTTGGAGTAAAATCGCTAGTAGTCCAGCAAGGTCTACTAATAGTGGTGGTCAAATTGGTAATATCCAACCTATTACTGTTCTTTTAAATATAACCGATACTACCAACCAAAAAATATATTTTGCTTGCCAAATTGAAGATGAAGGAATAGTCCGTGGAGAACCCGATCAAATAGTAACTAATATGGTCTTTAAGAAAGTTGGTTAATGGAATTCGTGTAGTAGGTAGATAGTACACTTAACTAAGTGGCACATAAAACCCCTGCACTTCGGTGTGGGGGTTTATACTATCTGTAGTTCGTTAATGAAAATGCAATTAACTGGATCTGAAAAACTTGTTTTTATCGCATCCTTTATGGTTCTTATGAATTGGGGTGTACGTCTTTCTTCTATTCTTATTACTAATTTATTATGAAAACCGAAATGATTTGCGTGAATCCAAAGTCTACCACCGCAAAGGATAGATTTAATAATGATATGGATAGATTACATTCATGTCGTGTAATCAAACGTGAGGATGGTAAAGTAGTTCTTTCATCAATATCT
>Ga0209503_10000836_pt1 | contig 17018 bp, 18 predicted proteins | sample SouAtlMetagenome_2_FD_187448 | JGI IMG/M metagenome (GOLD analysis project Ga0209503, IMG submission 187448) | Marine eukaryotic phytoplankton communities from Atlantic Ocean - South Atlantic ANT15 Metagenome (SPAdes) (version 2) | ecosystem: Environmental > Aquatic > Marine > Oceanic | place... | reverse complement strand
TATTTATATGCAATTTTAATGCCATAAAAAAAATAAAATACGTATTTTTTTTGTGCGATTTATGATTAATTATAGTGCAAATTTATATATTTGCACTATATAAGTGCAATATTACAAATTTAGAAATTTATCAATAATACCTAGTTTATGTGGAAAACAACTGTAAGAGTGGTCTCCTCCATAACTTATATCTTGATAAGAAGAGGAATAAAAACTTACAGCATTTAGATAATTAAGCACTTCATCTTTTGTTTCACAAAGTAATAAATAATCTTTTGGATTCTTAAGGTTTTGCATTTCAAGTTTTTTAATGGCTTTAATATCTTCGTCTGTTAATACAAATTTTTCTCCGCTAGAATAATTTTCATTTACACCAAGATACATTTTAAGACCTTCTGATGGGTTAATTGCAGGATTTATGACAACAGCTTTTGCATTAAGTTGCTCAGCATAATGTGTAGCAAAAAAACCGCCTAACGAGCTTCCTATAAAAAATTTTTCTTTAGCATTCGTGTTATCAATTAAATTATCTAGCTGAGGAATGGCCTCTGTAAATTTATCAAGAATATTGGGTATGTATATATCAATACTGTCTTTTTTAGATTTTATAAATTTTTTAAATACTTGTGCCTTTGATGAGTCTGCAGATGACATAAAACCATGAAAATAAAATACAGCTTTACTCATCAAGCATTTTTTCAATAACAGATTTTGGCGCTATCCCCGATATAAAAATACTTTCAAGCCATTCGGTGAGAAATCGATTCTGCTGATTTTTTTCATCTTTTGATTGTATAAATGATTTTTTATAAAAGAAAGGTAAAGGCCTTTCACTTTGATAGGATGCAACCTCTGCTAATCTTGCGTCTATAAATATATTAACTCTTAAATTGAAATCATTTATAGACTTATTCTTGTTAACCTGTTTGGCTTCTATCATGAGGGTATGTTTAGTTCTTTCTAGAACTAAGAAGGATATATATTGAATATTTAAATCATCTAAATGAACTTCAAATTCATATCTATCTCTTGAGAAATTAAGCAGTAAATCATCAAGCCTTAAATAATTGGCCTCACATATTGCTATATGGTGGGAAGTTTTTGAAGGTCTCTTATTCATATCACAATTCTATATTCTTTCTTTATAGGAGTATATTCTTCACAAGATTTCTTATATTGCAGAATGCCAGCTTTTTCTTTTTTACAAAATGATCTCACAGCATCTTCCAAGTCTTTTCTTAAAAAGTAATGCAATGACGAGGTCAGTTCGGGCTCAAAACCTCTTCTAATTTTATGTTCCCCTTGAACACCAGGATCAAAGAAATTCAAGTTATTTTTAATACAGTATTCAATGCCTTGATAGTAGCAAGTTTCAAAATGTAGGGAATCAATTCTTTTAATACTTCCCCAATGTCGACCAAATAGGGTATTTTCGTTTTTAAAACATAATGATCCGCCTATCACTTCATTATCTTGTATTGCAAAAAATAAAATAGGCTGAGTAGATTCAGGCCCTAAGGACAACAGATCAAAGAATTGTCTTTTAAGATATGGCTTTTGCCATCTTTCAAGATAAGTTTGACAATATAAAGTATAAAAAATGTCCCAATCGGCAGAAGATATATTTTCATTTTCAATAATTTTAAAAGTTATTTTTGCCTCTATGCATTTTTTTCTTTCTGCTTTAATTGTTTTTCTTTGTCTTGCTGTAAATATTTCAAGGAATGCATCAAAACTTTCAAAATTTCTATTTTTCCATATAAATTTGCATCCAGATCTTTCAATAAATTTATGATTTTTAAGAGTATCTAAACTTTGCTTGTTTGGGAATAATACATGCCAACTTTCTATAGACATGTCCGCCATATAAGTTTTAATATTTTCTATTATTTGATTCTTAGTATTATCGTTTACTCCTAAAATTTTTTCGCTTGCGCATGGGGTAAAAGGTATTGCACTTAGCAGCTTAGGATAATATCTTCTACCGGCTTGCTCTAATGCATGAGACCAAGAATGGTCAAAAACAAATTCACCTGAACTATTGTATTTTTTATACAGAGGCATAAAGCCATCAAGCTTGTTTCTCTTTTCACTTATACAATGAATGGGCTCCCAGCCGCTTTCAATAGAAACTGATTTACTCTTTTCTAAGGCATTCAAAAAATTATATTGCATGAAAGGCGAAACTATTTCATTGTTTAAGTTGAAATATTTTTTTTGAGATACTTCCTCTAGAGAATTTTTAAAAGAAATACTCATTAAAAAAATATTGGAAGAATATAAACCTCGCTTATCACAAGGATTGTAATAGCTAAACCAACATAACTATTACTTTTAAAAGCTTGAAGAAATTCCTTTTTTTCTAGTAATTTGTTTTGGTAGTAATGAGCCATTAGTAGAATTCCTATTAGTCCAATAAACCACATGGGAGAAAAATTAACTAGAAAGCCAATTAATAGAATACAGATTATTGAAAAAATTCTAAATCTATTTATATTCACTTTGGTTTTATCTCCCCACATTAGGGCTGTAGAATTTACTCCAATCTTAATATCATCTTTTGCATCACCAAGAGCATACATGGTGTCATAAGCGATTATCCAACATGCATTCCACAAAAATAACAGCATGACATAGTTTAGATTTTCAAGACTTAATTGACCGAGCATAGAAAAAACTATTGGCACAGAGGCGCCAAAAGTAATAGCTAAGAAAAATTGTGGCCCTAAAATAAATCTCTTTGAAAGGGGATAAAGAATAATTAGCATTGCGGTAATAAGTCCCAACAAAATAGTTTGATAGTTTGTCTGAAGTAGTAATAGGATAGAAAGAATGGCAAGAAGAAGAAAAATAACTATTGCTGTGTAAAGGCTCATTGTTCCATTTGCTAGAGGCCTTTCACTTGTTCTCTCAACACTCTTATCAAACTTTCTATCAAAAATATCATTGATCACGCAGCCAGCTGATCTCACTAATACAGATCCAACAATAATGATGATTAAAGATTCAATTAATAATGAGTAAATAGCTGCTGGCAATAATTCTTGGGATTCAATCAATAACTCACTGGCAAATATAAAAGATATTAACGCTGGATATATTAAAAGATAAATTCCAATTGGTTTGTCGAGTCTTGTAATCGCAATGATCGATTGAAATGTTCTCATTTTACTAAAAACACCTCCATAACAGAAAAGGGCTCATCCTTCACAGTATATTTAATTTTTCTACCCCAGAAGCTATTATTTTTAAAAACAAATTCAGCAAAAACCTGATCGCTTTTAGTGAAAATATCTTTTTCAAATAAAATGTCTCCCAAGGGCTTATTTCCAATATTACCAAGTTCAGATAGACCATTTTTAATTGTAGTATTTGGTATAAGAGTTTGCGCAAATACAACAGGCTCCTCGTCAGCATATAAAATTACTTCCCGGACTTTTATTTCACCTGATTTCGTACCTAGAAAAGCTTTATCAGTCTCTTGAACAAAAGAAATTTCATCTTTGATTAATTCAAGTCTAAATTCATAATTTAGCTTGATTCTTTTTGTGATTGCACCATCTTCTAAAAGCCAGGATTTAATTACCTCACTTGGTAATTGGTCTTTAATCTTATCGAAAGTGCTCCAAGGTACTATTTGCTCTAGCTTCATTAATTTATATAGGTAAATCTGATATTATACGCGGAAGTTTTTTTATATTTAGACAAGAATCACAAATTTTTAAAAGAGTATTTTATGGAATTTAAGAAGTGGGAATGTATCGTATGCGGGCTTATCTATGATGAAGAGTTAGGCTGGCCAGATGATGGCATTGAACCAGGTACTGCATGGGATGATGTGCCTGAAGATTGGCTATGCCCAGAATGCGGGGTTGGTAAAGAAGATTTTGATATGGTAGAAATATAATGCTTGAAACCCCAAAAAATTTAACTAGAAATATTCTTCTAGGAATGTTTTTTGGATTTGTCATAGGTTCAATAGCCTATTACTTAGATATTATTCCGAGCTCCATAGAGTACTTCATCCAGGTTTATGTATTCAATCTAGGAGGCTCAATTTTTATAAACCTTTTAAAGATGCTAATTGTACCTCTGGTATTCTTCTCACTTGTATCTGGCATTTCATCTTTAAGCAGCCTTACAAGCCTTGGAAACATTACTCTAAAAACGATAAGTTTATATCTTGGTACAACAGCAATAGCAGTAAGCTTATCATTAGTAATTGCTTCGATATTTAAACCTGGAGCAGGCTATTCGTCTAATATTGCTGCGCCAGAAAAGTTACCTGAGGGTCAAAGCGTATATTCAACCATTTTAGATATTTTCCCCTCAAATATCATTGAAGCTATGGCTAACAACCAAATGCTTGCTATTGTTTTTTTTAGTATTTTATTTGGCCTAGCTTTAAATAAGACTAACCACTTAACAGGGAATCTGAGCGAATCTTTTGAAAAGTTAAATACTGTATTTATGCAGCTCGTATTAATGATAATGTCATATGCACCAATTGGTGTATTCTGCTTAATTGGTAAGTTCGTAATTACCGATGGATTAGATATTTTTCAAGAAGCTGTAATGTACGTTATCTTGCTTATTTCAGTTCTTATTTTTCATGCAATAGTCACATACTCAATTTTTCTTAAGATATTTACTAATCTTAGTCCTTTAATATTTTTTAAGAAGATGAAAGAAACAGCTATTTTTGCTTTTTCAACATCTTCAAGCGCTGCAACTATTCCTGTAACTTTAAAGACTGTTACTACCGACCTTGGCGTCAATAAAAATATCGGTTCATTTGTTATACCAGTTGGTGCAACTATTAATATGGATGGCACAGCTATTATGCAAGGCATGGCAACTGTGTTTATTGCACAAATGTCCGGAATTGATTTAACTATATTTCAATATGCTCAAGTTGTTTTACTTGCAGTCATTGCATCTATAGGTGCAGCTGCAGTCCCATCAGCTGGAACAATAACATTAGTAATAATACTGCAGCAATTTGGCTTACCACTTGAAGCAATCGGAATTATTTTAGCTGTTGATAGAATTTTAGATATGATTAGAACCTCAGTAAATGTAACAGGAGACGCAACTGTTGCATGTATTGTTGCTCAATCAGAAGGTTTATTGGATAAGACAGTATTCGATAAATAGACAAAAATAGGTCTTTTTTATAGATTTATTTGATAGAATGCATTTTTAAAAAAACAGGGGTTTATATGAACACAGCACTATTTCCACCACTATTAGGTCTTATTGGCATGATTGCAGCATTTGTTGTTTACATGTTAGTCATGAAATATCCTGATGGAGAAGACAAAGTAAAAAAAATTGGCGACCAAATTCATGGCGGCGCCCTAGCATTTATGAAAACAGAGTATAAATACCTTTTAGTATTTATTGCCGTTCTTGTTGTATTAGCTCAAATGTTTTTAGGCACTGAAACTGCTATAGCGGTTATTGTTGGTGCAGCTTGCTCATCTTTGGCTGGTTTCATAGGAATGTATGCAGCAACTAAAGCAAATGTCAGAACTGCAACAGCTGCTCAAAAAGATGGTGCAGCAGCAGCTCTTTCTGTTTCTTTTTATGGCGGATCTGTAATGGGTCTTTGTGTAGCTTCTTTGGGGCTAATTGGTCTTGGAGGACTATATTATTTTTATGCAGCTGATGGCGGTACTCATGTTCATGCCTTGGAGGGCTTTGGAATGGGAGCTTCAGTTGTAGCTTTATTTTCAAGAGTCGGTGGCGGAATTTTTACAAAAAGTGCTGATGTTGGCGCAGATTTGGTAGGAAAGATCGAGGCTGGTATCCCAGAAGATGATCCAAGAAACCCAGGCGTTATTGCAGATAATGTAGGTGATAATGTTGGCGATGTAGCTGGTATGGGTTCTGATATTTTTGAATCATACTGCGGATCAATGATTGCCTCTATAGCTATTGCATATACTATGAAAGATTCTGGATTAATGTTCCTACCATTAGGTCTTGCTGCAACTGGTTTAGTTGCTTCAATAATTGGTATTTTTATTGTAAAACTTCAATCAGCTAAAGCGCCGGATAAGGCTCTTAGATCTGGAACTCTGTTAGCACCAGCAATTTTTATTGTTATGGCATATTTCTTAATGCAAAGCATGGAAACTATTCCAATGGCTATTTTATATTGTGTTATTTCGGGAGCTGTTGGCGGAGTATTAATAGGCTTAATTACCGAGTATTACACTGGTAGTAGCCCAGTACAAAAAATTGCTGAATCTGGTGAAACTGGATCGGCCACTGTCATGATATCTGGTCTTTCGGTTGGCATGCAGTCAGTAGTTATTCCAATCCTTATCTTAGCTACCATAATTCTTGTTTCTACATCTTTAGCAAGCGGCGCAGGAGTTGCTGGAGTATATGGAGTAGGTATTGCAGCTGTTGGAATGCTTTCAACTGTAGGAATTACCATGGCTATTGATGCATATGGACCAGTTGCAGATAACGCAGGTGGTATAGCAGAAATGTCAGGCATGGGTAAAGAAGTGCGAGATATTACTGATTCTTTAGATGAGTTGGGTAATACAACTGCCGCGATTGGAAAAGGTTTTGCGATAGGAGCTGCGGCATTGGCAGCACTTGCTATTATTTCTGCATATTCAGCACAAGTATCACTTGCATATGGAGATGCTTTTGCTTTATCTCTTACTGATCCTATGGTTCTTGTTGGAATGTTCATAGGTATTTGCATTCCATTTTTAATATCATCGATAACAATGACAGCTGTTGGAGATGCTGCATTTGAGATGATTAATGAAATCAGAAGACAATTTAAAGATATTGCTGGATTAATGGAAGGCACTGCAGACCCAGATTCAGAAAAATGTGTTGAAATTGCTACCAAAGCAGCGCTGAAGAAGATGATGTTGCCTGGAATTATTGCTGTATCTATGCCTGCAGTTGTTGGCTTTGGTCTTGGGGCTATAGCATTAGGCGGAATGTTGGCTGGTGGTTTATTAGGTTGTGTTGCACTAGCACTATTTATGGCTAATGCAGGCGGAGCTTGGGACAACGCAAAAAAATATGTAGAAAAAGGTAATCTAGGCGGCAAAGGTTCAGATACTCACTCAGCAGTAGTTGTTGGAGATACAGTTGGAGATCCTTTTAAAGACACTTCAGGCCCATCAATGAATATTTTAATCAATGTAATGGCTATGGTGAGTCTTGTAATATCTTCATTACTTCCGCTTAACGGAATATTCTTTTAAGCATCCGCAAATTCAATTGATCCAGAGAGCCATCTCTGGATCAATTTTTCAGAATTAACTCTGTCTTCTTTGTAAATATTTTCTGCAATTTCTTTTGTCTCTTCCAAATATGCGCTATCTCTCATTAGGTCAGTATATTTAAATGGAATGACGCCTGTTTGTTGAGATCCCATGATTTCTCCTGGCCCTCTGATTAAAAGATCTTTTTCAGCAATATAAAATCCATCGGTTGACTCTTTTAGAATTTCCATTCTTTGATGCGCTATCTCTCCAATAGATTCATTGTGAAGCAAGATACAATGACTTTGCTTACTTCCTCTGCCTATTCTTCCTCGTAATTGATGGAGTTGTGCTAATCCAAATCTCTCCGCATTTTCAATGATCATTATATCGGCATTAGGAACATCAACACCCACCTCGATAACTGTCGTTGACACTAGAATTTTTGTATTACCATTTTTAAAATCATTAATAGTTTCAAGCTTGTCATCTGATTTCATTTTTCCATGCAAGAAACTGCATTTTATTGATGGCATTTGCTCAACAAGTTGAGCATATGTTTCTTCAACTGGATTAGCATTCATTAACTCTGATTCTTCTATTAATGCGCAAACCCAATAAACCTGACTGCCATTAGAGCATGCCTTTTCAATTCTACTTATTAACTGCTCTTTCTTTTTCAAACTTAATGATGAAGTCTGAATTGGAAGTCTGCCAGGGGGTAACTCATCAATTATAGAAATATCCATATTTGCATATACACTCATTGCCATTGTTCTTGGAATAGGGGTTGCTGTTAAGGTAAGTTGATGAGGTATCAAAGCTGTCTCTATATTTTTTGATCTCAAAGACAGTCTTTGATTAACACCAAATCTATGCTGTTCATCAATTACTATTAATCCAAGCAATAGAAAACTTACATCATCCTGAAATAGAGCATGAGTGCCAATAACTAACTTAATTGCACCAGACTTTAAACCACTTTTAATCTTCTCCTTTTCTTTTGTCTTTGTAGAGCCAGTAAGGAGGGCTATAGATTCTTTATAGCTTGGGAAATAGTTTTGTAGATTTATAAAATGTTGTTCTGCCAATAAAGTTGTAGGAGCCATAAAAGCAACCTGTGCATTATTATCTATTGACTGCGCTGCAGCTATAGCTGCAACAATAGTTTTTCCAGATCCCACATCGCCTTGCACTAGCCTCATCATGGGCGCAGTTTTACTGATATCAGTTTTAATCTCATCCACTACTTTAGACTGTGCACCAGTTAACTTGTAAGGAAAATTATCTAATACACTTTTATGCCAGCCTCCTCGTTGGTTCAGAGCAGCTGACTTAAGGTGGGCATGACGATCTTTCAGAGAGGACATTCCAACTTGAAAAGCTATCATTTCTTCTTTGATTAATCTTTGTCTTGCTGGATGTTGTCCTCCAGGCGCAATATCATCAATAGCAATATTTTGATCAGGAAAATGTATATCACTTAGAGCTTTAATTAATGATAATTCTGAAATGAGCCCATATTTTTTTAAATCAATCTCGTTGTGTTTATCATATTTTTTAATGGCAATCTTAATAAACTTTCTAAGTTGATTTTGACTAAGCCCTTTTGTTGTCCTATATACAGCAGTTAAAGATTGTTCTGTTGGCATATCTGAATTATCAATAATCTCATATTCAGGATGTATCATTTCTAAACCATATCTACCAATTTTCAATACCCCATAAAATCTAATAATTTTATTAGCGCGGAATTGTTTTGCTTGACCGGGATTAAAATAAAAAAACCTTATTAAGATTGATCTAGTTGGATCTGATGCTTTAATTATCATCATTTTTCTTGGTCGATATAAAACTTGGCAACTTGAGACCTTACATTCAATAAAAGTTTCTTTATCTATTTGGGCATTAGCTAATTGAAGAACTCTTGTCCTATTTTGATAATTTACTGGCAAGTGAAAACAGAGGTCATTACTATTAAAGATACCAATACTATTGAGTTTATTTTTAATGGAAGGCCCAATGCCAGGTATATTTTCTAAATCAAAATTAGCCACGACTAGATATTACTTTTAATATAGGCATTTGTTAAATTAAATTATGAAGAAAAATATATTAATTATAGGTTTTGGCGATCTTGCAGAAAGATTGGAACAGCTTATATCTGAAGAAGATATAAATATATACGGGCTTACTAGATCACCTGATAATCATATTGGCGCAAGATTAACCAAATGGGATTGGCATAGCGGGGTGGCATTTACTGCTCCAGAGAAAGAGTTTGATGCAGTAATATTTTTTCCCAAACCTAAAGAATATAATGAGTATGGTTACAGAGCGGGCTTCATAGAATCTTTAAAAATTGTTCATAAATCTCTGCAGAGCATTAAATTCAATTCTTTTATTGGGATCTCTTCAACAAGAGTCTACGGAAATCACCAAGATGGTAATCTAAATGAATTAAATACACCACAACCATCAGATTACCGCGGTGAAATCATTCTAGAATATGAAAAATTAATTAAGTCTCTTTTTCCTGACAGCTCCCTGATTTTGCGACTTAGTGGACTTTTTGGCAACAAAACAAATTTGCTTAAAGACTTTATCAAAAATTTTGATGGAGTTAAAAAAGAAGTACCTAATAAATTTATAAATAGACTTAGCAGAAATAAGTGCGCTGAAATAATAGCTTTTGCAATCTCACATAATCTTTCTTTAGATCATGATTTATTAAATTGTTCATCCAGTGCAATTAGCTATGAGGAATATTTTGAAGCAGAAACCGGTTTAAAAGATTTTGATAAATATTTTAAATATAAAAATCAGAATTCAAGAATAATTTCTAGCAAGAAATTACAAGATCTAGGTTTTAAATTTTAATAATCAATTTATATAGAACTTCTTCGTTAGAAAAAATACAATGTAGTTATGCTAAGTAGTATGACAGGATACGCATTGTCCAAGCACATTGATAAAACTGGTGAGGTAACTTGCGAGATTAAATCGGTTAATCACAGGTTTATGGAAATTTCTACCAAACCAAACGATCTCAACAGTAAGCTAGAGATTTATATAAGAAATACTTTTCAAAAAACAGTGCAAAGAGGAGCTATAGATATTCGATTTAGATTTAATCATGCTCCAGTTTTTACCTACACAGTAAATACCAAATCATTACAAAATTTTAAAAAAGTTCTAAAAGATCTTCCAAATATTAATGCAGAAAACATCTCAATAGCAGACATTAAGAATTTTCCTGGCATTTTTGAAACTTCTCAAGAAAATCAAGTATCAGACATAATTTTAAAAAGAGTTTTTTTAAGTGCATTTAATGAATTTAAAGAAAATCGTCATGAGGAAGGAAAGAAGGTTCAAAGCCTTTTTAAAAATAAAATTAAAAAAATGATTAGTTCTCAAAAAAAATTATTTAAAGCTATACCAGATGTTAATAAGAAACGAATTCAAGTTTTAAAATTAAAGATTAAACAGTTAGAAGTTAATTTAGATCCAGAAAAGCTCAACCAAGAAGCTGCACTTCTTATTTTAAAACATGATGTGGCTGAAGAATTAGAGCGAATAGAATTTCATCTAGCTGCTTTAAACAAAGAGCTTTCTTCAAAAAAAGCAAAGGGCAAAAAAATAGATTTTATTCTTCAAGAGTTATTTAGAGAAACCAGCACTTTGTCAGTCAAATTAGATAAACCTTCATTGAAAGAATTAGCATTAGAAATGAAGTTAACAGTCGAAGAAATGCGCGAACAAGCACAAAACATAGAATAGTATGGTTAAAGGAGAATTATTTATAATATCTGCTCCTTCCGGAGCCGGCAAATCATCATTAATACAAGAAATATTACGCAGAAGCATTGAAGCAAAAACTTCAATTGAATTATCTGTATCAGCTACAACAAGAATGCCCAGACCAAATGATGTTGAGGGAAAAGACTACTTTTTTATTTCACGGGAAAAGTTTGACCTATTAGAATCAGATAATGCATTCATAGAAAGTGCTATGGTACATGGAAATAAATATGGCACACTTGAAGAGTATGTGAATTCTAGATTAAAACAGGGCATAAATTTGATTCTAGATATTGATGTTCAGGGTTTTCATCAAATTAAACAAAAAAATATTGCTAATACTTCAATTTTTATAATACCCCCAAGCATAAATGAGCTGAAGGATAGATTGGAAAATAGAAATCAAGATACATCAGAAGTTATTGACGAAAGACTAAAAAATGCAATAGCAGAATTAGATAGCGCAAATGAATATGATTTCAGAGTATTAAATGATAATTTTGATATGGCTGCTGATGAGTTATACAATTTAATTATAAATAGAAATGTACAAAATGCTGAGGCTAAACATATTTCCGAAGTTTTAAAAGATTTATTGTCTAAATAGGTATAAAAGCTTTAGAATACGCCCCCAGGAGAAAATTATGGCAAGAATTACAGTAGAAGGTTGTTTAGAAAAAGTACCAAGCAGGTTTGAATTAATATTGCTTGCAGCGGGACGAGCAAGACAACTTTCAACCACCAGCAGAGAGCCAATGGTTGAATGGGATAATGATAAACCAACCATTGTTGCGCTTAGAGAAATTGAAGAGGGTTTAATCGATAGAGAAACTCTAAATAAAACTTTAGAGGAAGATGTGCTACTAGATGAGTTTGCTGCACCAGAAGAAAAGGACTCTGACACAGTAGGGTGATTTTAAAGGAGAACTGTTTTGAATGATAAGGTTCTTCCTAATAGTTTAATCAATTCAGATACTGAAGATTCTTTATTAAAGTTTCCAAATGACTTCTATTTAGAAGCTAAGGCCTATCTTAGTCAAAAAGATATTCGTTTAATACGCAAGGCTTACACATTTGCTAACCAAGCGCATCAAGGCCAAAAAAGAAAAGATGGCACTGACTATATTACACATCCAACAGCTGTAGCTAGAATTATATTAGAGCTAGGCATGGATGCTGATTCTATATGTGCAGGTTTTATGCATGATGTTTTAGAAGACTGTGATGTACAAAAAACTAATCTAGAAAAGATTTTCAATAAAGATATAGCCAACATTGTTGATGGGGTAAGTAAACTTGGAAAAATTGAGCTTGAAGATAAAGCTGAGAGAAATGCTAACAATTTTCAGAAGATGGCTCTTGCCATGGCAAATGATGTAAGAGTCATTGTGGTTAAATTATGTGACAGACTTCACAATATGAGAACTATTGACCACCTTCCAAGATATAAACAAATATATGTGTGCAAAGAGACCCTTGAAATATATGGACCACTAGCTCTTCGAATAGGAATGCAGGATGTCAGGGCTGAACTTGAAGACAGGGCTTTTAAGTGTCTTCATCCATTAAGAGCAAAAATGCTTAAGTCTGCCATTAAAAAATCAAGCGGAGGCAGGAAAAAGATAATTTATAAAATTAGAAAGGAGCTAAAGGAGCATTTAAAAAATAATGGTGTTCTCAGTACTGTGCAAGGTCGAGAAAAAAACCTTTATAGTGTTTACAGAAAAATTAAAGTAAAACATAAACCTTTCTCAGAAATTTTAGATGTTTACGCTTTTAGAATTATTGTAAATTCAGCAGATGATTGTTATCGCGCTCTTGGCATCATCCATAATTGCTATAAACCAATAGAACAGAGGTTTAAAGACTATATTGCAATTCCTAAATCAAATGGTTATCAGGGGCTTCATACAGCACTACTAGCTTTAGATGCAATTCCTGTTGAAGTTCAAGTTCAAACAAAAAGTATGGAAGTCATTGCTGAAAAAGGTATTGCAGCTCATTGGTCTTATAAGACTGAAGATATTGAATCTGGAAAAGAGTTTAGGGCTAGGCGATGGATGTCTAGCATTATTGATCTGCATAAAAAATCAAAAGGTTCAGAAGAGTTTGTTGAATCTGTTAAAACCGATCTATTTTCAGATGAAGTTTATGTATTTACTCCAAAGGGAAATATTGTCACTTTAAAAACCGGAGCCACACCAATTGATTTTGCATATGAACTTCATACAGATCTTGGCAATACCGTAGTAGGGTGTTTAGTAAACAGAAAAGAGGCGCCATTAAATATTGAGCTTGAAAATGGAGCTACTGTTGAGATTATTACTGATAAATCTATTCATGTAGACCCTGCATGGTTAAATTTTGTTGTTTCGAGTAAGGCAAGAAGCGGTATAAGAAATCAATTAAGACATCAAAAGATATCTCAAGCAAGGAAGGCAGGAAAAGTTATGCTTGAATCAGAATTAAAAAGAGCAGGGCATAGTTTGGAAGAATATCGTGGAGGAACTTTAAATAATGTTCTTAAGTTAATCGGAGTAAAATCACTCAATCAACTCTTAACTGATTTAGGATTAGGCAAAAGAACAGGCAATCTTGTTGCTGAAAGATTTTATGAAGGTTTGCAGATCAGAAAAGATATTGCAGAGGAATTACATCCAGTTACTTTAGTTGACAATAAAATAGAAGGCGTTGCGGTAAGATATGCAAAATGCTGTATGCCTATACCAGGAGATAATATTACTGCTCATTCAGATACTGAAAGAGGGATAGTTGTTCATCATGCAAGATGCCAACAAGTTGCACCATTTAAACAGAGTGATTCAAGATACCTTGATGCTAATTGGGGAGATAATAAAAAAACCAGATCTTATGCTGCTCATTTGCAAATCATTGCAGAAAATAAAATGGGAACTCTTGCTGATGTTATTTCAACCTTTACCCAAAGGGGTATAAATATAATCGCAGTTAATACCAAGGACTTAGATATTAAGTTTACAGAATGTAATTTTGAAATAGATATTGAAAACGTAGATGAACTTCGTAAGATAATGCAAAAAGTTAGATCGATGAAATTTGTAGAAAGTTGTAAAAGAATTATTAACGATGCAAAAACTGTTAATGACAAATAGATGCTTAATTTTCTATATAATGCTCCTACTATCAAGCAATACTCTATATGGAGATTTATCAATAATGAATAAAAAAATAATATTCACTGAAAATGCACCGCAAGCTATTGGTCCATATTCTCAAGGGGTTGTTGCAGGAGATACATTGTATATTTCAGGTCAAATTCCACTTAATCCCTCAACTAAAGCTTTAGTAGAAGGCACAATCTCGGAACAAGCAGAACAAGTTATCAATAACTTGGAGAGTATATGTGAGGCAGCAAACACCTCCCTGGCAAACATAGTAAAGCTAAATATATTTCTTACCGATCTTTCAAATTTTGCAGATGTTAATGAGGTTATGAAAAATAGATTTTCAGAGCCATATCCAGCAAGAGCAACAGTAGAAGTATCAGCCTTGCCTCTGGGTGTAGATATTGAAATGGATGCAATTGTTTCTTTAAATGAATAAAAACTTAATATCATTAGCAGACCTTTCTAGAAAAGAGATAGAGGATTTAATAACTTTTGCAGAAAAATTTATAAATGAAGATGGCTCTTTTAAGAAAGAATCCTTATTTTTAGATAAAACTGTAGCTAATATCTTTTGTGAGCCAAGTACTAGGACCAAGTCATCATTCGAGATCGCAGCAAAAAACTTAGGTTGTAATGTTCTTGATTTCGATACCGAGACATCATCCTTGCAAAAAGGAGAATCTATTTATGAAACAGTTGATGCACTTTCATTAATGGGTGTAGATCTGTGTGTGATTAGACATTCAGAATCAGTAATACGCGAATTAGTAGAATATATTCCAGAAATGACTTTTATAAATGGAGGTGAAGGGGCTATTTCCCATCCTACTCAAGGATTATTGGATCTAATGACTATCATTCAGTATAAAGAAACAATTGACGATAAAAATATTGTTATTGTTGGCGATCTTGATCACTCAAGAGTTACAGCCTCATTCATTGAAGGGATTAGTAATTTTAATTTTAAATCCCTTACTTTTTCTGGACATCCAGAAATGTGTAAATTGTTTCAGAATCATCCCCAAGGAAAATATGAGGCAGATTTAAATACAGCTATTGAAGGGTCAGATGTAATTGTTGCATTAAGAATCCAGCATGAGAGACTTGAGGCTGAGGATATAATTGATTTAGATCAATATAAATACGAATATCAAATAAACTCTGAAAGACTCGCAATGGCAAATGAAGATGCTATTTTAATGCATCCTGGACCTGTGAATCTTGATATTGAAATATCAACTATGGTCTACGAATCAGAGCAATGTGTTATTAGGCAGCAGATTGCTAATGGAGTTGCTATGAGAATGGCTGTACTTTCACAGTACCTTAGCGGTTAAGAACTCTCTCAACAGTATCTACAATACTCACAGTATTTTGATCTAACTCAATATTCACCAAATCTTTTTTTTCTAAAAGTCCTAGGTTGGTAATCTTCAAGGTTTCAGGAATTAAATGTATATTAAAAAAAGTTGTATAAACCTTGCCCACAGTTAAACTACAGCCGTTTATACCTATATAACCTTTTTCTAAAATATATTTATCTATCCCTTTAGGAATCGATATTTTCATATCAGTGGAATTTTCTTTTTCATTGATATTCATAATTTTTGCAACACCATGAATATGGCCTGACATTAAATGGCCACCTATTTCTGAATTAGATGTTATAGATCTCTCAAGATTAACTTTTTGCCCCTTTACAATATCTCCAAGGGTACTTCTCGAAAGAGTTTCCTCTATTACATCAAATTTCATAATATCTGATTCGCTATTCCTTGCAGTCAAGCAGACCCCATCTACGGAAACACTTGCTCCCTTTTTTAATTTTTTTGAGAAGTTTTTAGGCCCTTTGATTTCTATTGAAACAATATCTTTTTTTTCTTTAATAGTCTTGACTGATCCTATTCCTGAAACAATTCCTGAAAACATCTAGGCTCCCCATTCATTCCTATAGCTTTTTAGCTTCTCAAGATATTGCTCATAATCAGAATTTGATTCTGAATAAGCAATAAGAGTATCTAAATTTATTATTGATATTACATTCATATTAAACATCTCTTCGAGTTCCTGCCTAGCAGAGCTATCTCCTTGACCTTTTTCTTGTCTATCAAGACCAACTAGCATTATTTTAGGATTAGCCCCTAACGATTTAATTGTTTCTATTGATTCTTTGGCTGCAGTTCCCGCTGAGATAACATCATCGATTATTAAGACATCTCCCTTTGGGTCGCTACCAATGATATTTCCACCCTCACCATGATCTTTAACTTCTTTTCTGTTAAAAGCTAATGGATACTTTCCACCATGCTTACTTAAGATCATGGAAACTATAGAACCTAAAAAAATACCCTTATAAGCAGGGCCATAAATACAATCAAATGATATGTCCGCAGATTTTATTGCTTCGCGATAACAATTTGCCAGTTGATATAAATATCCACCATTTAACATTTTTGCGGCATTAAAAAAGTATGGACTCTTTCTACCTGACTTTAATGTAAAGTCACCAAATTCTAATACTTTTGCGTGAAGGGTTAATTCAAGAAATTGTTTTTGATACTCTTTCAATTATTTTAAACAAGATTTTTGTATTTCAATAATATCATTAATGGCAGTTTTGCCAATATCTAACATATGATTGAGTTCTTCTTGAGAAAAGGGTGCTTCCTCTGCTGTTCCTTGTATTTCAATAACATTAAGATCTTCAGTTAGTACCAGATTTAAATCAGTATCTGCATTACTGTCTTCTTTATAGTCGAGATCTAGCAATACTTGTTCATTGATGATGCCAAGAGACACTGCAGCAACATAAGATTTGATTGCTCTA
>Ga0209503_10000835_pt1 | contig 17025 bp, 21 predicted proteins | sample SouAtlMetagenome_2_FD_187448 | JGI IMG/M metagenome (GOLD analysis project Ga0209503, IMG submission 187448) | Marine eukaryotic phytoplankton communities from Atlantic Ocean - South Atlantic ANT15 Metagenome (SPAdes) (version 2) | ecosystem: Environmental > Aquatic > Marine > Oceanic | place... | reverse complement strand
ATCGGTACCTAATCCATGATTTACATGAGGTGAACTAGCACCAGAATTATCAAGATTATATATTAAAGCAGATCCGTTACCTATAGTTCCAGCATACATTCTATCTGTAGGTACTTCTATTGTTTTAGAAACTAATCCTGTAACGTGACCATATGTATCTAATGTAACATCTTGTATAACTGCATTACCTGAATTATTTACTGATGCTTGTGATGATGTATCGTTGTGATCTATTTGAATATCCTCACCGTTTGCAAAAGAAACAGTTATCGCATTACCATTAACAAAATCTAAAGATTCAGTAGAACTTATATTATCTACAGATGAACCATTTACTTTTAAGTTCCAGTAGTCATAGTTATCAAGACCTGTAACACTAATTGCATGTGTAGTACCCTCGCCTGCGCCTGCGTTCGTGATAGCTATATTAGTACTTGCAGAAATAGAAGCTACATAGTTACCAGAAGTATGAGTACCTAATGCTACATCATTTGCTTCAGTATGTAATTTAAATTCTGTTCCAGTACCTGTTTGATGTGACCATCTATCAGTTGACTCATCCCAATATAACTTAACATTATCAGCTGTTCCTCTTTCTACTTCAATACCTCCATCTTCACTAGGAGTACCAGTTTCATTACTGTTAAGAGTAATTATATTATCTTCAATTAAAACAACTTCAGAATTTTTAGTTGTTTGATTACCAGAAATTGTAACGTCTCCAGCAAATGTAACATTACCACTAAAGTGCGCAGTACCATTAACATCTAAGTTATGTGTAGGAACTGATAAATCGTTTGCAGGATTAATAAGAAGTGCACCAGTACCACTGTTGTTACTTCCGAGTAATTTAAATATAGCTGCTGATTTATATGCTCCAGATCCATTACCTTTATTTAAAGATAAACTCATTATAGAGTCTTGATTAGATGCATCATAGATTCTACTGTAGAAACCAGCATAACTTATATCTGCTGTATTAGCACTACCCATTGCATTTCTGCCTCTAAACTCAAGAACACCTAAAGTATCATCATCTGCAGGAGTACCAGCATTTCTATAAAGAACTAAATCAGGTGCAGAAGCAGCAGAGGTTTCTCTACTTTCTAATAATATATTTTCTGCTACTGAATTAGATATAGATTTAATAACTGGCGCATCTGTACCAGAAGCTGTACCAACAGTAAGCTGACTGTTAATAGATACATCATTTGGTAAACCAACTGTTACAGTTACATCTGTTCCTGATTTACCTACTGACGTTTCAATTTCATTAGTTGTACCAACAATTCTTAAATCGTCATCTGCTAATGCAACATCTCCTGTACCACTATCTGCATCTACAGTTAAAGTAGTACTTATACTTGCAGTAGATACTGCTGTAACTAATCCTTTTCCGTTAACTGTTACTACTGGTATTGCAGTAGAAGATCCAAATTGTCCTACATTAGAGTTAACTGTAGCATCTAAAGTAAGAGCTCCAGTATCTGTTAGTGTAGCATCTCCAGACATTACATTATCAATCCACTTAGATGTGCCTGTATCATATAGAAGCATAGCTCCATCTGCAGGAGAGGTTATATTAGTATCTGTAAGTTCAGCTAGAGTATCAAAATTATCTACCTGCGCATCTACGTAAGTTTTAATTTGTGCTTGTGTAGCTAATCCTGCACCATTATTTGATACAGCACCTGTTATAATAGCAAAGCTTGGTACAGGACCATCCATGTTTGATATAGTCAACTGACTTGTAGTTGTGTTTGCTACGCCTGTAATATCTCCTGTAATAGATACAAAGCTACTACCATCGTATATTTTTAGTGTGTTTGTTGAGCCGGAAGTATCATAATAAACTCTACCTATTTGTAGGTTATTACTAGGAGCTGATCCTAAAGGTTCAATAGCAGCTCCCTCTATTCTGTTACCTTGTAAGTTTATATGATTTAAATATTTTATTGACATGATATTAATTTTTTAATTTAAAAAAGCTTTACCTGCAAATGTTGCGGTAAAAATAATCTGTAATTTGGAAGTGCTTAACTGGTTTGTTGTCCAGTCTTGATATAAGACTTTTCCATTTACAGCAGTATTAGCGGTATCTACTACACTAACTGATGGGTACTTTCCTAAATTATGAGTTACTTGCCAAGTTGAAGCTGCTATGTCTTGCGTATGTACTGCGTTTAAATCTCCTGCACCTGCAGGTCCTTGCGCACCCACCGATATTACCTTAATTGTATTTCCAGAAGCAACAATTTTATTGCTCGTAGCCTCGGAAACTTTAACTACATTTCCAGCAGGAGTTGATATAGTAACATACGTATTTGCCATAACTATCCACTTACTGATTTAATTACTTGTATTTGTCCCTGTAATAACCTTGTAACTACTCCGGATAGTGTTATATCTAAATCATAGAATGCTCTATTCCAATCATAAGTTGCTGTAGTTGCTGCTGGTATTGCAATAGTAAACTCTCCTTGTGATGGATTGCTTAATGTAATACCACTTCCTACAGACAAATTTATAACAAAATTTATATCAGACCTATTATCTTTAGCTTTTAATGTTATAGCTGCACCTGATAAATTAATTTTATTACCAGAAGCATCTTCATAAGTTATTGTATTATTAAAATCTGCTCCTTGCTCTATTTTAAAATTATGTGAACCTGCTGCCATTACAATGAATAATCAAATACGTTAGGTTTACCTTTACCATTATTTTCTATAAGCGTATATCCAGCTGAACTAGAGTAACCCATAGATTCGCTATAAAAGTTGCCGGTAAACAATGGAGCAACATCAATAGCTCTATAATCTGCTTGATCTACATATGTTTCTTGTAACGTATGAAAGACCTTTTTACTTTTTCTAGAATGCCAGTGCCCTCCTAAAAGTACATTATACATTCCTTGCTTACCATACTCAAACATTATCTTTCCTAAATCTCTTCTAGATAGTGCATGATGGTTATGTGTCATTATATAATATATACCATCTATTGCACTTCCTAACACTAAAGGAGAGAATTCTATATTTACTTTATCTAAAGAATTACGAAGCATATATGCTAGTAATCCTGCTACATCTCCTTCGTTGTCATGTTTAGCATCTGAGGTCGATCTATCATGGTTACCAGAAACCATATGTATAGACTTAAGATTGTTTACATTTTTTATAAACTCTCTCATGATCTCAAATGCTAAAATCACAACGTGATGTCCATACATTCCTTTACCCATAGATTTCCAAGAATTTATGTGGTTAAGTCCTGTAAACGATTCTATGAAGTCTCCTAGAAATATAATTTCTACTTTTTCATATCCTCGTTGGTTCACCTGATTTGCAATATCTTTTAAATACTGTATTACAGATTTAAAATTAAAATCCGGTGTACGTTGTAAATTTCTAATATCAGCGCCAATATGTAAATCTGCCAGACATATGACTCCTGTATTTACACCAGGAATCTTATTTATATTAACTTTAGATATCGCATAGTCAAGTTGTTTTTTGACTTCTTGATAGTCTAATTCTTCAGCTCTCGGTTTTAACGTGAGCTTCACCTGATAATTAGTCTTTTTACCCGTCTTTGTACTTACGTCCCAAGCATTACAAGAATACCCGGTAACTTCGTACTCGTTGACATCAATATCAAAGAACTTTATAGCTTCCTCTAATGAGGTTATAGGCTGTTCACCCTTATAATTATACGTTGTAGCTACACCAGATAAATTTTCTTTTATCTGCTTTGCTACTTTCGCAACCCGTCTCCTTAATGTTCTGTGTGAAAATAAATCACACTTTTGTAATATACGGTCTGCTGTCTTGCTAAAAGATTCATTTGGATACTTTTGTAGGATGTCTTCTATTAATAGTTCTAAGCTTTCTATAGTCACAACTCTGTGTTTCTTAAATTTACAAATTTTTCTTTAATATAAAAAAGGCGATGGATTAACACCGCCTTTCTTACAACTAACTAAATAAACAAAGTAAAGTTTACTTTAAATATTATTTAAGTTTTTCAACTTGTGTTACAATAGCGGCAGGTGTTACAGTTGAATTACCATTTGGAATTGCTATCCAAATTTCGAAATCATCGTAATTTTTAGCATTACCTACTGCTTTAGAGTTTGAACTTTTTGTTCCTTCAACTAATAAAAGATCATAACTTCCAGAAACAACAGATGCAGGCTGTTTGAAAGTTGCTGCAGATCCAGCTCTTCCAAATACACCACTATCAGTATTACCTGATTTTTCTAGTTCTTTTACTTTAGCCTCAGTACCGACTGAAGGAACTGCTAGAGCTGTTCCAGATCCAGTATATGCAAATGTTGATGCATCGTTACCAGATAGTCTAAAATGTGAATCAATAGGAGCAATAATATCGATAACTGCACCTGATACAGTCGTTGAAAATCCAAAGAATGGAGAATCAGACTTAGCAAATTCAGTATCCATTAAAGCTTTGATTGCAGCAGCAGCATTACTTGCTGATCCTGATCCTACAGATTCAAAAGTTTTAACAGGAAGATTCATTGTTCCTGATGTTGTGTTAATCACTTTAATCTCTGCATTTCCTGCACTGTCTAATACAACAGTTGCTTTACTCTCTTGAGCAGTACCTGCAGCATATGAAAGTGTTGTGATTTTTTTTACGTCCCCTTCACTAATAGGACCTACGTTTGCCGTACCATAAAATAATGATACTTCTTCATCTCCAGATGTTAATGTTGCTACTCTTGTAGCTCCATCTTTTACGTAACCAAATTTAGCTGCTTCGAAAGCACTAGATGCGGCTGCGTCACTGTTGATGATAAGCACTTCTTTTTTTGCCATGATAATAAAAATTTAAAATTAAAAATAAAGTTATTCAGTCTGTGAGCTTTCTGCAATATTCGTCTGGTATCTCTGTGACTCTGTGGCTTCTAATAAGTGCTTGACCGTAAGGTCTACTATTTCTTGATGTGTATGATCTGCTAACTCACAATCTACCCCCGAAGATAGAGAAATTTCTACAGGTGTCCTAATGTAATCTGCGTTCAGTCCTTTTAATAGATAACTTTTGTTATTAAAAACTTTAATTTCAGTGTTATTTACTATGCCAATTGCACTATTTGGAGTGGACGTAGCAAAAGGATTACCTAAGATATTATAAGCATCATCGGGTTCAATTATACGCAATGGTATTTCTTTTATACGTTTTACAGATACTTCATCTATTCTACCTGTAAAATCGCTACTTGGGTTAAATCTTAAGACATTATTATTTCCTGGACTATTTGCAGAATCAGATCTCCAATCTGTTATAACTTCTAATTCTATCTGTTTTTTTACTGTATCACTTGTATTGTTCAACATATTAGTAGAATCTGCAGTATAACTAAATGTTGGAGAAGTGTTAGAACCTCCAGCTATAACATCATTTAAAGACACTGTTAATGATCCAGCATATCCAGCTGTTCCTTGTGTTGCATCTTTTAATAAAAATGTTACTAAATATTTATTGCCTTTTACAACCCTTATTGAATGTCTAGCAGGATCTGTAGATCCACTAGAATGTTTTAAATGACCGCTTGTTATTGCCCATTTATAAGTACTGGGATCAGTACCTAGACCTAGACTCCAGCTATCTGCATTACTAAATGTACTATTTGTAACTAGTTCTGGATCAACTTGACAGTCATCATATAATATTTTGACTCTACCGTTTATTAAGAACATGTAATCAGTAGGTAGATCAAAGTCTTCATGATCCGCATAAAGGTCAGGAGTTACTACATCATCACTATAATCTAATACAGTGAGTATACGTAAATCATCAACTCTTTTTTGCGCACCGTGAAGACCCTGTTGTTTAGGATCTGATAAAGCCCAAAAACGTTGTTTTACAAAACGTTCTTGCATTTTATTCAAAGCAAAATCCATCTCTTCCGGCAAAAATGTGTCGAATGAGTTAGAGGCTACTTTTTGTAGACCCTGTTCTACCGCATGATGCATTTCTTGTACAGTCATTAACTAAATGATTTAAGACGTGCTTTTAAAGTTGTATAAATACTAGAGTTCTTTTTATCTTTTAAATATAGAACTGCTTCTTCTAAACTATCTCCAAGAGCTTCGTCTCCGTTTAAATATGTATTTCCTACCTGACGTAATACATCATGTGTTAAACAATCTTGTATAAACGCTTGGTGCTCGATATTTTTATCTTGTGCATACATTAAAAACTGTGTAGGATCAGCATCTAGTTCAGTCTCAAGAGTTATTTCTCTTTGAGCTACATCCATAGATTTAGGACTGTATCCATACACCATTAACAGCTGATTAACTTTTGATTCATCTGCTGTAAGTTTAATAAATTCTTTGTACGCTTCTTTACGCTTTTTGACATTAGAAAGCTTTTTCACCTTCTCTATCTCAGTATCGTAAATATAATATTTATACCTACGGTTAGTACCTATAGCTTGCTCATCTTCTGCAACGTATGGATGAGCACACGCAAATTTGTAACGTACATAATCCATTATATTAATAGGATCACCCTCTTGATCTAAACCAACTTCTAACTTTGTACCTGAATTTTCTACAAGTATTGTTAAGTTTTGAAAGTATCTTTTTACTTCTTTCTGAAAATTAACATCTTTAGAATCTACTCCGATTATTCCTGGTAACCATTTTTTCTGTTCACCAAAACTTAATCCTGTATTTATATCTCCGTTAGCTCCAAATGTGGATCCAATTTTACGTTTAGCTTCTGCATAAACGTGATCAGGAAGATTAGTTGCATTTGCCTTCCTTTTAAGTATTACTGTTCTTGACATAATTATAAAATTTACTAATTAAAAAAATAGTGTACTAGGGGATATAAAATACCCCCTAATTCACTATATAAAATCATTATGATTTAACACACTCTAAGTGCAAGCAGTTTGTAGCTCTTCTAATTGCAATTCCGCACTCTTTCATAAAGTGTACAGATGCACCGTCTACGTCGTTTGCTCTTAGTGAGTTTCCACCACTAAATCCTGGAGGAACACTTGCTCCGGCTACTGCCCATCTAACAAGTTCTCTTCCTTTTCTAGAAATCATTTGAACGTTCTTTTGACCGTCATAAGATGACATGTCTAAGAAAATCATTCTATATGATTCTAGAGGTAGTCCTGACACTGGGTGTTTTGGACTGTTTAATGCTCTAGCACCGTGATCAAATAAAGGTAAATGTCTTACCGTAATTACGTGACCATCAATGTGCTTGTAAGAAGTAAAGAAACCTCCGAATTGTAAAGCGTTACTTCCTCCTGACATAAATGCACTAGGATCTGTGTTCTTAATATAAGAACCTGAAGCAAGCTCGTCTTTCATAGCTGTATCGAATTCTTCCATACCACCTAATCCTGTAAACAGAACAATGTTCATGTCTTGAGCATCAGAAGCTCCATATAGAGCATCTCTTACTACAGACTTGATTTTTGCTGCTGTTAATGCAGAATAAGAATCTACGTTAGGAATCTGCTCAATAACTCCAGCTCCTAAAGGAATTGGTTTGTTATTGTCATCTTTAAGATTGATAGTTCCGTCTGAAGATCTGTTGTACTTAGAATACCATAAAGCATATTCTGTTTCTTCTTTCCATCTTAACATATGCTGATATTCTTCGAAGTCATACCATAGGTTAGTCTTCTTACCATCAACATTAAATTCGAAATTAACCACTCTGTCAGGCATGTTTCCTTCATATCTGTAGGACTTTCTGATTAGAGAGATTTGGTTTCTCATTTTAGATGGAGCAACCCAGTTACTTTCGTTACCAACTGAACCAGAAATAGCAGTAGGTGCAAATAATTGTACCCATTTTTTGTCTGCTACATCACCTGAAGCTACTGAATCAGTACCATCAGCTGTAACTAATTGTAGTGTGTATACCCATCCTCCATCAGCTTCATATGGATCTTCCATAATTCTAGCTTGGATTCCTCCTTCACTTTCAATAATGTATTGCTTAATGAACCATTTTTCATCAAACTTAACTTTAAATCTAGTAAAGTTAACCCCTGAACCACTTACTAATGAAGAGGCTCTAACGGTCTTGTTTAATCTACCCATTACTGGATAGTCATACTCAATATCATTGATGTAGTTAACCGCACCTACACCCTCTGTTAGAAAAGATAGAGGAAACCTCTTGTCTTCTTTTCCAGCTAGATGAGTGATTACCGGTGAAAGTACATCAGGCTGAGTAAGGAGAGCGTTCGCTAACGAGTTTTCGTCAGTCATACCCTCAGCGTTGAAAATATCTTCGTATAAACGAAGCTTTTTAGCGTTATCTGCTGCCATGATAAATAAAAATTAAAAATTAAAAATTAAATTAAATTAACTGAATAGCTTATCTAAAGATGGTACACTAGTTCTCTTTTGAGACTTATTGTATCCTCCTTTATTACCCTTCATTCTTCTAGTTGCCGTTTGTGTATTCGATTTTAATTTTGCTTTCAAATTCACAGCCTGCCTTGTGGTTGCTTTGGTATTTACGAGTTTGGATATGTCAAGACCCTTATAAATAAGGAATTCCATAGCTAATATAGATTCTTGATCCATCTTCTCTCTATCTAATAATCTTTGACTTCTTCCTTGTGCGTCCACTGGAGTTGCCATCCAATTATAGAATTTTTTCTTGTCGCTCTCTGGAATTGTAAAATCTCTTAGTTTACCGTTATTGATAATACCAGATATTTCACTCCAGGTTTGCTGAGTTTGTTGTGCAGCTTGCTGAGCATCTTTTTGTTGTTGTTCTAACAACTGTTTTTTGTTTTGCTCTTGCGTAACTGCTAATTTATTTACAGCTCTAGATGCATTCTTATATAATAATTTAGCATCTTCATAGTCTTGGACAGTATCAGCAATTTCTTCTGGTGTATATCCTTGATGACCTAAAAACGTTTCGACAATCTTTTTTTGCATGCCTACGTCTTTTTCATCTACTTTTAAAGTATTAAAGTCTATCTCTTTTGCTGCGACTTTAAAATACTTTTCAGGATCTCCTCCAGATATTCTGTAGTTTAAATATTCCTGTATATCAGGAAAAGCTGAAAATACAGATTCAAATTGCTCTTCTGCCATTTTTGTAGCTGCTGCTTTGGTCAAACCTATGATTCCATCATAGTCTTCTCCAAATTCTCCATCAATTTCATATCCTAGTCTATCTTTTAAACTTTGGATAATTGTTGGCTCAGAATCTTCTTCAGACTCAGAGTTTTCAGCTACTGGTTCTTCAGTGGCATCAGTAACAGGCTCTTCAACACTCTCCTCAGATTGTGTTTCCTCCTGTGCTTCACCTTCTACAGGTGTTTCTTGTACATCTCCTGATTCATCTGTTGCTTCAACAGTTTCTTCTACTTTTTCCTCTACCGGCTCTTCTGGCTTAGGATCGGTAGAATCAGGAATCGATTGATCATTTAATAACTTGCTTACAGTTATCTTTGATAAATCTAGGTTTTCTTCTTTATTACTCATTTTTACAAAATTAATTAAATTATACTAGTTTCTATCTAAAATATATATGGTTCATATTTACCTTTATATATAGTCTTTTTATTATTTTTTAGCAGCTGTTTTCTTTTGTACTGCTATTTTTTTCTCTTCAATCTCTTTCTTGTTTCTTATCTCTTCTTTTTTAACTTGAAGTTTTTCTCTTTCTAGCTGAACTTTAGCTAGATCTACTTGATCATTTACTCCATTATCATTCATATCTTGATCTACGGCTTTAGCTGCAACTTTCATTTGTTCTATTTCTATTTTGTTATCTCTATCTTTTTGATTTTCAGATGCTTCAAAATCTCTAGCTGCTTGCTGTGACTGAGCTTGTGCTTGTAGTTGTTCTGATTGCATTTGTTGTGCTTGTTGCTGTTGTTGAGCTTGAATTTGTTTTTCTAGCTTGTCAACTTCTTGCAATTTTGTTTTTATCTGAGCAAAATTATTTCCTTCTAAAATTTCTGCTATAGTAGAAGGTTGACTTCCGTTTTGTGCAAATGATAATGTTAACTGTTTTAATGCTTGTAACTTATCTTGCTCAATAGAATTGTTTTTAACAAATACACCAAACTCTGCTTCCTGGAATAATCCTGGATCAATATCTAATATAGCTTCTCTATAATCACTAGTTACATATTGTGTTTTCTTACCATCTTTATAAGCAGTTTTTGCAGTATCTAATAAACCGTTAAACTCTCTTTCAGTAAATTTATCGAATCTTCTAAATAACTCTTCAGTCATAACAGAAGATTGGAACACAGCTCTTTCTGTTGCTCCAATACCATCAGATGCTTGCACCTGTCCTTTTCTTTGTCTTGAGATTCCAACTAATTCTTCCCATTCTTGTTTAACTGATTGTAACAATTGAAATTGAGCAGCAATATATTGCCCTAAACTCATATCTAATACTTGGAATTGATTAAAAGAAACTCGTTCTCCTCTTTTACCTTCTGCAGTAGAATCTATAAAAGCATATCCCATTGCATCAGCATAATACATAAATTTCTCTTCGTCCCACCCATGCCTTTTAGGAATAGTATTCATTTCCATTAACATAATCTTATCCTTATTTTTTGCAATAGATAATTCTAATCTATAATGAAAAATGTTATACAAGATCTGGTAGGGTACGCCCATGGAAACTATGGATACCTGATCCGAATGTCTATTTGAGTAGATTCTTCCGTTGTAGGGGAGCTTACAAATTGAAAGATTAGACATTTCGTTTCTCTGTACTTGATGGGGTCTGATGTTGACATATATATCACCATCTATTCTGTACCCTTCCCAAACCTGATTAACCCAAAAATATTCTACATTTTCGTTAGCTTCTTTGTCGACTTTATAGGTTTCATCAACAACCATATTTTGTTCTTGACCCATATCATCAAAATAAGTTAGTATACCTATTCGTGCAAAAGACTTCCATGTTACATGTAAAACCTCTGCAAATCTTTCTGCATCTGTTTCTGGATAGTTAGGACTAAATGGAGAGATTATACCAGTAGATGTTTTTTGTGATGGGTTTTCTAAACGATCTATTTCAGAATCTTTTAATACATCATAAAAATTATCTACAATAGCATTAACACTCATCATCTTACGTCTTACACACCAATCACCATCTTCTATAAATTGTACATCTGGTGATTTTTCATAATCTATATCTAAAGGAGATACAACTTCATATTCAACATCATCCATACATATATCTTTATACGTGTAAACTTCTCCTGATACTAACCAATCAAAAAATGCAGTTTGTAAATTATCTGGTAATTCTAACTTATCTATTAAGTAATCTAAAGTTTGTTGACCCATAACTGCTCGAATATCTTTATAATTTCCTATAATTTCTTCTTGCATTGATTGAAGTTGTGGTAATTCTTTAGAAGGCATTCCAGTATCCATGCCCATTTCATTTAAATCATTAACAAACTTTTGTTCTAAATATTTTCGTAACTCTTCTTTCATTAATTCATCTTGCATACTTTGCATATCAGAATTACGTACGACTACTTGATGTGAAAAAGGTCTTTTTGCTTTTTCTCCTAATAATAAATCTATAACAGGTTTAATAATGTTATAACTACGGAGTTTAGCAGGAAATCCTTTTGTTTTATGTTTTTCAGAGTTATAAGGGTTGATTACATAATTATAATCTGCCTCGGATAAGTTACCGTTATAAGCATCATAATATTTATGCATATGAGATTTGTGTTGACTAGAGAACTGTGTTCTGTCAATAAAAGCATTCATGGATTTTTTCCCCCACTCTTTAGTTTTCCGACTTCGAGGGAGTTTTTGCTTCGGAATTCTACTCATGCCTACAAATTACTGAAAAAATCTTCTATTAAAAAACGAATTGTCGGATTCTTCGTACTCTGCTTCTATCTCTTTATTATAGAGATCTTTCATATGAAACATACCGACTAAAAGAGCAGATACACGGTCAAAATTGCCTTTTGTATTGTATTTTATTAGCTCGTCTATCAGAGCAATGTCGTAAATATAGTGTAAATTTAGTTTACGATCACCATCTTCTTGTGTTCCTCTTGGTGTTCTTAACCAGTCACGTAAATATATCTCTGCTTGATTCTTTCTATGACTAGATCCCATAGATGTACCATATGTTCTATTTAATCTACGTATACGCACACCATCTGTTTTGTCAAATAGTTCTGCTTCAGGCATTAAATAATTTAACATTCTATGTCTTTTAGCATAAGGTATTACTTCACCTCTATCATTTTCAAATCCTATTTGTGCATTATAATATTTAGCTAATAAAAATAAATTATAATTATACTCATCTTGAGTTTCTGGTCTACCTACATACGAGGCAACTATCATATCATCTGGTTTAGAAAAATTGTTTACTCTTTTTATAACATATGCTGCTCCTAACGATGCCCCATATCCATCACTTGCATAGGGGTCATGAACTATAAAATATAAATCATCAGGTATTTTATCTTGTTTAAATGCAGGTGCTTGATACATAACTATACACCCACGGACATCATCTGATTTATTATGTGGAAACTTTATAACAGGTCTTACTTTATCACTAGGTCTAAATAGTAAACCTGTAGAAGTCTCTACTAGTATTCCATATACTGCCATTTTATTATGTAATCCTGTTCTCATTAACTCATTACGCCATGATACTAATGCTGCACCAGGAAACATATTACCTCTTTGTTGTAAAAATGCTTCTCTAGGCATCCAAGGATATTCTGTTATATATTTATCTAACGTGCTTGCGTCTTTTGCTTCTTTCTTTAGTTGATCTCTTTTAGCATCTTCTTCTTTCTTTGCTTGTTCTGCTAAAGAGTTACCATCGTTATCCATATAACCAATCTTATTTTGAAACGACGGAAAGAAAAAACCACATGTAGATCCTGTAGATCCTTCGTCCCATATATTATCAAATGGATATAGATCATATGCTTCTGGATTATAGAACATAGATTCAAAGTCAATTGTTCCTCCTTCCATATCACCACCTGTACCAAATAATACAATCTGTCCTGTTACAATACCACCATCTTCAACACAGGGACGTGTTGCTAGATAAGATGCTTTTAAATTATCAAATGCACCACACTCTTCAAATATAACTAGTGATGCATCTTTACCTCTTGCAGCATCTGGGTTATCTTTAAAAGTAATTGCTTCAACTTCTGATTTGTATCCTTTTTCTATTGCTTGTTTGTTGATATATTGTAGATAACTAGCTCTTTTATGATTAATCTTGTCAACTACCTGTCTTCTCTTCTGCCATCCTGTGTGTTCGTTAAGAAAATTCATGTAATCAGTTACCATTGTCATAATTCCTTTAGGATATAGGTATTTTTTATCGTGAGCACACAACAATGTGTATGAATTACGTCTAGTATTAAATAAATTAGCAGCTATGGCAGCATTTTTGTAACTAAATCCTTTACGCCTTGCTTTTGCTACAATTAAATGCTTGCCTTCTTGTGCAGATTTCTCTAATGCATGAAAATATTGGTAGTCTCCGTCCCAGAAATTAGGAAATGACACTGTTTTTAGACCTGCTTTACGTTCTTCAGTAGCTTCGGTTAGTTTAATTCTACAAAAATTTAGATAAAAATAGTGATGACCTGTAATTCTAGTGTCACCTACAGTGTATCCTTCTGTACATCTACGTAATTGTTCTGACCAATACTCATAATAAGGAGCACTTCCTTGAGGATCACCACAATACAGCCCTTCAGTTACAAATTTTGTAGCTTCTTCGCTAAATGCTTTTGTGTTTACTAACATATTACTTTTCTATTCTTTCTGGACGTGTATAATCTTTTTTAACTACTTCTATATTACCGTCTTCTTTTATTCTAGATATAACCAAATAAAAACTCTGACCATTTTCATATTGATGATGACAATATGCTTTCAATCCTTTTAGATCGTTTTCTCTTTCTATCGTACCACTAAAGTTTTTACCTTCATCGTTTTCATATACAAAATGTGCAGCTCCATATGGTACAAACTCTCCTCCTGTTTCGTTATTATCATAATCTACGTGAGTAGTACGTCCGCACTGCGGACAAAATTTTTCAAATTCTACCCCATCAGCTTTTATTTCTGTAATTCTTAGCTTATGTCCACAGACACATTTTAATTTAGAGTTTGTATTGAATTTTATTTTTGCCATTAGTCTTCAAACATTCCTTTAGTTCCACCTCCACGAATTTGTGCTTCGTTAGCTTGTTCTTTCTTAACCTTTTCTTCTAAAGCATTTATCGTGTCTATTGCTTTAGGTATTTTTTCAGATACTTCCAAAAGTTTAGTAACATCTTTCATTATGTTACCTACATCACCATCTTCGTCACCATCTATAAGATCTAGTGCAATAGATATCTTTTCATTTAACGCATTTATAACTTTTGAAGATGTAAGCAACCCTTCTTTGATTGCTTTTAAATTAGTTATTGCTGGGGTACGTTGTAGCTCATTGTACTTATCCATCCCATTGCGTACGAATTGGGTGATTGGACATTTATCGTCAATGTGTAAGTCTTTAAGGAGTCTTTGGTTTCTTTCTCCTTCGGGATATATCGAATAGGGAGATCTGTAGTCGCACATGAAGTAAATGTATGCGAGATGTTTTTGTGCATTTCTTTTTTTCCTGTCTTTGTCATTTGTTATTATTTTTTTAAACTCCGGTATTAGTTTAGCTTCCGGATTTATTACTACTTGAAAATTGTCTTCTTTGAAAAGCCGCATCGTTTAATTTTTTTAGTCTGTTAGGATTTACATGGAATCTACCAAAGTATGAAAGTCTAACACTATCAAATGCTCCTCTTTTCATAATTTTCTCTAGGTATTCAAATTGTGATTCACATATTTGTTCTATCTCTTGTAAATCACCACCCATTTCTTCTTGTATCTCCTTATATATTTTTTGTTTTACCTTATTTTTTGCCATTGTTTTCTATATCTTTTCTCATTGTAACTATCATTCCGTGTTTTACTGCCCAGTCATCACATTTTAATTCATCTACAGTCTGTTCACATTTTGCTTTTAACTGGTGTTCTAATTGTTTTAATAAAGTTAGTAAATTATTTTCACTCATCCATTTTTAACTTCATACATTACTACTCCTCCTAGTTCTTTTGCAATTTTTTCTGCATCTTTTCTAGAACAAGTAATAACCATTTTTTTAGGCATAGATACTTTGTTAGTAGATACTACGTATTTAATTAGAGCGCCCTTGTCCTCTGTATTTAGGTCCATCATAATATTTTCCGTTTTTTTGATTTGTATGTCTATTTTTTGAATGGACTCCAGGTCTTTTTTTTCTAACTTTTTTATAATATATCGCTAATTTAATTTTTGCTGCCATAAAAATTTACATAATCTTGTGGATCCATCCACATTCTTACAATATAAGTATCAAAATCTTCTATATCTACAAGTATATCATGTTCAAACCGCATTACCTTTAATGTAAATTGTTTCTTCTGATAATCTAAGAACTCAAATACATTCTCTAGCCCAACAATACGTACGTCAATAAAATAATCATATTCCCCCACTGTTTTTAAATTCAAAAGTTAAGACATTGTTTGCTTTATAATTATAAACTAATGGATGAAACGTGTAACGTATCTTTTTATTAGAATCATACAGCAAGACATTCTTATCTTTTAAACTTTTAATAGAATTATTTAAAACTGCTCTGCTCCAGTTAAGTTGCTTAGCTGCTTCCATCCTATTATCTTTCGAGCATGGGTTGTCTATATCTAAACCAAGAAGAGTTGCACAAACATTAATTTCAGTTTGTGTCATTTTTAATATTCCGTTTATTGCGTTTAAATAATCTTTAAGGAACCTCTCGTTATTGGTTGGTATTTGTACTTTCATTATACTTAATTACTTTTTCTATTTTTCTAGAGAGTCTTTTAGCAACTAACTGTCTTACATTCTTTAATAACAGTATGATGCATTGATTCTCCGCACTAAAATTCTTTTTTTGTAAACTATAGAACCTATCTATAAGAATATTGATAACTTCTTCATTAGTAGTTCCGTCTTGAAACTTACCATCCTTTTTTTCGGTAAACTTTATGGTTTGAGATTTTGTATTATCTGCGAAATCTGTCGCTTTATACTCTACTCCTGCTTTTACTACGTCCATTATTTATTGATTTAATAATTCTTTATTGTATTCTACCATAAATGTATGGTAAAATAGTATGAAATAAAAGGACTACTAAACTATAGGACTATTATAGAGACTTTTTACGCAGGGTGTCCTTTGTAATTTCTTATAAAGTTACCATCTGTGTTTTTCATTACACTAATGTAGAACTCGGGATCGAGTTCAAAAATTTTCTGTGCCATTTCTATCCATTTCTTTTCCACAGCTTCTTTAGTCCCAAGATCTAATGGTGTTTTAGTTCCTAGGTTAGCACAGTACGTAGCATTTAATTCTAGAATTTTATCAATTCTTGTTTTAACGCTTTTGTTAGTGTAATACTTTGACCTTACTCTGTTCATTTCTTTTTCCTTTCTCATAAACTACGAAGCCTTGGTCTTTTAATTTCTTTATCCATTTCTTCGTTTCGTTTATTTCTTTTCTACAGTGATCAAAGATCTGATTCTCTATTACATTGTGATTTGCACTCATAATATATGTATTTATTATATGTAAATATACAAAGTCTCTATAATAATTACAAAAAAAATTTTTTAGCATGCTTATGTAAATAAGATTTTTATTTGTATCATTGATCCCCTAGTCGCAAATCTAGTTAAGTTGCTACACTTCAGGTACACCAGCTGTTGGATCGGGCAAATTAAGACATCTGAGAAAAAGCGATATTATCCTTTGTACCTTTCGAGCACCCAAATATCATACTTACTCACGTGCATTTTCTAAAAATTTAAAGGTTCTGGGGGGTGCTAAAGCAAAAAAAGCGCCCTTATACATAAAGTATCTAAAGGTGTCGATGCATAGAC
>Ga0209503_10000832_pt1 | contig 17063 bp, 15 predicted proteins | sample SouAtlMetagenome_2_FD_187448 | JGI IMG/M metagenome (GOLD analysis project Ga0209503, IMG submission 187448) | Marine eukaryotic phytoplankton communities from Atlantic Ocean - South Atlantic ANT15 Metagenome (SPAdes) (version 2) | ecosystem: Environmental > Aquatic > Marine > Oceanic | place... | reverse complement strand
CAGCCGCAAGCCCCCGTCCACAGATGCGTCAGTTGCCCCTCTCGCAGAATGCCTTGTGGCGTGAGGCCATCGATCCGGACCTCACCAGAGGCATGGAGGACCTGCCATGCGTTCTGAAGGGAATGGGTGGCCACTCCCACATGGGTGACAGCGCTGCTGCCTTCCTTGTGAAAGAACACGAGGTCGCCTTCTTCGAGGTCCGAGAACCCCAGTCTTTTTTTTGATGACTGCGCCCACTGCAGGCTGGCGTCGCGGGGAATGTTCACGCCGCAGAGCTGTCCTGTTAGCTGGGTGAGCCCACTGCAATCCATGCCGAGAATGCTTTTTCCTCCCCACAAGTAGGGAGCGCCCAGAAATTGGAGGCCTGCATCAAGGATGCCCGAAGGAGCGCTGGTTGCGTATTCGGGCATGGCCGCCTTTGGGATTCGGCTGCCCGCAGGCAGGTGCAGGTGTCGGCCTCCCCATTCGATTGCTGTCAATGGCACAGGAAGTTCATGGCAAGCCGCTTGGAAGGCGGCCACTGCGTCTTGAGAACCATCGATCAATTTTGGGTCGACGAACCCTTGATATCCGTCCCGCTTTAGGGTCACGGCGCACCAGTTGGCTTGCCCTTCAGCGGGTTCAAGCTGGACCTGTTCACCAAACAGGGCTTGGGTGACCATTTCTGCCCGGTCAGAAGGTTCTGATCGGATGGGGGCCAAGGGAACGCGAACGATTCCCTCCATCAAGATCCACAGTCGATTACCATGGCGCTGGCGCCCCCTCCCCCATTACAAATACCCGCAGCGCCAAAGCGCTTTCCGTGACGCTTGAGTGCGTGCAATAGTGTTACCACAATCCGGCTGCCAGAGCTGCCCAGTGGGTGTCCGAGTGAAACGGCTCCACCATGGACGTTGACCATGGAGGCGTCCAGGCCGAGCAGCTTCATGTTGGACAGCCCCACCACGGAGAAGGCCTCATTCAGTTCGACAAGGTCCATTTGGTCCATGCGCAACCCCGCTCGTTCGAGCGCCAGAGGCACCGCCTTGGAGGGGGCTGTGGTGAAGTGCTCCGGTGTGTGGGCTGCGTCCGCGTTGGACAGTATTGTGGCGAGCGGTTGGATGCCTAATTCGACTGCTTTTTCTGATGACATGAGCACCAAAGCGCTGGCCCCATCGTTCAAGGTGCTTGCATTGGCTGCGGTGATCGTGCCTTCCCGATCAAATGCAGGGCGAAGGCTGGGGATCTTGTCGAGCTTGACATTTCCATGCTCTTCGTCCTCTGTCACCATGATGGGGTCGCCCTTGCGCTGGGGGACCGGAACAGGGACCACTTCATCTGCAAATGCGCCTTCCTGCCAAGCCGTTGCAGAACGCCGGTAGCTTTCGATGGCGAAGGCATCTTGATCCTCCCGACTGAAGCCGTGCTCACGGGCGCACAATTCTGCGCAAAGTCCCATGTGCTGTTGGTTGTAAACATCGGTGAGCCCGTCGAGCACCATGCCGTCAACGGCCTGCAAGTTGCCCAGCTTGACAGCCTGTCGGCCATTTAGATAATGGGGCACTTGCGACATGTTCTCCATGCCGCCAGCGATGGCCACGTCGATGTCCCCTTGTGCAATGGCATTGGCGGCGAGGTGAATGGCCTTCATGCCACTCGAGCAGACTTTATTGATGGTGGTGCACGGAACGACGTCTGGAATGCCCGCCCTCATGGAAGCTTGCCTTGCGGGGGCTTGGCCTAATCCCGCCTGAAGGACATTGCCCATGAAGACCTCTTGAACGGCCTCGGGTTGAATGCCCGCGGATTCAAGGGCGCCTTGGATGGCGATGGACCCCAGTTTGGTGGCTGGAACTTTGGACAGTGCGCCCATGAAAGATCCCATTGGGGTGCGCCGGGCGGAAGCGATGACAACTGTTCTGCTCATTTCAGAAGGGTTTCTGCGCGCGAAGATAGTCTCGACCAAGCAGCTTGGTTTGGCTTTCATTGGGAGTTTGAAAGCGCGCGCTGCGTGGTTTGGCACGGGGCTTGCAATTCACATTGAGAGCTGAAAGCAGCGAAATATGGTTCAATGTGCCGGCTAGCAGCCCGCACAGATTTGGTTAAGGTTGAAGCGCCCCGAAACGTCGGGGCGCTTCTTATTTAACCACCTTTAAAAACTCCTTAGGCATGCGGGTTTTGATCTCCCACATGGCATCGAGCGCCTCGTCAGTCAACACCGCCCGAAACAGATGGATCCCTTGCCTTCCCAATGGGTCTGGTGCGTCTTGGCCCAGGCCACAGACCATACAGTCATGGTGGCGAAGCCCTGGCAGAATCTCGGGGATGTCTTGAAGGCCAGCTTGAACCTTCATGATGGCAAAACGACCGCCAGACCGCATCTTCCTAAACGGAAACTTCTTGGCAGAATACTTCTCGCCGGGCTTGCGCCGGGCACTGAACTCGCCGTCTTCTGGAATGGCGCCCCGCAGCAGCAGGTAAGATTCAAACCGGAACTTGCCCCAATTCTCTTGCAATCGGCGGCGGAGGGAGATGTCCCGAACCACCACAGCAATCCCGCTCGTGTCGCGGTCCATCATGTTGACGAAGTGCACAGGGCGTTCGGCCTTGCCTTGCTCAGAGTCACGCGCAATCAGGTACTCTTTGACGCGGGTGAAGCTCGTGTCCACCCTTGGATTAGGCGACGCTGTCACCCAGCCTGCGGGCTTCATGTAGCAGAAGAGGTCGTCGTCCTCATACAGCGTCTCAAAAGGAAGATCGTCGGCTGGACGGATCGATTTTGCGCCTGCAGCGCTCTCCAGTTTTCGAAGGTCTTTGGCCTCTGGGGCCGAGATCTCCTGCCCCACCTTGACCACAGTTGATGGGATTTTGATCACTTCATCCGAAACCCGGACCGCACCGCCTTTGATCAGATTTCGCGCGGAAGTGGTGCTGGCCAGCCCCATTTCGGACCGGACTTGAGCGTGAAGGGGCGCTTCGATTTCGGCAATCCATCGGCGGATGACCGGTTTGGGACGGGAAGGACGCTGCGGCATAGGGCGCGCAAGATGCACCGCGTATGGTCAATACAGGCAAGAGTCCGCAAACAAAGCCAACAACAGACGGTGTCTCACTTTGCGGATGGCGCTTCTTTGGGGTTCGAAGCCCTCCTCGGGCATTGCTCCAAGTGTCGCAACAGGCAGGCGTTCAGTCCTGACATGGCACCCCGTATGTCGAGAGTAAATGAAGAATGTCGCTGGCGGCCACAAGCCCATCCCCGTTCATGTCCGCTGGGCCACAATCTGAGGTACGCCCAAACAAATACAGGAGCATCAAGATGTCAGACGCACCCCGAACCCCATCTTCATAGACATCTCTAGGGCAGGCAACATCAAATTCATCGCAAATGCCGTCCAAGTCGGCGTCGTTTAAACATCGGCCCAAGCAATCCACCACGGGCACCCCCTCCACAACTATGTCGGGGTAGAGGTTTAAGGGATCGGAACACTAACCGTTATCCAAGATGGCCCCCGGGTCATAATTGCATGCATTGACATTTGTTCATCCAAAATGCGACTCAGGTGACGATGACGACGGCGATCGCGACTTGGTTTTTTGTGTATTTAACCTGTTATATATGGCATTCTGATATATTTTATATATTTTACAGGTTGCGCTTATGGCCTTGAAGTGTTCAGCGGCTTGGTTATGAGTAAATTGATACTACCAAATGTTGACCATGCTCCGTCCGATCTTTTTCTTGGCCGCCATTCTTTGCGCGTCCAACAGCTATTCTCAGCTTACACTCGAGGCCACAGCCTATTCAACGCGCTGTTCTGGCAGTTCAACCGGCATGGTGGAATTGACGGCGAGTGGCGCCGTGGGGGCAGTCACCTATTTGACAAACTTGGACTTGACGTCCCTGCCTGCTGGGGCCTACACATTGGAAGCCACCGATGAAGGAGGGCAGTCCGCTTCTGTGAACTTCGAGATTTTAGACCACCCTGCTTCTTGCGGGTGTGCCTATCCTCAAGCCTTTAACTATGATGTGAACGCGGATGTCGACAACGGCAGCTGTGTGTTTGCAACTGATCAAAGTTGTCTCGCTGATATCATTCCAGACGGTGTCGTCGGAACAAATGACCTGTTGCAGCTTCTCGTCGAATTTGGCGAAGTCTGCGACTGAACTTCAGTCATCAGTACTTGAAGACATGGTGTGGAAGACGTTCTGAACGTCGTCGTCTTCCTCCAATTTCTCAATGAGCTTCTCCACTTCTGCGGTGGACTCTTGATCCAGCTCCTTGGTGTCCGTGGGAATTCGATCAAACCCAGACTCCAGGATTTCGATTCCGTCGTCTTCTAGCTTCTTCTGAAGTGCTCCGTAGCTCTCAAATGGACCGTAGATTAAAATGGAGTCTTCATCGACGCCGATGTCTTCTGCTCCGAAATCGATGAGCTCTAATTCAAGTTCTTCCGCGTCCTGCCCGGTTGCAGGAATCTTGAAGTGGCAGACGTGTGAAAACATGAACTCGACACTCCCCGTGGTTCCCAGGTTGCCGTTGCACTTGTTGAAATAACTGCGGACGTTGGCAACAGTGCGGTTGTTATTGTCGGTGGCTGTCTCAACAAATACGGCTATACCAAAGGGCCCATAACCTTCAAATGTCACTTGCTTTAGGTCTGCAGCATCCTTGTCCGTCGCCTTTTTAATGGCCCGTTCAATGTTGTCCTTTGGCATGTTGGCCGCACGACAATTTTGAATGACAGCCCGGAGCCGGGCGTTGAGGTCAGGGTCCGTGATGCCACCTCCCTCCTTGATGGAGAGGATGATGTCCTTATTTAGTCGCGCAAAGGTCTTGGACATCGCTGCCCATCGTTTCATTTTGCGCTCTTTACGGAATTCAAAGGCTCTTCCCATACAAACAAAGATAGCGGAGGCCACCACCTGAGGGGAACGTAACCTTTTGGGATTTCCGGACGTAGAGGTGGGAAATTCCAAAATATCCCATGATGATCTTCCGTACGCTTCTGCTTGTCGCCGCCATTGGTCTGGGCGGAATTGCTCAAGCCCAAACCACAGGTTCAGCCGTGCGTCATGCCCTGACCGGATTTGACAACAGCTATGCGAACACCCTTCCTGTTCCGGTTTATGACCGGGGACATGACGACAACCGTTACGGCTTCAATGCCATGTTTGAAATACGCGTGGCGCCAGGGGTAGTTAAAACCTTGGATGTCCGCCAATTTTTCAGCACCGAACAACATTCTGTTCAGGGCTTCATGAAGGTCAGAAGTGCAATGCCCGCTGACGCCGTATTGGTCTACGTTCGGTGGATTAGCCCCACGTCCGGAACCAGCCCTATTGGGCACTAAGCCTGTCGACTACTGACGCGTGCGGAGCAGGAACAGCCCTATTACCAACACAAGGGCCCCTGCTCCGACCGCGAAGTACATCGGGTTGTTGGCTGCTGTGCTCAGCGTTGCGCCTACACCCAAGGTTCCCAAGAACAACAGGATGTAAACGAAGTCGGGAACCCGTTCAGTGGTTTCCACAAACTTTTCTGTCCGTTCCGTTTTAACAAGGCGACTCAGTGCGTCTTGCATGTCCCGGCCATAGGCCGGGACTTTTGTTTCAGTGCCATCAACCTCTCTGATGGTTATGAAGTATTTGTTGAAACCTGGGGCAGACTCACTGTCCCGTTGCCACTCTGCGAGGACGGCCATCCTGCGCGGCTTGGAGCTATTTGTCATTCTCTTGACTTACAGCTGCAAAGATGCAAGGCTTTTGTTTCATTCAGTTCCAATCAGCACCTTTTTCACACCCATTTCACCGAAACGACGCATTCCGGTAATCACAGCGGTTCCGGAAAGCTTGTCGGGCACATCGAAGTGTGCCTGGCCTTTGGAATCGGCAGTGTTGATCAGGAGAAGTTTGCCTTGGGCATCGAAGAGTTGGATGTCTTGTCCGGGGGCCCATCCAGCAGTGTGCAGCCTGTCGCGCGCGGGGACTGGCCATGCCACGATTTCTGAGCCGCCTTCAAGTTGGTCCACGCCGAGGCTTGCGAGGTCCAAGATGAGCAGGTCGTCCACAGCGGCCTCGATCAAAGACCCACCTGAGAGCTCTTGGTCTGCGCGGATGCTGTCGGAAGCCACGAATCGAATCTTAAACTCATCTGTGAGGTCTACGTAATCCTGAATGGAGAATGCATTGCGCCTCCATTGTATGTCTTGGGTCGTTGTTTCTTCAACCTCAACCCAGTTCTCACCTCCGTCATCCGTGACGTGAACCTGCCACCAATCGGCCCCGGGATTGGCACCTGAAGCAGGAGCATTGACGTACCAGCGCCAATAGCTGAGTATCGGGGCCACCATGTTGCTCAGGTCGATGGCTTCCGTCTGAAGCGTGGTTGACCCACCGTCGACATCATTGGAGCCGATTCCTGCTTCTGGACCTGGGCTGACTCCAGTAATGAAGGCGTACAAACCATCACCTGGTGTGTGGTCTTCGGCCGGCGCACAAATTGTGGAGGCATCCCCCGGCGTTGAATATGAGCCCACAGGAATAGTGGACTCCCACTCCCCCGTCTCCGCGTTGTCGTCGGGGATCCCCAATTCCCAGAATCCAAATTCGGAGTAGTCGTCCTGGTCATCAATCAACACAGGTTCCATGCCGATGATGATGTTGAAAGGGAGGTTTGGATTGGCTGCGTCATTCGCAGAAAACGGGGTGACTGCGCTTGTCGCTCCAAACACATCGCTGACGCCGAAGAAGTAATCGACCACCGTCCCTGGCGCTTGACCGGGAATCACAGAGGTGAAGGCATCTCCACTGCCCGCTTCCATCGGGACCATGGTCCACCCGTCAAACGGGTTGGTCCGGTAATACAAGTCGCAGGTATTGAAATACTGGCCAAAGGGGAACAGAATCTCTGCATTTGCTTCGATGGTGACGGGTTCATTTTCCGCCGCAAATTCGATTGGGTTGTGGCCGATGTCCACGCTGCTGAACAGGCTGATGCCGTGCATGGCAAAGCCCTCCAAGATGGCATCCCCGTTGGGCGTCCCATTGGACAAATCCTCATCGTCATCGTCAGCCTGAAGGAGGTCGAGCAGGATTTCGACAAAGGCCTCTCCTTCGTTGCCGTTTTGAGTTTCTGCGTGAAGTCCCGGGTATATGTCCACAAAGAGGGACAGCGTCTGACTCCAATCTGCCCCCATCAGCAGGTGCGTATCGTACCAAGCGCCACAGATGATTTCGCCATCAGCATGGACTTGTCCAACCAGGTCTTGAGGGTAGACCTTTGGGTCAACGTCATAACGGCGGATGTAAAAGTCTTCGTTTTCCGTGTAGCAGCCCTCGCCAAGAATGGGGTTTTCCGTGAGGCTGATGGCCCAGAAATCAGCATAGCCTTCGTTGATTCCTCCGTTGGTAAAAGCCCCGCCTTGGCTCCCGTAAAACAAGTCGTTGATGCCATGGCCATATTCGTGGAACACTACGTCGCTCACCAGTGAAAATGCATTGCAACCGTCGCCTTCGCTGTAGAAGTTGATGGAGGGAGAGCCTGGTGTGTAGAACGCATTGCAACTGCCATTGATGTCGACCAATGTGGGCAGGGAGAAGTCAAGGCCATCAAATCCAGGAAGCCACGAGGCCATGTGATCGTGAATGCGGTTGACGTTGTGGTAGGCACTCAGCTCCCTGATGTTGGCGACTTCATCCAGTGACAACACTGTGTCTCCGGAGAGACTGGCGTCCAGGCCAGGGGTTACGTCGTCGGTTGTGACGGTGCTCCATAAACCCTGCAACTGAAGTCCGATGTCTTGTGGAACGTCCAAGTCGAGGTTGAGCATTCCGCCACCACTGGTGGTCACGGATCCTTGAGCGGTCTGAACTTGGAGATGGTCAATCCCCACCTCTGTTGGACTGTCAAATGGCTGGGTGAGCTGCACGGTGCCCACGACCTGACAATCAATCATCTGCATTAAGGCAGGCGGCCCCATGGGCTTTGTTCTTTTGCGGCGGGGGCCTTTGGGCTTCCCTATGTGCTTGACTTGGTTTTGACGAAGCCATACCCTTCCGTCTTCTTGGTCTACAAGGGTCCTGTATTGGACTGGAACCCCTTGCGGCCCGGTCCCACTGACCATGAACTCGATCACAGCCCGGTATTCAAATGCGATTGACTCCCCCGGAAGCTCGACGGGCAACAGCCATTCTGCCCCCTCTGTCACCGAAACGTCAACCAAGGTCAGGTCCGCAAGCGCTGCTGATGCCTTCTCCTCAGCACCAAGGAATTCAATTGCGTTGGGCCAAGAGGCGTTTGGATGGCATTGCGCTCCCCAAGCAATGACCCCACTCTCGGACTGCTTAACGAAAAACTCAGTGCCGAGGACCCGCCTCCCCTCGACTTCCTGTTGGGCCCGGTACAATGTGTGTTTTCCCATTGCGATCTCCCGCCACTCACCTGCAGATGCTCCCCAGCCAGCAGCGTCTGTTTGTGCAGTCAGCCAATCGGGTGCATTCGATGTTGGAATTGCCGGCCCGTAAGCCCGGTGAACTGTGCCTGTGGTTTGGTCAAACTGCACTTGCCAGCGGTCGTGTGACGCATGGAAATCGGACCAGAATGGCGTTGCACGAAGCCTCGACTGGACGGCGGCGTCCGGTTCGCTCCAAGTGGGGTTCAGCCTCACCTCGTGGAGGTCCACCGACATCGTGGGGTCTGACCATTGTCCAAGCACAGAAAGTGCGGAGAATAAGATGGACGATACAAGGAAGATGGCTGAAAGGCGAGGCATACGAGCAAGTTAGTGCGACTCTTTATTTTACTGCCCAGAGGCTCTAAAATTGGGCCACAAAAAAAACCCGACATGCGCCGGGTTTTCTTGCTTTGGTGGAACTCCTTACTCGAAGGTTAGGAGCACGGTGTCGCCGCAGGCCACCTCAACTTCCCAATCAAGGGCTGTACACACGGTGAACAGGCTGAGTGACGTGGACACGTCGTGGGTGCCTGCATCCACCTCGACACTGACTTCATCAAGGATGCCGAGGTCTGAGGCAATCTCATCGCCGTTCACACTCACATCAGGTGTGCAAAGGGAGTTGTTGTGCACGGTGATGACGGCCTTGTTTCCTTCGTCGCAGACTTCGGTGATGGCGATGTCGCAGCTGGCGAAGAGAAGCGTTGCAACCGCGAGGCTGCACCATAGATTTTTGCTCATGAATTCTGTTGTGTTGCAGCAATTATACATCCTTCTGTGCCCTGCTTTCAGCAAGACGCAGCATTCCCGGCTTATTTTGCCTAAATGACGGGGGACTTTTCTCTGATTGCTGGCCCGTGTAGTGCGGAATCTCGTGAGCAGGTTTTGCGCACAGCCGAGGGGCTCAAGAATGCTGGGTTGACGTATTTCCGGGCCGGAATCTGGAAGCCCCGCACCCGTCCCGGGGCTTTTGAAGGCGTGGGCACCACGGGGCTGCCTTGGCTCCAAGAGGTCAAGCGGAAATACGGGATGAAGGTGTGCATCGAGGTCGCCCATCCCCGCCACGTTGAGGCGGCGCTTTCTGCTGGCATGGACATGCTTTGGGTTGGTGCACGGACCACAGCGAATCCCTTTCAGGTTCAGGACATCGCTGAATCACTTCAGGGTGTTGAATTGCCGGTCGCTGTGAAGAATCCAACACAGCCTGACCTCGCCCTTTGGACCGGTGCTGTAGAACGACTCCAGCGTGCTGGAATCAGCGACATCCTGGCTGTTCACCGCGGGTTTACTGTTCACGGCCAGAAGAAGTACCGCAACGCACCGCTTTGGCAAATCCCAATCGATTTCCGCAACGCCCATCCGGACATCCCGCTTCTCAATGACCCCAGCCACATCACCGGCAAACGAGACATGGTCCCCGATGTTGCGCAAATGGCAGTGGACTTGGGGTTTGACGGCCTGATGGTCGAGGTTCATCCAGAGCCAGATGTCGCTTGGACCGATGCGGCCCAGCAATTGACTCCTGTTCGTTTCCAAGAGATGATTTCTGCCCTCGAATTCCGATCCACGCTCAATGGGAAGGCCCATGACGACTTGGCCGCATTGCGTTCTGAAATCGACATGATCGATGCCAGCTTGGTGGAGCTCTTGTCTCGCAGAATGAACATTGCCAGGGACATAGGCGTGTACAAAAAGGAACATGCCATGACCATCCTGCAGATCGAGCGGTGGAAGCAGATTCTCGATCAGAATGTCCAGCTCGGTGAGGACAACGGGCTCAGTCCTCGGTTCATTGAGGAGGTCTATAAAGCCATTCACCAGGCGTCCATATCAACCCAGCGGAGCGTGCTCAAGGACGGGTCGGCTGAATGAGCCAGCACCGCTGACCGCGCAGGGTGACTAATCGGGGTGACTGGATTCGAAGTGAATCACGGTGAAACCTTGAGCAAAATCTGGGCGGGCGTGATGCCGTGGTGGGGTACCTTGGGCCTATGCGCTTTTTGTGGACCGTCATCGCCCTGTGTTGGGCTGGAATTTCTTTGGCTCAAACGCCAAACAACATTGAAGCTGTCGAATATGACCCCGATGGAAACCGTTGGTTTGTGAGCAACGGAAGCAGTTTGCTTGTGACAGATAATCAAGGTGGGGATTGGCAGTTCTTTGGTGATGCGCAAGCATCGCATGGCATGGAGGTGCTCAATGGCGCCTTGTATGCCATTGGGAACAATGTCATCCGCGCCTACGACTTGAGCTCGGCGGAGGAACTGGGTTCCATCAGCATCCCCGGAGTGGGTTTTCTCAACGGAATGGGCAGTCACAGCGATGGGATTTTGGTGGTCAGTGATTTTTCCAGTGGAAGGATTTACACTGTGGATGTCACGTCGCCAGACCAAATGACATACAGCCTGCTCGCGGCCAATTTCAGTGCGACCCCCAATGGCATTGTGGTCGACGAAGCCAACTCCCGGGCCGTTGTGGTCTGCTGGGGAGGCAATGCCGATGTTCTTTCGGTCGACATGGAAAGTGGTGAGGTCACGCCATTGGTTGACGGCACGGGAATGGGCAACCTTGACGGGGTGGACATGGATGGTGAAGGCCGCTTCTACGTCAGCTCATGGAGCCCAACGCGCGTGACCCGTTACAGTGCCGACTTCTCTGACGCTGAGACTGTTTTGACGTCGTCTGCTGGCCTGTCCAGCCCCGCTGACATCAGCTATGCTGTCGAAATCGACACGCTGGGCATCGCCAATTCGGGCAGCGACAATGTGACGTTTCACGGGTTTAGCACTTCAACTGTCGTGAAGCCCTTGGGGCTTGATTGGTCAGTGGACCGGAGAGCGGGAATGCTTTACATCACCTTGCCTCACCCAGAGCGCGTAGGAGTCAGCATCATGGACGCAACAGGAAGGCAAGTTTGGGAGCGCAAGGAGTATCTGCCGTCAGGTCGGACCCTGTTTCCCCTTCCGCAAATGCCTGCTTCTGGTCTAATCTCCATCCAATGTGATGGGGTCACGAAAGTGGTTCGCTGAATTCAGTCCTTTTTGCGTTGGGTCTTCATCCGGTATCGGTACCCGATCAGCAAGGCCCATTGATTGTCGCCAAACAACCGGAAGTCATCCAGTGACGTGGTGAGTCCGGTGGGGGTGTATTTGCCCTTCCACTCCCTTTGCAGCATCACTTTAATTCGCTGACGCTTTCCAGGCTTGAAGTCCGTGCCAATCCGTGCGCGCCACGCGCCATCAGAAGGCCATTCGTCAGGAACGACCCGACAGAAGCGTTCGACGGCGATTTTCGGGTCAAGTTTCCAGTTTTTGATGTTGTAGCTCAATGTGCCTTTAAAGCGCCAAGTCTCTTTGGCTTCCAGTCCCGATGGGTCATCCCCATCCTTGAGCCACAACGCCGTTCGCTTTTGATAGCGCAGGCGAGACCCAATGGCCCAGCGACCGAGCTCTACTTCGGCCCCATGCTCCACATGCCAGCGAAAGAACCGCTCGATTCCCCGGTTTTCGCCGGTGTCGTCCAGTCGTGTTGTGACACGTGCTGCAGCGCCTAAGTGCTGTGCATCCGAGACACCGTTCCATTCGGGACTCCATGAAACACCCAATTGGTGAATTTGCCTGTCGTAGGCTCCCCAGTCATGCTTGATTCTCCACTGCTCCTGAAGCTCAACCTTTAGCCCGTCCGCAGGCTTCCAGTCCAATGTTGCGGAAAACCAGCCTTGGAAGTCTGTGGTGTCGGGAGGACCCGGCATAACCACGACCTGCGATATGGCAGGCAGCCCAAGAGCCAAGCCCACTGCGAGGAGCCCAATTCGCGTCACAATGCGTCTTTGGGGTCCAAATGCTCAGATCGGTCTTCCCCTCGGAAAGAGACCTTGATGACTGCCGTTTCTCTCAACAGGTCAACGTCTCCTATTTCTATACGTTGAACCTGTTCTCCAATCCTTTGGGCAATGTCCTCTTTGAGTTCATCCCGACGCCCCTCTTGGAGCAACTCTAGGCGATCGTATACCACGCGCTTTGTGACCAGGTGTTCAACGAACAGAACCCGCTCCAAAACAAAGGCCAAGACCCAGAGGATGGCGTTGCCAAGACCCACAGCCAATATGTCCATAGACAATGGGGCGAGGGCGTTCATGACCGCCATTGCAATGACGAGGAAGAGATACGTCATCTCGCGAATGGGGACCGGGTTCGTCCTGTATCGAATGATACCGAAGATGGCGAAGAGCCCCAACGCAAAGGCCAGGTCCAATTCAACCCCGCTGAGCATGCGGCACAGCAAGAACACGGATGCGGACACCATCATGAAGGTGAACACATAATCACGGCGCTTGGCCTTGGATTGGTAGATGAGCCGCACGATGATCCAACAGGACATCAGACTGGCTGCGAAATGCAGTGCGATTTCGGTCATAATGGGTTTCAGGCTTGCAGGTCCTCGGCCCAAGACTTTGCGTCTTGAAGCCTTCTATAAGTCGCAAGGTACGTGCGCGCTGCAATGCTTGGGTCGCATTCTAAGCGCGACATCGCATACTTGCTGACTCGGGTCTTCCTTGCGACAACACCCTGTCTTTTGTCTTGGCTTCTCAGCCACCGTTGTGCTGGTCCATAGCGGTCCGGTTTGGGCTGCTTGATTTCAATGATGGCCAACCCCTTGAGCAGCGCAGTGGGCGCTGATCCCACGAGCGCACATTCAAGATTTCGGTCCAGCGTCATCCGTTCTCCCCTTTCAAAATTGACCAGGGTCGTGCGCATGAATGAGCCGTACAATCGGGGCTCCAAGACGGTGTCGGTTGACAAGCTGTTTTTGAGGAACTCTCGCTCTTCCGCGGACCAGTTTTCTCGAAACCGCCCGTGGCGGTTAACCCTGTCCTTGATGGTCTTGCCCCCTGCAAAGCGTCGCTTCACCTCCAGAAAGGTCATGTTGTTACTGTCGTAGCGGCGCTCTCGAACCTTCATTCTGCGGGCCTTGCCTCTGAGGTGGTCCTTCAGGAATTTCTCTCCGGGAAGCTCATAATAGAGGTTCTCGTATTGGGTTTCAGATTGACCATTGACTTCTAAGACCCGGGAGGTTCCCGCCACAGCGTTTACCAATTCGGGCAACCACGATTCTGGTATGACATACTTGGCGTCGAAGCGCTTCATGAGCTTCACGCCGTCCATGTCGTCCAGACCAGTTCGCGACAACGCGGCACTGGCCGAGCGTAAATTCTCAGTCAAGGTGTTCATCCTTCAGGCGCAGTGAAGGTACGACTCGCGCGAGTGAAAGATGGTTGCTTTCGTCATCCACACTTCCAGCGCTCCTCCCCTTCAAACGACGCATAAATCCGAATCAAGCGTCTTCAAAACAGCACGTCAGGCGCGGCTGTTTTGCGCATGGTGTTGGTTCATTGCAAAGTCCCTTAGCTTCTCGCCCTGGCTCTTTTGGACATATGAGAACCTGCGGGCTCCGGCCGCGGTATGGAAGACGACATGGCCGATTGACCGGCGTTCCAAAAACACGTGGCGCTCCCACTCAACCCCTTGGATTTGCGCCAAACGGAGCAGTGTTCTTTGGCGCCAGAACCAGCCCTTTTCGAGGACGATGGTGTCAGAATGGACGGTCATTCGAAAGGATCCATATCGCTTTGCTGTAGTCCAAGACACGAAGGCGAGCCATGCCCCTGTGGCAAGGGCGGCGGCCAACGGGTGAAATGACAGCCAAAACAACCCTGCGGGCAATGCGGAAAATGCCAAGAGCAACCAACGCAGCCGGCGCACTGGAAGCACCTCCATAACCGGATTCTCGGTCATGTCTGAATAGAGTACGTTTTCCAGTACAGCACGGTGGTGGGGCTCCATAGCCGGCAGAGACACGCGGACCCCGCCTTGACCCCCACTATCCGCTTGAGCCTGTCTAATCTCCAAGGTTTCGAAGCCGAGCTTTCGGCGAATCCAATTGCTCCGCCAGATGGTCAGATGAACCCGCGCAAAGGGCATCTGAAATGTGTTTCTCCTCAGCAACCCCATCTCCGCATGCAACCCATCCGGCCCTATGGAGCTGCGGAGGTTGTAGTAACGCAAGAAGGCGGTGGCCACTGAAACGGCCACACCGGACATGAGAAACAGCAACATGCCTGGCAGAATGAGCAAGACCATGGCTGCAGCGATGAGCGGGGCCATAAAGGCAGGCACAGCGTCAAGCATGGCCGTTATTGCTTCTGGCCGGTTGCCAATGAGGTAAGAGAGGAGTGCCAAACTGGCGAATGCATTGCGCAGGTGGTTTTGCGAAAGCCCCACCTTGACCAATTCCAAAAAGGAAAGTGAAACGAGCTGGACATGGGCTTGGCCCGCTGTTTGGGAAGGTGTCTTGTTGTGCCCCTCAGTCTCAATGACTTCGGGTTCTGCATCAGGCTCCGTTGCCCCAGAAGACTGGCTTCTCAAGATGTCTTGCAGGGCCTCTCCCGCCGTTCTGCTGATGGCCACGAGCTTGATTTCGCTGCCGCTGGAGCCCGCTGTGTCAACCCGGAGGCCCGTCAGGCCAAACAGCTGCTGGATGGGCCCTTGAAAAAGCTGAATGGTTTGGATGCGCTCAAAAGGGACCTGCAGTCGCTCCCGATGAAAAATCCCTTTCTCGACAATGAGGGCCCTTTCCTCTACGCTGTATTTAAATCGCAAGTAGTACAGCAGTGCATAGGCGCCCGTGAGTACGAGTGACGCAATTGAAGCCAAAATGGCATTTTGCCAGAAGTTGTCTCCGATGGAAATGGACAGGCCGATGAGCATGGGCCAAGCCTGCTGCCCGAGTTTCCACAAGAACTGGACAGAGAGGATCAGGACGCCAAGGGGGTGCTGTCGCTTGGGTTCAAGGAAGTCCATCACCCCTTTCCGGTCCGGGAGTCCAATACGCTTCGCAGCACTTGGGCGTCGGCTTCTTGAATGCCCGCAATGCGGAGGTTCCCACTCCCCCCTGCCGTAAACAGTTTCAGGTGCTTGAGCCCCAACCAACGGGCAAAGAGCCCCTGCGTCAATTCGATGTGCTGCACTTGGCTATAGGGAATCGTCGTGGTCGACCGCGAGAACCAACCCGATCGGTACGTGATGTCCCGTTCCCTGACCACGTACCCGCGCCTTGGAAAGCCCAGCCACTCTTCTGCCAGCCAGAATCCGCCAAGCAGCCCCTGAACAAGGAACGGGATTCGCCAGTAGCCATCGCCAAAATCAGCAGACACTTTAACGCCCTCAAACAGACCGCTGAGCAGCACAGGAGCGAGAATGCACAATGCCAAAACCAGCTGGACAACGGACCATTGCACGATCCGCATGATCCTGTACTTCTCAGACACCGCCGTGAAGTGGAGTGCGCCCAACGGAGGCACCGAGGACAGGTCGATTTCCGGGTTGGATGGCGCTTCCATGGGCTCCTGCTTATTGTCCTGAGATTCTTTTTTCCACCGAGCCGTCAGAGTACTGGATGATCATCAACACGCCGGGCTTGGGTTCTGTCTCACGGCCCAAGACATCCGTCACACGAACCACGGTTCTGTCGCCCGAAGGGTTTAGCTCTCCCACGGACATGGGCTCACTGCAGGACTGAACGAAGAACTGCCACGCTTCTAAAGACGCGTCAATGTCTTGGTTCTCCCATGCGCCCGGCCAGCTGTGTCCGCCGCCTTGCACGGTGTACAGCCACACTTGCGGGCATGCCCCTTCAAGCCCCCATTTCTGGTAGTCCACAGTGGATTCGTCCCATGGGACAACGTCAGGAAAGTTGCCGCTCTCGAGAAGGCTGATTCCAAAAAGGTCAACAAAGAATGCCATGGCATCCGGTGTGCTCGGGTACGCCCCCCAACCATCGACGTTTTCCAAGTCTCCTTCATAGAGGCTCACGTTGTCTTGGGTGCCGTGGACCTCCAAAATGGGTACCATGTATTCGGGACTGCACTCGGATTGGATGTCCGACATCAGAATCCCCGCAATGGGGGCCACCGCCCTGAATTCAGAAGACGACTCGCAAGCGAGCATGTAACAGAAGTCGGCGCCATTGGAGAATCCTGTCCCGAACACCCTGTCTCCATCCAATCCGTAAGTCTCGATCAAATGTTGTCTCAGGCTAGAAGTGAAGCCGAGGTCGTCCACGGTTTCATTCTGATGAAAGGCATAACCAACATTCCAGAACTGGTCACCCCCACTGTCCTCTGACCCTTCAGGATAACACACGGCAAAGCCATATTCGTCTGCCAAAGCGTTGAACCCGGTGAATTGGATCATGCCTTCAGCATCTCCCGTGTAACCATGGAAGACAAAGACGAGGGGGCAGTTCTCCGGCGCCGTCGAAGGGTGGTAATAGTAATATTCCCGAAGCTCCTTTCCGTCTGGGAATGTGCTGTACAAGATGGCGGTGACGTCCGCAGTCTGCTGGTTGTTTGAGGCGATGTCATCGGCTGTGCCGTTGACGGAGATGATTTCTGCTGACACCGTATAGTTTCCGCTGGCTTCGAAAGGCAGCACGTCTGCAAGGGAAAACGTGTGTTGGTCTGCAAGCCCAAGTGCCACGCCGTCCACTGTGGTTTCTCCCGACTCTGAACCGATGGCCCACGCGACGGTGTAGGAAAACACGCTGTCGGCCCCCAAGTTGATGACATTTCC
>Ga0209503_10000830_pt1 | contig 17117 bp, 16 predicted proteins | sample SouAtlMetagenome_2_FD_187448 | JGI IMG/M metagenome (GOLD analysis project Ga0209503, IMG submission 187448) | Marine eukaryotic phytoplankton communities from Atlantic Ocean - South Atlantic ANT15 Metagenome (SPAdes) (version 2) | ecosystem: Environmental > Aquatic > Marine > Oceanic | place... | reverse complement strand
CGGCCTCTCGCCTCAGCTGCCCGGCGGGCAGCCGGGGCTGGCGCTGAGCCTCGGCGGAGTTGGATTGTCGCTCTGGGACATGGTGACGCTCTACGCGGCACTTGCCGAGGGTGGCGAGGCCCGCGGGCTGCGCTGGAGGCGGGGCGAGGAGGCGCGGGTCGCGCGGCGGCTGATGAGCCCGCGCGCGGCGTGGCAGGTGGGGCATGTGCTGGCGGGGCTGGCACCGCCGCCGCAGGCCGGACCGCCGGGGCGGGTAGCCTACAAGACCGGCACCTCCTACGGCCACCGCGATGCCTGGGCGCTGGGCTATGACGGGCGCTACGTGGCGGGCGTTTGGATCGGACGGCCCGATGGCACGCCGGTGCCCGGCGCCTTCGGCGGCGAGCTGGCCGCGCCGCTGCTCTTCGAGGCGCTGGGGCGCGCCCGGGCCGAGCCGGTGCCGCTGCCTGCGCCACCTCCCGATACGCTTCTGGTGAGCAACGCCAAGCTGCCGGTGCCGCTGCGCCGCTTCGGCGGCAGTGGCACGGAGGCGCCCTCCCTGCGGGTGATCTTCCCGCCCGAGGGCGCGCGGCTGTCGGCGGATGCGCGCGGCGTGCCGCTGAAGCTGCGCGGTGGCGTGCCGCCCTTCACGCTGCTGGCCGATGGCGCGGTGCTGGCGACGCAGCAACGCGGGCCGGAGTTCCTCGTGCCGCTGCAGGGGGTGGGCTTCACCACGCTGTCGGTGATCGATGCCACCGGGCAGGCGGGGCGGGTCTCAATCGAGCTGCGCTGATCCGCGCGGCATGCCGGGGTCTCAGGTCGGGCTCATGTGTACAAAAACGAAAAATCGGTCGACATCGTGGCGCTTGCGCGGTTGTCTGGCCCCGCACACCGACAGCCGGAGACGCCGATGAACCTGCTTTTCGACCATGACGAATACCGCGCCCGCGTGGCCCGGACCCAGGCCGCCATGCGGATCCGGGGGATCGACGTGCTGCTGGTCTCGAACCCGGCGAACCAGTTCTACCTCACGGGCTATGACGGCTGGTCGTTCTACACGCCGCAGATGGTGGTGGTCTCGGTCGATGCCGAGGAGCCGTTCTGGTTCGGCCGCAAGATGGACGCGGTGGGGGCCAAGTTCACCGCTTACCTGCGCGAAGAGAACGTCATCCCTTACCCGGACAAATATGTCGGCAGCGATGAGCTGCACCCGATGGACTACCTCGTCGAGCTGCTGAAGGAAAAGGGCTGGGACAAGGGCCGCATCGCCGCTGAGCAGGACGACTACTACTACACTGCCAAGTGGAACCGGATCCTGGTGCAGGGCCTCGGGCAGGGCGAGTTCGACGATGGCTTCCTGCTGGTCAACCGCGTGCGCATGGTGAAATCCCCGCGCGAGCTCGAGTATATGTCGCAGGCCGGGCAGATCGCCACGCTGGCGATGGACAGCGCTCGCCAACTCTGCAAACCCGGCGTGCGGCAATGCGACGTGATGGCCGAGCTCTACCGCGTCACCACCTCGGGCACGCCGGAGTTCGGTGGCACCTTCCCCTGCAAGCCTCCCAACGCCATGGTCGGCGAGATCGCCTCGGCCCCGCATCTGAGCTGGACCGATGCGCCGCTCGAGGAAGGCGAGGTCTTCTACATCGAGATGGGCGGCATCCGGCATCGCTACCACGCGCCGCTGTCGCGCTGTGTCTACGTGGGCGACCCGCCCGCCGAGCTGGTGGAGACCACCAAGGTGATCCGCGAGGGGCTCGAGGCGGCGCTGGACGTGGTGAAACCGGGCGTCGAGTGCCAGCAGATGGCCCATGCGTGGGAGGCGGTGATCCGCCGCCACGGCATCGAGAAGGACAGCCGCATCGGCTATCCGGTGGGCATCGGCTTTCCGCCCACATGGGGCGAGCTGACCTGCTCGCTGCGCGCCGGCGACACCACGGTGATGGAGGAAAACATGACCTTCCACTGCATTCCGGCGCTGTGGCTCGAGAAATACGGCCTCGTGGTGAGCGAGACCTTCGCGGTGACCGAGGGCGGGGCGCAGTGCTTCGCCAGCTGCCCGCGCGACCTTCTGACGGCCTGAGGAGGGCAGACATGGCAGGCTTCACGACACGGCCCGAGATCCGCGGCACCTTCGGCATGGTGACCTCGACCCACTGGATCGCCTCGGCGGTGGGCATGGCGATCCTCGAGAAGGGCGGCAACGCCTTTGACGCCGCAGTGGCCACGGGCTTCGTCCTGCAGGTGGTCGAGCCGCATCTCAACGGTCCGGCGGGCGATCTGCCGGTGCTGTTCCACTCGGCGCGCGACGGCAAGCCCGGCGTGCTCTGCGCGCAGGGCGTGGCGCCCGCCGCCGCCACCATCGAGGCTATGAAGGCGCAGGGCATTGAGGGGCTGATCCCCGGCTCGGGGCTGCTCGCCACCGTGGTGCCCGGCGCTTTCGACGGCTGGCTGCTGCTGCTGCGCGATCACGGCAGCATGGAGCTTTCGGAGGTTCTGGAGCCGGCCATCGGCTACCTTTCCGACGGGCATCCGATGCTGGCCTCGGTGGCCGGGGCCATCGCCGGGCTCGAGCGCTTCTTCGCGGCGCAATGGCCCAGCTCGCACGCGGTCTGGTGCCCGGACGGCACCGCACCCGAGCCGCTGGCGCTGTTTCGCAACCCCGACCTCGCCGCGACCTACCGACGGCTGGTCGAGGCCGCCGAAGGCGACACCCGAGAGGCCCGGATCGACGCCGCCCGCGCCGCGTGGCGCGACGGTTTCGTGGCCGATGCCATCGCGGACTACCTGAGCGATGCAAAGGTGATGGACGTGACCGGCGAACGCCACGGCGCACTGCTCACCCGCGCGGACCTGGCCGGCTGGGAGGCCTCTTACGAGGCCCCGGCGAGCGTCGAGTACCACGGCTGGACGGTCTGCAAGACCGGACCGTGGGGGCAGGGGCCGGTACTGTTGCAGGCGTTGCAGATCCTGAAGAAGTTCGACCTCTCGGCGATGGACCCGCTGGGTGAGGAGTTTGCCCACACCGTGATCGAGGCGATCAAGCTCGCCTGGGCCGACCGCGAGGCCTATTACGGCGATCCCGATCACTACGATATCCCGTTCGAGACCCTGCTCTCAGACCGCTACGGCCGCGAGCGGGCGGCGCTGATCTCGCAAGACGCTTCGCAGGAGCAGCGCCCGGGGCGCATCCCGGGGCATGAGGCGCTGGCCGACGCCGCCATCGCCCGCGCCGCGCGGCGCATGGACGTGATGGAGGATCCGGCCACCGGCGAGCCGACCATGGCGCACCTGACCGACACCAGGGGCGACACGGTGCATCTCGATATCGTCGATCGCTGGGGCAACATGGTCTCGGCCACGCCCTCGGGCGGCTGGCTGCAGTCGAGCCCGGTTGTGCCGGGGCTGGGCTTCCCGCTCAACAGCCGGGCGCAGATGTTCTGGCTCGACGCGGGTCTGCCCTCCTCGCTGACACCGGGTGCGCGGCCGCGCACCACGCTGACGCCTTCCATTGCCTACGGGCCGAATGGAGAGGTCCTTTCCTTCGGCACGCCCGGCGGCGACCAGCAGGACCAGTGGCAACTGGTCTGGTTCCTGCGCTTCGTGCATCACGGTTTCGACCTGCAGCAGGGCATCGACGCGCCGCTGTTCCACTCGCAGCATTTCCAGGCGTCGTTCTACCCGCGCGAGGCCAAGCCGGGGACGATGATGATCGAGTCCACCATCGGGCCGGTGGTCGTCGAGGCGCTGAAGGCGCGGGGTCATGATGTGGTGGTGGCCGAGCCCAACAGCGTCGGGCGGCTGACCGCCGCGCTGCGCCACGAGGACGGGATGATGCAGGCGGCGGCGACGCCGCGGCTGATGCAGGCCTATGCGATCGGACGCTGAGAGAGGACAAGAGATGAGCGAGATCACCCGCGTGCGCGGCCCCTACAAGGGCCGCAACTCCGGCACCGCCTTCAACGGCATGGGCTGGGCGGTGGCGACCACACAGGTCGAGACCGACGACGTGCATGACCAGACCGCCAGCACGCTGGCGCGGATCGACGAGATTCTGGCCGAGATGGGCACCGACAAGACCCGCATCCTCAATGCCACGATCTATGTCACCGACATCGCCACCAAGGACGAGATGGACCGCGCCTGGTGCGACTGGATCGGCGACGACCCGCAGCACTGGCCGCAGCGCGCCTGCGTCGAGACCGGGCTCGCTGCCGGCCACCGGGTCGAGATCGTGGTGGTCGCGGCGCTCTGATCCCGCCCGGGGCGGCGGCGGGCGAAAGGCGCTTGGTCCTCGCGGCCGCGCGCCCTACCGTCACCGACAATCCTGCCCATTTGACGGAGCCCTCTCATGGCGTTCGACTTCATCCTGATGCTCACCGAGAACGACCGCACGATCCCCGACGCGCGGGCGCGGATCGACGAGGCGCTCGAGGGCGGCGTGCGCCATATCGGCTTCAAGGATGTGGGCCTGCCCTTCACGGAGCTGAAGGGGCTGGCCGAGGCGATCCGCGCCGCCGGCGGGCGCTCCTATCTCGAGGTGGTGAGCCTCGACGAGGAGAGCGAACTGGCCTCGGCCCGCGCCGCCGTCGATCTCGATGTCGACTGCCTGCTTGGCGGCACCCGGCCGCAGGCAGTGACCACCGTGACCCGCGACCATCCGCTGCGCTACTACCCGTTCTGCGGCAGCATCACCGGTCATCCCAGTGTGCTCGAGGGCCCGGTCGATGCCATTGTCGACTCGGCGAAGCGGCTGGCGGATCTCGAGCATGTGCACGGGCTCGACCTGCTGGCCTACCGCTTCGCCGGAGATGTGCCCGAGCTGATGCGGGCGGTGTGCAGCGCCATCGGCAAGCCGGTGATCATGGCCGGCAGCATCGACAGCGAGGGCACGCATCACCGCCGCGGCCGAAGCGGGCGCGGCAGGCTTCACCGTGGGCACCGCGGCGCTGGCCGGCGCCTTTCCGGCAGAGGGGCCGGGCTTTGCGGCGCAGGTGCGCGCCATCCTCGGCTTCACCACGCGGGCACGGATGCGCTCGACCGCGCCCCGCCGCATCGCGCTCGCGGCGCATGACACCCGCAAGGCGCATCTGCGGGCCTGGGTGTCGCGCCACGCTGCCGCGCTCGAGGGGCACCGGCTGGTCTGCACCGGCGGCACCGGCCAGATGATTGCCGAGGCCGCGCCACAGCTCAGCCTGCGCCGGTTGCAGCGCGGCTCGCGCGGGGGCGACCAGCAGCTCGGCGCGATGATCGCCACCGGCGAGCTCGACGCGGTGATCTTCTTTGCCGATCCCACCGTGCCGCATGGCGGCGAGGCCGACCTGCAGGCCCTCACCCGGCTCGCGGTGCTGCATGACACGCCGCTGGCGCTCGGCCCTTCGGGGGCGGACATGATCGCCACGGCGCTGCTTGCGATGCCCGAGGGCTGACACCCTGCCGCGCCGGAATGGCTGGAATTCCGGTGCCTTGGCCTGAATCGCCAAACTGTTGCCCAAATCTTCGCATAGGTCTGCCGCAAGCCAAGCGGTGGGGGCCGAATTGTGCTGTTTGAAGGAGTGGTATCATGCTGCGCAAATCCGGTTTTCTGGCCCTGACGCTGGGCCTTTTCGCGGCGCCGCTGTCGGCGGAGGAGCACTCCGTCCTGCTGATGGGGCAGGGCTATTTTCCCAGCCAGGTCTATCCGGTGATCGGTGACACCGTGCTGTTCGAGAACAGCTCGATCGTGGCGATGTCGGCCACTGCCTCGGATGGCAGCTGGGATACCGGCGTGCTTCAGCCCGGCGAGAGCTACACCTTAGAGGTGACCGAGGGCATGACCCAGACCTTTGGCGATACCGTGAACGAGGGCAGCATCGCTGCCGGTGTCATCGCCTACGCGCCGACGCAATCCGACGTCGCGCAGAACTGAGATCGCCGCCAATCCTGCACCCGACCGCCGGTCTCAGATCGGCTGAATGAGTTGCGGGCCGCTGGCGCGGTTCGAGTTCACCTCCCGGTCGACCCGGTGAAAGCGCAGCGTGCCCTCTGGGGCGGGCTGCATCAGCGTGGCCGCGCCGCGCCCGTCCTCACCCAGCCAGAGCGCCCAGTCCGGGGCGGCGAGGATCACCGGCACCCGGTGATGGATCTGTGTCATCTCGCCCGCGGCTGCGGTGGTGACGATGGCGCAGGTGCGCAGCATCTCGCCGTCGCGCTCCCAGTCCTGCCAGATGCCGGCAAAGGCGAGCATATCGCCTTCGGCGGGCTGAATGTACCATGGCAGACGTGTGTCATCCTCGCCCTTGGTCCATTCGTAGAACCCGCTCGCCGGGATCAGGCAGCGACGCTCGCGGCAGGCGGCGCGGAAGGCGGGCTTCTCGGCGATGGTCTCGGCCCGGGCGTTGATCAGCAGCGGCCCGTCACCGGGGGTCTTGTACCAGTGCGGAATGAAGCCCCAGCGCATCGCCGAGAGGCTGCGGGTTCCGTCGCTGCTGCGCACCGTGTGCACGGCGTTGGTCGGGCAGACGTTGAAATTCGGCACCTCCGGCAGATCGTTGCGGGGCACCGCTTCGAAGATCTGCGCCATCGCCTCCTTGGCCAGCGTGATGGCGTAGCGCCCGCACATCGCCCCGGCCCGCCTAGCGGATCAGCGCCTTGATGGCGCGGGAGTGCTCGGGCGTCTGTCCAAGCGAGTCCGCAGCCAGCGCGCGCGCTTCCGTCATCAGCGCATCGGGCGCGACGATGCAGTCGATCAGCCCCCATTGCAGCGCCTCGTCGGCGGGGATCTTTTGCCCGGCCATCAGGATCATCTTGGCCCGCGACGGCCCCACCAGCGCGGTGAGACGCGCGGGGTCGGAAGGCTGCGGCAGGAAGCCGAGTTTCATCACTGGGTAGAAGAACTTGGCGCCCTCCACGGCGATGCGCAGATCGCAGGCCAGCGCCATGCCCATGGCACCGCCGGCCAGCGTGCCGTTGAGCGCACAGATGGTCAGCCCCGGCAGCCGCGCGATGGCGCCCGAGAGCCGCTCCCAGAGCGGCGAGGTGGCGAGCCCTGCGCGCGCCGCCTCGAGATCGGCGCCGGCCGAGAACACCTTGCCCACGCCGGTCAGCACCAGCACCTGCGCCTCGCGGGCGGCCTCGGCGATCTCGCAGAGCCGTTCGAGCATCTCGGGGGTGAGCGAGTTCGCCTTGTCGGGGCGGTCGATCACCGCGATCCAGTAGCCGCCATCCTTCTCGAGCGAGATCATGCCACGCCGACCTTCTTGCGGATCTCCTCGTCGCGCAGCGAGATCTCGTCGCCAAGGTAGCCATCGGCCTCGGGGCCGCACATCCACAGAAGGGTCTTGGCGACCCATTCGGGCGGGATGTGATCGGACCAGTCGAGCTGGCTCACCGCGTTGATGCCGCTGGCCTTGATGGTGCGCTGCATCTCGGTCGCCACGGTGCCCGGCGAGAGCGAGATCGCGCGGATGCCGCGGGCGCGGTATTCCGCATCTGTGGCGCGGGTGATCATCAGAGCGCCAGCCTTGGAGGTGCAATAGGCCGACCAACCCTCGAGCGGGTTGTGCGCCGCGCCCGAGCCGATGGTCAGGATAGTGCCGCCACCGGAGGCGAGCATGCCCGGCAGTGCCGCACGCATGCCGTGGAACACGCCCTTGAGATTGATGTCGATCAGCGCGCCCCAGCTCTCGGGGTCTGCCTCGGCCAGAGGGGCGATGGGCTCGATCACGCCGGCATTATTTACCACGATGTCGAGCGATCCGAACGCCTTGTGGCAATTTGCCACCGCCTGCTCGACCTCCCAGTAGCGCGAGATTTCGCAGGGGATGGCAACGGCCTTGGGGCCGATCTCGCCGGCCAGTTCGGCGATGGCGTCGCGGCTGCGCGCCACCAGCGCGACATTGGCGCCGGCCTCGGCAAAAGCGTGGGCGGCGGCCGCGCCGATGCCGCGGCTGGCGCCGGTGATCAGGGCGGTTTTCCCTGTCAGATCCATGGGATGCCTCGTGTTTTTCGATTCCACTCATTGGTAAAGGCTGGAATACCCCCGGTCCAGCCTCTTGACCGGACGGACGCCGGTGCCGAAGTAGGCTACATTGATTAGACGATCTCGAACGAAAGGGTTGATCCATGCGTGTCTCCAATCTTGCCGCCGCTGCCGCGAGCGCGGCACTGCTCGCCGCCCCGCCGGCATGGGCCGATGTGACACCCGAGCAGGTCTGGGGCGACCTCGAGGCCTATCTCGCCAGCTTCGGCTACGCGGTTACGGCGGAAGAGAGCCGCTCGGGCGACACCCTGACGCTGACCGACATGACCGTGCGCATGTCCTTCCCCGAGGACGAGGGCGAGATGACCGTCATGCTCGAGCAGATGGCGCTGCGCGATCAGGGCGACGGCACCGTGGCGCTTGATCTGCCGGCCACGCTGCCGGTGCGGATCAGCATCGCTCCCACCGACGAAGAGACGGTGGACCTGACCCTCGACTACACGCTCGATGGCATGGAGATGATCATCGCGGGCGATCCCGAGGACATGACCTATGTCTACAGCGCCACCTCGATGGCGGTGGTTCTGAGCGAGCTGGTGGTCGATGACGAGACCATCCCGAGCGACAACGCGGCGGCGCAGATCAGCGCGGGCCCGGTGGATGGCGAAACCCGCATTACCCTTGCCGAGGGCATGCGGGCGATCAGCCAGCAGCTCTCGCTCGGCACCGTGAGCTACGATATTCTTGGCAGCGATCCCGAGGGGGACGGCGCGGGCATGCTGGCCGGCACGCTGGAAGGGGTAAGCTCGGACAGCACAACCGAGCTGCCCGAGGCCGTGAGTTCCGAGACCATGAACGATCTTCTGCGCGCCGGCATGACGGTCGACGCCACCACGCGCTACACCGCCGGGCAGTCGCGCTTCACGATGACCGAGGATGGCCAGACCACCTCGGGCGAGACCTCGAGCCGGGGCGGCAGCTTCGCGCTCAAGATGTCGCAGGATGCGCTCGACTACGACCTGAGGGCGCTTGGCATGAGTGTCGACCTCACCACGCCGGAGATGCCATTCCCGATCACGGCCCAGATGGACGAGATGCGGCTTGGTCTCATGATGCCGGTCGGCGCCTCCGAAGAGCCGGTCGACGCGGCGGCCAAGCTGACGCTTGCGGGCTTCACCACGTCGGACATGATCTGGTCGATCTTCGACCCGATGGGCATCCTGCCGCGTGACCCTGCGACGGTGGCGATCGATCTTGCCGGCAAGGTGACGCCCTCGGTCGACCTGCTCGATCCTGAACAGATCGAGGCGCTGGACGGGCAGACTCCTCCGGGCGAGCTGAACGCGCTGACGCTGAACAACCTCACCATCGAGGCGGCGGGCGCACAGATCACCGGAGAGGGGGACTTCACCTTCGACAACACCGATCTGCAGAGCTTTGACGGAATGCCGCGGCCCGAGGGCGCCCTGAGCCTGAAACTGAGCGGGGCGAACGGGCTGATCGACAACTTGATCCAGATGGGTCTGGTCAGCGATCAGGACGCAATGGGCGCGCGGATGATGATGAGCATGTTCGCGGTTCCGGGATCCGAGCCCGACACGTTGAACTCGACCATCGAGGTCAACGAACAGGGCCACGTTCTCGCCAACGGCCAGCGCATCAAGTAAGCGACCGCGCTCGAAAGGTCGGGAGGCCGCTCCGCCTGGCGGACCGGTCTTTCCTTTTGCGCGGGCTGGCGATGGCGCGGCGTGCAGCACGGCCGTGCACCGCAATCGCGGACCCGGTCGCCCGTCGCCCGCCCGCCGCACGCCCCTGCGCTCGACGCCGGCTCTGATGGCACATTTCCGGGCCATAAGGATCTTCCTCCCGCGATCTCCCAAGGGGTCTCGGGACGCGGGAGAAAGGGATGGACGCGGTCTCAGCGCCAGCCGAGCGCCGGGGCGACCTCGGTCAGGATGGTCTCGATCACGTGGGCGTTGTAGTCGACGCCCAGCATGTTCGGCACCGTGAGCAGAAGGGTGTCGGCCTCGGCAATCGCTTCGTCGCCCTTCAGCTGCTCGATGAGCTTGTCCGGTTCGTCCGCATAGCCGCGCCCGAAGATCGAGCGCTGCTGCTCGATGAAGCCCACCTGGTCGGTCTCCTTGCCACCGCGTCCGAAATACATCCGGTCGGTGTCGTTGGTGATGGCAAAGATCGACCGGCTCACCGAGGTGCGTGGCGCGTGCGCGTGCCCGGCTTCTTTCCACGCCGCCTTGTAGGCGCGCAGCTGGTCGGCCTGCTGGACGTGGAACGGCTCGCCGGTCTCGTCATCCTTGAGGGTCGAGCTCTGCAGGTGCATGCCGAGCCTGGCGGCCCATTCCGCCGTAGCGTTCGAGCCGGCGCCCCACCAGATCCGATCGCGCAGACCTTCCGAATGCGGCTCGAGGCGCAGCAGGCCCGGCGGGTTGGGGAACATCGGCCGCGGGTTAGGCTCGGCAAAGCCCTTGCCCTCAAGCAGGTCGAGGAAAACCTCCGTGTGGCGCCGCGCCATGTCGGCCGGGCTTTCACCCTCGGCGGGGCGGTAGCCGAAGTATTTCCAGCCGTCGATCACCTGCTCGGGCGAGCCGCGCGAGATGCCGAGCTGCAGCCGCCCGCCGGCGATCAGGTCTGCCGCCCCGGCATCCTCGGCCATGTAGAACGGGTTCTCGTAGCGCATGTCGATCACGCCGGTGCCGATCTCGATCTTCGAGGTACGCGCCCCGACGGCGGCCAGAAGCGGGAAGGGCGAGGCCAACTGCCGGGCGAAGTGGTGGACCCGGAAATAGGCCCCGTCGAGCCCCAGCTCTTCGGCGGCCACGGCCAGCTCGATCGACTGGGTCAGCACGTCGGCTGCGGTCTTTACTTCGCTGCCCTGGGTCGGGGACCAGTGTCCGAAGGACAGAAATCCGATATTCTTCATGGCTACGGCTCCTTGATCCGTCGCAGCAGGCTGCGCCAAGTTGGGGTGGCAGGCTGCGCCAAATTGGGGTGGCAGGCTGCGCCAAAGGGGTGGCGGCCTCTGCCGCCCTTGGCAACGAGATAGGAAGTCCGCCGCGCGCGCCGCAAGGGCGCCAAGGGTTCGCATCGGCGCAGGGGCTGTGCATCGCTGCGCGCGCGGATGCGCTCAGTCGCGCATCAGTTCGGGCAGGTCGCCGGTGATGCCGGCGGCCTCGCGGATGAAGCCCCGGCGCAGTCCGGGCACCGCATTGATCGCCGCCATGCCGAGATCGCGGCCAAAGCGCAGCAGCGCGCTGTCGTTCGAGAACAGCCGGTTGAACAGGTCGGTGGCCGCCGCCAGCGAGGCGGTGTCGAAGCGCCGCCATTGCTGGTAGCGCGCCAGCACCAGCGGCGAGGCGATGTCCTCACCGCGCCGCTGCGCATGGCTCAGCACATGCGCCAGCGCCGCCACATCGCGCAGCCCGGCGTTCAGGCCCTGGCCGGCGATCGGGTGCATGCCATGCGCCGCATCGCCCACCAACGCCAGCCGCTCGGCGATGAAGCTGTTCGCCAGAGTGAGGTTCAGCGGGTAGACAAAGCGCTTTCCTGCGAGGGAGATCTCGCCGAGGAAGTCGCCGAAGCGCGGGCGCAGGACCTCGAGATACTGATCGTCAGGCAGGGCGTTGATGGCGCGGGCCTGCGCCTCGGTTTCGCTCCAGACAATGGAGCTGCGGTTGCCCGGAAGCGGCAGGATGGCGAGCGGCCCCGGCGGCATGAAGAACTGGTGCGCGACGCCGTGATGAGGCTTCTCATGCGCGATGGCGCAGACCAGCGCGGTCTGTCCATAGCCCCAGCCGGTGCGCCGGATGCCGGCCCGCGCGGCGGTGCCGCTGCGCCGCCCGTCGGCGCCCACCAGCAGCCGCGCCCGCAGCGTCTCGCCGCTGGCCAATGTGACGCTGATGCCGCCCGGGCCGGTCTCCTGCGCGATCACCGTCTCGCCGGCGCGCTGTTCGACAAGCGGGTTGGCCTCCATCGCCTCGAGCAGGGCGCGGCGCAGGTAGCGATCCTCGACCATCTGGCCCATCGGCCCTTCCTCGATCTCGGCGCTGTCGAAATGCAGCCCGAGGAAGACCTGCGCGTCGCCCACGCGCCCGTCGGTCACCTTGATTTCGCGCATCGGCTGGGCGTTGGGCTCCAGCCGCTCCCAAAGCCCGAGATTGTCGAGCATCCGCACCGAGGACAGCGCCAAGGCATAGCCGCGCCCGTCGAAATCCTCCTGCGTGCGCGCCGCCTCGGGCAGGGCGTCGATGACGATGCTCTTCAGCCCGGCCTTCGCCGCCGCCAGCGCCAGGGCGGGGCCGTTCAGCCCGCCGCCCACGATAAGGATGTCGCAATCATGTTCCATGAGCGCAAATATGCGGCCCCGCGCGGGATTGTCCATGCGCTGCGCTGCCGCTACCAATGCCGCAACGGCAAAAAACGAGGGACGGTGATGAGCGATCTGACAGGCATGAGCGCAGCGGCGCTGGGGCAGGGCATCGGCAAGGGCGAGATCGACCCGGTGGCACTCACCCAGGCCTTTCTCGACAAGATCGCCGCGCACCCGCTGAAGGACCGGATCTATGCCCGCCTGACGCCCGAGCGGGCGCTGGCCGAGGCCCATGCCGCCCGCCACCGCGCCGAACTGAAGCAGCGCCGCTCGCCGCTCGACGGGGTGCCGGTGAGCTGGAAGGACCTCTTCGACACCGCGGGCATCGCCACCGAGGCCGGCTCGAAGCTGCTCGAGGGCAGGGTGCCCGGGCGCGACGCGGCCGTGCTCGAGGTGGCGACCGCGATGGGGCTGGTCTGCCTCGGCAAGACCCACATGTCGGAACTGGCCTTCTCGGGCCTCGGCCTCAACCCGATGACCGAGACCGCGCCTTGCGTAAACGATCCCGAGGCCGTGGCCGGCGGGTCCTCCTCCGGCGCCGCTGCGTCGGTGGCCTTTGGGCTGGCGGCGGCCGCCATCGGCTCGGACACCGGCGGGTCGGTGCGTATCCCGTCGTGCTGGAACGATCTGGTGGGGCTCAAGACCACCTCGGGCCGGATCTCGCTGCAAGGCGTGGTGCCGCTGGCGGTGAAGTTCGACACCATCGGTCCGCTCTGCCGGACCGTCGAGGATGCCGCACTGACCTTTGCCGCGCTCGAGGGCCGTGACGCCCCAGATCTGCGCGGCGCCTCGCTCGAGGGCCGGCGCTTCGCCCGGCTCACGAACATCGTCCTCGACGACATGAGCCCCGAGCCGGCCGCCGCGCATGAGGCGGCCCTCGAGACGCTTGCCGCCGCCGGCGCCGAGATCGTCGATCTCGACGTGCCCGAGATCGCCATCCCGATGCAGGATGCGGGCATTCTCTACACCACCGAGGCCTGGGCCGCCTGGGGCGAGGCCATCGAGGCGGCGCCCGAAAAGATGTTCGCGCCCATCCGCGAGCGGTTCGAGGGCGGCAAGCCGGTCACCGGCGCCGCCTATCTGCGTGCGCTCGACGGCATGGAGGCCGCCCGCGCCGCCTATGCCCGCGCCACCGCCGGCTTCGACGCGGTGCTCTGCCCGACCGCGCCGATCCTGCCGCCGAACATCGACAAGCTGATGGAGCAGGGCGAGTATTACGTCACCGCCAACCTTCTGGCGCTGCGCAACACCCGCGTCGGCAATGTCATGGGTGGCTGCGCCCTCACCTTGCCCACCGGCACCCCCTCCTGTGGCCTGTCGCTGATGGCCCCGCCGATGCAGGAAGACCGCCTTCTGCGCCTCGGCATCGCCGCCGAGCGCGCCCTGGCCTGACGCCACCCGCCAGCAGATCGCGCCCGGCTCTTCTCTGGTTGCAAAATACCTCGGGGGAGGAGCGGCGCAGCCGCGACGGGGGCAGCGCCCCCGCCGTCCTCTCCGCAAGAGCGCCGGGTGTTACTCCGCGGCGATCGCACCGTTGTCGTCGCGCTCGACCACAAGCGTGCGGGTGGGGAAGGGAATATCGACCCCATGCTGGTCGAGCGCTTCCTTGACCTTGCGTGTCATGTCGGCCTGGTACTGGAAGAAATCGGCGCTATCGACCCAGACCCGGACCAGGAAATCCACCGAGCTGTCGCCGAGCGCGTTGACCTGGATAAACGGCTCGGGATCGGATTTGGAGCGCTCGTCGGCCATGATGGTGCTCAGGATCACCTCTTCGGCGGTCTTGAGGTTGGCGCCGTAGCCGACCCCGAAGGTCCATTCGGCGCGACGGGTGCTGTAAACCGAGAAATTCTCGATCACGTTGCCCCAGACCGAGGCGTTGGGAACGATCACCTGCGTGTTGCTGAGCGAGGCCAGCTCGGTGGTGTTGAGGGTGATGTCCTTGACGGTGCCCATCTCGCCGGCCACCTCGATGAAATCGCCCAGCTTGAAGGGGCGGAAGACGATGATCATCACCCCGGCGGCGACGTTCGACAGCGTGCCCTGCAACGCCAGGCCGACGGCAAGACCGGCAGCGCCGAGCGCGGCGATGATCGAGGTGGTCTGGATGCCGAGATTGTTCATCACGATCAGGCCGGTGAAGATCAGCACGAGATAGCGCGCGATCTGGCCGAGAAAGGCGAAGAGCGTGTCGTCGAGACGCGGGCTGCGTTTCGAGATCGCGATCACCCGGCGCCGCACCCAGCCGGCGATGATGAAGCCGATGATCAGGATCAGCAGGCCGGTGACCACGTTGCCGAGGATCCCGGCGAGGAAATCCAGCGTCAGCACGTCTGACAGGGAGGTGCCGTTGTAGATCTCGGTATTCATGATGTCATTGATCGGTTCCATGGTCCCTCGCGCATTTTTTCTGCAATATGACATCGTTCCTGACGCCCGCACGGGCAACACGCAAGAGGCGAGCGCGGTTCCGGCCGTCCCCTCTGGCAAAGCGGTGCGCGAGGGTTTAAGTAACGGACTCGAATTCACACGGAGCGCGCAGCCTTGAGACATGACACCGGCGGCCGCCTCACCCGGGACGGCATCCGCATTCACGACCCCGAAGATTTCGCCGGCATGCACGCCGCCGGCGCCGTCGCCGCGAAGATCCTCGACGACGTGGCGCCACATGTGCGCCCGGGCCAGACCACTGGCGGGCTCGAAGAGGTGATCCGCGCCGCAGTCGAGGCCTCCGGCTCGACATCGGCCACGATCGGCTACCGAGGCTACCAGCACGCCAGCTGCATCTCGGTCAACCACGTGGTCTGCCACGGCATTCCGGGCAGCAAGATCCCCAAGTGGAAGAACGACAGTCACGCCCGCAACGATGATACCCTTCTCGACGGGGACATCCTGAACATCGACGTGACGGTGATCGTCGATGGCTGGTACGGCGACACCAGCCGCATGTACGTGGCCGGCGAGCCCAAGCCCTACGCCCAGCGGCTTATACAGGTCACGCACGATGCGCTGATGATCGGCATCGAGCAGGTCAAGCCCGGCAACACCTTCGGCGACATCGGTCACGCCATCCAGAGCTACGTTGAGGGCCATCGCATGTCGGTGGTGCGCGACTTCTGCGGCCACGGCCTTGGCCGGGTGTTCCACGCGCCGCCCAACGTCCTGCATTACGGCCGCGCCGGGAGCGGCCCGCAGCTTGAGGAAGGCATGTTCTTCACCATCGAACCGATGGTCAATCTCGGTCGCCCCGAGACCAAGGTGCTCAAGGACGAGTGGACCGCGATCACCCGCGACAAGTCGCTCTCGGCACAGTTCGAGCATTCGGTCGGCGTGACCGCGGACGGGGTCGAGATATTCACCCTCTCTCCCGGAGGCAAGTTTCACCCCACCTGAGAGGGATTGCGGGCCGCGTGCGGCCCGCCCGAAGAAGGGGGCGCTGCCCCCTCTTGGCCTACGGCCAATTCACCCCCGAGGTATTTTGAAACCAGAGAAGCCAGGAGCGCTGCGCCCCTGGCTTCTCTTCGTCAAAAATACTCCCGCCGGAGGCAGGCCGTCCGGGGCCGCGGTCGCAGGTCAGCGGCAAGGGCGCGGGGTCAACTCCACTTCCACAGCGCTGGCACGAAGCGGTAGGCGTCTCCTTCACGCATGACGTGGCCGACACCGGGGAAGGGGAAGTGGTATCCAAGCACCGCCATGCGATCCGCCACCGCCATGTCGAGCAGGCGCTTGCGGGTTGTCACGGTGACGTCGCCATCCATGTCGAAGCTGTTGTACCACTCTGGGTGGGCGAAGTTGGTGTAGGCGTGGCTCATGGCGTCGCCGGTGGCGAGCAGCTGCTGGCCATTCGACTCGACGATCAGGCTCATGTGGCCCGGCGTGTGGCCCGGCGTGTCGATGACGCGCAGGCCGGGCACGATCTCCTGTTCGTCGCTCATCAGGTCCCAATCGGCGCCGTCGACCCGGATCGAGTTCTGCGCCCCGACGACGAATTGCTGCATCTCTGCCGGGACCTGGCTTGCGAGCCCGTCCTGCATCCAGAAATCATGCTCCGCTTTACCAAGGAAATAGGCTGCGTCGGGCAGGATCGCCTCGTCGAAATCGTCGCGGATGCCCCAGATGTGGTCCGGATGGGCGTGGGTGATCACCACGTGGGTGATGGTCGACGGATCGATCCCGGCGGCGTCGAGATTGGCCATCAGCCGGCCCGCGGTGTCGAGGAAGCGGTTGCCGGAGCCCACGTCGACCAGCACCGTGGCCTCGCCGATCTCGACCAGCAGGTGATTGGTGTGGGAGTAGTTGGTCTCGGGCGACAGGAAATGCCGCTCGAGGAAGGCCTTCACCTCCTCGGGATCGGCATTCACCCCGAGGCCGTCGGCGGGCAGTTGCAACGAGCCGTCCGAGATTACGGTGATCTTTGCCTCGCCCAAGGTGAAGGCGAAATGCGTCGGGTTGCCGGTGGCCGGCGCGCCGAGCTCGGCGCGGGTCACGGCGGGCAGGGTCAGCGCCGGGGCCGCGGCGGCCATGGCAAGGATGTCCCGCCGGCTGGGTTTGAAGAGCGTCATGCGGAGCCTCCCTCTCTCGTCGCACGAATAGACATATGCGAATAAGATACAGGATGCGGGCCCGATTGCCAGCCTTGAAGGACGCGCGACACTCAGGTGGTGCGCAGAACCGTCACGTGGGTGTCGCCGTAGCGGCGGGTGTCGAGGAGAGCGAAGCCCTCCGGCGCGGTTTGCGGCGCGCTTTCCTCCCAGACGATCAGCGCTTCCGGCGCGATCCAGCCGCCGTCCCGGG
>Ga0209503_10000829_pt1 | contig 17117 bp, 10 predicted proteins | sample SouAtlMetagenome_2_FD_187448 | JGI IMG/M metagenome (GOLD analysis project Ga0209503, IMG submission 187448) | Marine eukaryotic phytoplankton communities from Atlantic Ocean - South Atlantic ANT15 Metagenome (SPAdes) (version 2) | ecosystem: Environmental > Aquatic > Marine > Oceanic | place... | reverse complement strand
AAGGTCGCCCATTCCATAATCACCCAACGATTCTTTCCAAGCGCGAACCGCGGCAGTCCCAGCATCTGTGGCATCGATGGACCAACCCCTCGGCGCATCCCCTCCCGCATCGCTCTCCAGTGCAGCCACATGCCACTCGCCTTTCTCGCGGGCCCGTCGGGCATAGGTCTTGCCACCGTTGTTTCCATTTTCCTCATTGATGAAGAGGACGACCCGAAGCGTGTGCCGCGGCTGATACCCCAGCGCAATCAAGGACCTCATGACCTCTATACTGTGTACAATTCCAGCACCGTCATCATGGGCACCCTCTCCGATGTCCCAACTGTCAAGGTGGCCCCCAACCACGATATAGCGATCGGGAAATTCAGTCCCCTTCCACTCTGCAATCACATTGGCCTGCGACTTGTCTTCATACAAGACACACCCCATGTCGAGGCCCACACGAACATCTCGGCCTTGGTCAACCAACTGGGCAATTCGGCGCGCATCCACCGTGCTCACGGCAGCGGCAGGCACACGCTGCACTTCATCTGCATATCGCATGCCCCCTGTATGGGGAAACGTATCCAAAGCGTGGGTCAAGGACCGCACAAGTGCAGCAACCCCTCCGTGCTCTGCAGATTCAACTGCCCCGCGAGACCGCTGGTTATAAGCTCCACCATATGCTCCCCCGGCATTGATCATCAAAGGGTCCATCGGGCGATTGAAAAACGCGATGGCCCCATCCAATCCTCCTTCACCGAGACTGTCCAATTCTTCAAAATCACGAAACACGCGGACCTGAGCCTCTATCGGACCTTTAGTCCCCACGCTGCCCCCCAATGCGCTAATGTGGAGAGGTTCAGCTTGACCGCCGTCCACGCGAAGCCACGCTAGCTCTCTGTCACCCCGCTCCCAGTGAGGAACCATAACAGCTTGCATCCTGACCTCGGGTGCACCAGCCTCACGCAATGTCTTTGCACCCCAAAGAATGGCTGCATCCGCTTCTGGTGAACCACTCAATCGGGCACCGACATCTTTACACAATTCACGCAAATCCGCTACACATTCACCCTGCCCCAAGACATGATTGTGAATTCGGTCAATCATCAGGCTGTCCGCAGCTGACCATCGGGCCTCTTGACCCTGAACCACTCCTGTCGTCAGGAGCAAACTCAAAACGAAATACCTCAACATCTTCATTTCCTTCTTGGGCTCATGACATCCAGCTTCCATTGTTGACGTCGACACCCTGGCCCGTCATTCCCGTCTGCCGTGTCGACATCAACCAAACAACCGCATCCGCCATCTCCTCTGGACTGCTCATCTTCCCCGTGGGGAGCACTGCACATTGCTGAGCGTGGCAATCAGCGTATGATATCCCTTGAGCGTCAGCCATGCGCTGAATGCTTTCTCGCGCCATTTCCGTTTCGACCCATCCAGGACAAATGGCGTTGACAAGGATGCCATCGCCTCCCCATTCTACTGCAAGGCTGCGCACCAAACCGAGCACCGCAGCTTTAGATGTCACGTAAGCGCTTTGACCAGGAACCCCAAAGCGCGCCAGTACACTAGAAGTGACAACCGCATGGGTAATCTCACGAGATGAAGCCTTGAGATAGGGACGACACAACTGCAACGTCACATACACCCCAGTCACATTAATGCGCATGATCTCATCCCAACGATCATTGCTGTCGTCAATATCGAAGTCATTTGACCCGCCAATTCCAGCATTCGCAAACACCCCAATCAAATTCATTCCACTGCCACCAGGCTCTCCCAAGGCCCCATATAAGGCACTGTGAAATGCCCTTCGATCCGACACATCCACAGGCAAAATCACATGACCATCGCCCACCAACTCAGCTTCGGTCTGCTTCAATCGTCCGTCCCGCCTTCCCACGAGCACAATCGAGTGGCCTTCCTCAGCTAAACGAAGCGCTGTCGCCTTGCCAATTCCTGTGCCGGCTCCTGTAACCATAACTGCTGTTGTCATTCCGCGAAGATGGGGAAAAGAGAAAGGCCCGACTTGCGTCGGGCCTTTCCTAAATGTTTAGAACGTAAGTGTTCTGAGCTCTCGTTGATTACTCGCCGCAAACTGTACCGAAGGCACCGAGGAAAATCAACAGATCAGAAGTCGTCGTCTGGTTGTCGCCATTCAAGTCGGTTGGACATGGGTTAGCAACGTCGAACTCACAAGAGCCATCGTCATTGGTGGCAGTCTCGTCGTAGTTCGTAGCGTCAGCGTACGTACAACCCATGATGTAGCCAGTGAAGTCACAGAGATCGTTGTTCACGATGTCAACGCTGTCCGCATCAATGTAGTTCATTGCGAATGGCAACACACATCCCTCGACACATTCAGCACCGACAGAGAAGGTACCTGTTCCCTCAGGAGCATCTGCACTTCCGATCTCCTGGCCTCCAGAGGTCACAGACCAGCTGATTTCAGTTGGGAATGAACCATCCGTAACGATGAGCGTCATGCACTCAGCAACATCGAAGCAGAGAACGTCTGTTGCGGTTACACCTCCGTCGTCCGTCGTCAAACCTCCCGTTGCCAAGAGGTCGCCAGCGTCATTGTAGAAGCTATACGTCGCACCATTCCATCCGTCTCCCCATGAGTCAAACATGGTGATTTCCACTACAGTTCCAGAGCAGCAAGTTCCATCGTCGATGGTTGCAAATGGATCGTAGTTGGTGGCAGCTGGGTCTGTACAACCCAAGCAGCTGTAGTCACACAAGGTGTTGTCAGCGAAGTCAACCGGACCACTGTAGTTACAAGCTGTAGTATCAGCACAACCAGTAGAAGGTGCAGACGCACACGTAATGGCCATGTTGATGAAGTAATCGGATCCGGATGCACAGCTAACGGAGCCATCAGACGTGAAGCTTACGGTCACGGAATCTGTTCCGATCACCAGGCTATCGTCTGCATCATCATCACTGTTGTAGAGGGTTGCTCCAGTGGCAGCATCGGAAATGGCAAACTCATCCCAGCCCTGCTCAATGGTTGTTCCAGCCAAGTCAATGACGATGGTACCACCTCCATTGTTGTTGTTCAGCGTGAAACTGAAGTTCTCCCCGTTGTCATAGCAATATGACCAAGTTTCAGTATCACAATCGAGGCAGCTGGTAAAGTCACATGGATCATTCGCATCATCCACGTTAGCCGCTGCATTGTAGTTACAAGCGAGCGCATCCTGACAACCGTATACCACCGGCTCACAAGTCACGCTCAAACCGAACGGACCACCGAATGGGTTGCTGCTGCCTGCACCAACCAAAATGGCATAGGTGTCGGCGTTGGCATCGGAAATGAATTGGAAGGTCTCACCATTGTCGCAAGACTCAGAGCTGACCGCAGTATTCGAACCTTCATCCCAGCACAAGAGGCTGCTGCAAGTTCCAGTTCCTCCGAAAATCGTAAAGGACTGCTCGACGACTGCACCCGCTGGGAAGTTGTAGGGGCTTGCGTCCAAGTTAAAGGTCCAGCTGGAGCCAGAACCTTCAACGTTACCTGCAGCGACCAACGCATCTCCACCAGCAGTGGTGAGGTTCACGTTATCCGTACCGGAGATACCATCTCCCCAGCTGTCAAGCACGTTCAACGTGTATGAACCAGCAGCCAAACAAACTGTCTCTGTCACAGTGGCGTTACTGATTACAGGAGCTCCTGAAGCAACGGTAACACCTGCGGCATTCACGATTGTCCAAGACGTCTCGCCTCCGTAGAAGTCAGTGTTGATGCTCAAATCAACACACACCTGTGGGTCTGTTGAACAAGCGCCGCTGCAGAGCAAGCTCTGTGCAGATCCATCACTAGAAATGACCGTAGCTGCAATGCCATCCAGATCACCTCCAGCATCATTGTAGAAGTAGACAGTGTAATCACCACCAGCAAGGGTGTAGTAGTAATTCTGGAAGATGGTTGGCAAGAGATCTCCCGCTGGGATAGAATCAAGCAACACTCCGCCAGAATAGATGGCAGCACTGATATTGCCAATGTTGTCATTGTTAAGGTTGGTCACCTCAAGCGTCGCATCAGGAGCGTCCACTGCCTGGAAGACTTCGAAGGTCGCCTCTGACTCAGAATCACAGGTGCTGATTGTAATCAACTGTTCTGCACCTCCATTGTCAAGGGTGTACCAAACACCAGCACCACTTGTACCACAAGGGTTGTCACCTCCAGCAGCGGTAGCACCACCAGTGTTACCGGCGACCGTCTCTCCGCACGCCACAGCAACGGCATTTGAGCAGCTGTCATTAGGCTGAACGACACCAGTGTAGATACAACCACTGCTAACAGTGGCATTCTCATCGTAGTTCGTAGCAATCGGATCAGTACAGCCGGTGATTTCACCAGAGCTCGTGACGTTGAAGGAACCGCACTCAGCAGTCTGGGTCGTCCAGAGGAACAAGTAGTAGTTCACGTCAGCAGAAGGCTGAGACAGCGCCACGGTGGCAGGGCCATCAGCGACTGCACCAAACCACTGGTTCATGTCATCTTGAATAGACCCAGCAACAACACCTCCTGTGATGTCATTCAAATCAGTGCAATCCGTACCGCTGTAGAGCGCGTATCCGATTGCTCCAGTTCCAGTAGCGTCGACAGTGATGTTATAAAGGTTGAAGTCAGCAGTTGTCTCAACTTCAAACCAAACACCGTATGCAGTGGCAAATGTGCTCAAGCTGCTCAAGCCAAAATCTTCATCTGGACCACTGCAGCAGAGACCACCGTCATAAGAGCCACCATCAACCAATGGCAATGCCAACGTACAGACATCGTCATTAGAAGGGAAGCCTGAAGGACATTCAGAACACTCAGCCTCGACGACAATTCCTGTTCCAAAAGTGAATTCGGAGTATTTACCGACACGGAGGAAATACGTCTGACCCTGGAGTGCATTGAAGCTTACAAGAGAGTTATAAGTACCTGAAGGGTCCGAACCACAACCTGCAATTCCTGAGTCATCATTGGTGGCGATGGCCGTCAATGACCCGTCTGCGTTCTCAACGAAAACAACGACGTCAGTATCAGTGATACCGTTACCATCATTTGTGTAAGCGGACTGACAGGTGTTAAATGACACTTGGTAATCGGTCTCGGCGTTGAATTCGTACCACACAGCCCCGCTGTTGGAGAGTGGATTTCCAAGAATCGTGGTGCCGCCGTATTCGTCACCGTTGGCATTTTCCAGAGAACCGCTGAGCGACATGCCACATGCAATAGCCTGCGCAGTCTCAGGGGTGTCGTTCGCTGGTGGGAAGATGCAAGACCCATCATCGACAGTAGCAGAGATATTGTAGTTGTTGCCAAGAGGATCTGTACAGCCGGCGAAACCACAGTCATTCAGATCATCACCGATGGATGGCGGGAAGGAAATTGGGAAACCCTCCGTTGCGCCGTATTGCAATGCAGTGTACTCATTGCCGAGGTTGTCTGAAATTGCCCAACCTTCACTTGTAAAGAGAGGGTCTGTGCTAAAGGTGTAGCAACCCACCTCCAAGCAATTCACGATTTCCAACCAGGTCGGACCTGGCTCCATGGTACCCGTAAACACAGTGTCACCTGTCGCTTCTGCAACCAAGTAGTAGTTGCTTCCACCCCATCCGCTTGCGAAGTCATCTTGCAAGGTCAAGAAGAAGCCGAGAGCTCCATTGTCACACACCTGACAGGAACCGTCATTTACAGTCGCTGCCGGATCGTAGTTAATCGCTGATGTAAGGGTACATCCAGGAACGCAGTTGGCTTCGCTGGCTCCAAACCCGATGTCGGAGACACCAAGAGTACCGCTGTGAATCACGTTTCCTGAGAAATCCATGATGTCCCAGAGTGCCTGGCCAAACGTAGCACCCCCTCCTGCACCGAGTTGGAGGCATGCATCGTTAGGAACACAGAACTCGTACAGACCTTCAACCGGAGTCACCTCAAAATCAGGTGAGTAGATGTTGTCGACGTATCCAGCAGACACCAAAGTATCACCGCCAGCTTCGTAGATGTGAGCGGCGTTGTTACCCCAGTTGAGGTAATAGTCATGGGTCAAGCGGAGGATGTAGCTTGTAGAATCAGTTCCGTCACAGCTTGGCAGGAAACATGATCCATCATCGACAGTTGCATCCGCGTTGTAGTTGTAAGCACTGGCGTCTGAGCATCCGCAGACAACCCCAGGTCCAGCAACACCGAAGACGCCAAATCCATTGCCGTCATTTTGGTTGTAAAGCATATCGCCTGTCGTGTAGTCCACAATTTGCCACTCCTTACATCCGGCATACTGTCCACCAGAAATTTCGAGCGTGTAGCATTCAGTATTGGACAAGCAGAAGAGATCGTAACCGAGCGTACCAGGAGTGACTTCAAACTGCGGTGTGGCCAAACCACCAGAAGCGATAATGACACCATTGCCATCAGTCAACGTGTAAACCGAACCGGACCAACCCACGCCACATGCGTCAATCATGTTAAATTGAACCAAGGTCTGCCCTTCCCCGCAAGAAGCGGACACACAACTGCCATCATCGATGGTAGCAGCGTCATTATAGTTGAGCGCAGTGTTGTCTGTGCAACCACAGACGCCATCTACAACATCTCCGTAGTAGAACTCTACAATTCCGCCACCTGCTTGCGCCGCAATCGTTGCACCAGTAATGGCATCATTCAATGTCCAGCTGATTTCGTTCACGAAGCTTCCACCTCCAGCGTTGATTGAGTAGCAAGCGCCGAATGGCAAGCAAACAGTATCTACAGCGAATGAACCTGCGTCGAGGCCACCAGAGGCAATAACAACGCCATCAGCAGAGATTTCATAGGTGTTTCCATTCCAACCATCACCCCAGCTGTCTTCCAACACGACGAATGCCATGTTTTCACTGTCTCCTGGGCAAGCGTCGAAGAAGCAAGAACCGTCATCGGTGGTTGCATCGGCGTTGTAGTTCAAAGCAGTATCATCTGTACAGCCCGGAACGCCCGCGATAATTGAGAAGGAGAAGGACAATTCAGTCCAAGAGCCAGAGCCATCGAAGGAGCAGTCGCCTGTGCATGCCAGGTCACCACCGTCAACGGAGAATGACGTGCCGCCGTCACCCCAATCATCATAGAGGGTGACTGTGTAATCTCCTGCGCCATACCCAGTCAAAGAGAGGGTTTCGGAGCAAGGTGTGTCAACAAAGTCTGCGCAGTCTCCAAACAAAGTTCCAACTCCGGGTAGATCCAGAATGGTTTCTCCGTTGAAAGTGACTACTCCGCCAGCCTCGCTCGCGTAGGAATCAGACGTAAAAGTGATAGACTGCGCCTGTACGGACGCAAAAAGGGCCATGGCAAATACGCCAAGGCTGCCTTTGAGAAGGATATTTCTCAGGTTCATGATTAAGGTTTTTTCCAATTGCCGGGCCAATATAGCGGAAACTGCCCTGAATGAAGAAGACTTATAAGGTCAAAATACCCGCACCTTTCCAAAGCACCGCACGGAGAATTCCCTAGAGCACTGATAATCATCGGCTGGAGCAAAAAAAGCCTCGGGGTGAACTCCCCGAGGCTTATCTGCCGATTCTCAATCGGCCAAAAAAACTTTGTAGACGTCTTCAGGCTCTCATATTCAAGGTTATTCCGTGCACGGATCTCCGAAGCTAATGAGGAACTCAAGCAAGTCTGCTGTGGTCGTCGCCCCATCCTGATTTAGGTCTGTAGGACATGGGGACTGAAGGATGAATTCACAAGAGCCATCATCCTGAACAGCAGCCATATCGTAGTTCTCTGCGATGTCGTACATACACCCACCACATCCATCAAAAACACAGTCCTCCAAAACGGTGATGTTGGCTGTCGGATCGTAGTTACAGGCCACAGATACCGTGCAACCCGAGACACAGTCGGTCTCACCAACTTCAAAATAGACTGCAGCGCTGGGCGCCCCACCAGAGGTGATTCCACTCGACGCCCCCAACAACGTCCAACCAACTTCCACAGGTATGACACCGGCCGAAACCTCCAAATAATAGCAGCCATCCCCAAGACAGAATTCGTCTGTGCCACTGGTACCCTCGGCAGTCACAGTGAAACCAACACTGGGCAGCCCACCCTGAGACAGCAGAAGTCCATCCACAGAATACAAGCTGTACTGCGCTCCATTCCATCCATCTCCAAAGTCATCGGTCATCTGCAACCGTATGCAACTGTCGTAGCAGCAAGATTCGTCTTCAATGGTCGCGTCGTTATCATAATTACAGGCTTCCGAATCCGTGCAGCCTGCGCAGGTTTCGTAGTCACAAGAACCATTGTCTGAGGTCGCAGTAGGGTTGTAATTGCACGCTATAGAGTCCACACAACCACAAACCACTCCACCAAGAGAGAAGTTGACCGTGCCGATGGTTCCACTCGTAATGTCGCCATCCGTTCCGGACAACGTCCAGCTTATCTCCTCGTCAAAATCGCCTCCTCCGACCGTAAGACTGTAACAACCTTCGACAAGACAGAATGCGTCAAAGCCCTCATCTCCGCCGAGGAAATTGTCCACGTCCAAGATGTAAAGGGCGCTGTCAAGGTTGCCGGTGAGAAGGGTGTCACCCACAGCATCGGTCAAGATGTAATTAGCCCCATTCCAACCATCACCAAAACTGTCATACATGGTGAGCATCAATGGAATACCCTCGTCAAAACCCTCTGGACAAGTGCAGCTCAGAAAGTCACAGGACCCATTCTCAATGTTGGCCGCTTCATCAAAATTGCATGCGACAGCATTGGTGCAACCCTCCACCGCAGGCGCACAGTCCAGCATCAACTCAATGGTGCCGTTGTCGTCGGTCACAGGGTTGCCGTCGGCATCCTCAGCAGACACATACGCATAATAATGGCGCCCTGGCTCAGAGATGAACTGCACCCAAGCATCGTCCTGATCGAAGAAACCACAATTGATGAAGTCTCCTTCCTCAGATGCATAAATGCCATCCTCCACGGTGAGCACGCACTCAAAGAGAGCAGGGATGCCCCCTGCACAAATTGCATCACTCACATACAGGTTCAACTTGGAATCGATATTTGATCCGCACAAGCTCAGCGTGTGAAGGTCACCTGTCCCTTCAAAGGTGAACCACACACCAGGGCCTGGAACCGGGTCACAACCGTTAATCAGGTTGGGCGCACCGAGATTGGTCGCGCCACCCGTTGACCCGGTGACAAGAACACCGCACTCAACTTCTGTGGCCGTGCCACAGGTGTTGTTCTCCGGCACAACATTGAGGTAATCACAAGTGCCATCGTCCATGGTCGCCGTAGCATCATAATTGGGCGCCACAGGGTCCATACAACCGAGGTATACGCCTGTGGTCACAAACTGGTATTGGCCGCAATCCTCTGGGTCTGTGGTGAACACATAGAAGAGGTAATCAGTGTTGGATTGAAGAACGGTAAACTGACTGATCTCACCCGCACACTGCTCCGAGACAAGGCACCCCACTTGGGCCTCCAAGTCACCGCATGATCCCACATCAAAAATGGCAAGGCCGATGTTGGCCGCATTCAGGTTCAACAGGTCAAAGAAGAAAGTCTCATAATCACCACTGTTGAATTGGAACCAGACACCATAGCTGGTCTGGAAGCCCGCCAAGAAACTCACGTTGACGTTGTCCGGGCTTGTGCAACAGACTGACCCAACATGGGGCACGCCATTGATCAGTTCCAATGCATCCGCACAGTCGTCGTTGATCGGTGCACCGCTCGTGCAGTCAACGCACTCAACGGACAAAAGGAACTCATCACCGCTTGTGTACTGGCTAAAGCGCGTCACATGGATGTAGTAGTTTTCCCCCTGCTCCACGTTGAACGCCACCTCACTCATGAAGCCCTCAGAACAACCGTCGTCGTTGCCCCCGAGGCACTCGAGGTTATCGAGGTCACCATCCACAGCCTTGAACACAAAGACCTGCGAATCAAACAGCGGGTTGCCCGCCGGATTGAACGCATCCGTGCCACAGGTACTCACGACCATCTGCTGGTCTGCTTGGGCATTGAAAACGTACCAAACACCCGCCGCATTGATGTCCTGGCCAGAGCAAGTCGTACCAACGATTTCTTCGCCGTCCACCGCATAGGTCAAAGAGCCCGAAATCTGATCGCCACACTGAACCGCTTGGGCGCTATATGCATAGTTATTGGCGGGAGGACATTCGCAACTGCCGTCATCATCCGTAGCACTGGGGTTATAATTCAGACAGAACGGGTCGGTGCAACCAAGGAAGCTGCAGGAGCCCGTCTCACCAATGTCCATGCCATAGGTGCTGACTTCGTCCGAGCCTGTGCCGTAGAAATTACCAGCCACATCCTCTAAGTACCAACCGATGTCATCGGCATCATCACCCGGTGTAATGTCGAAGAGATAGCATCCTGGGGCGAGACACACCAAATCAGTGCCCGAAGTGAGGTTGTCACCCAGATCGGCTTGGTCCAAGGTTCCGGTAGCCGCAATGTCCCCATCCAATTCGGAGAGGTAGTACACGGCCCCATTCCATCCGTCACCGAATGCATCGGTCATGCGCACCTCCAAAATCAGTTCACCTGCGTCGCAATAGATGCAGGTTCCATCGTCAATGGAGGCTGTGGGCGTGAAGTTGGTCGCGTTGAAGTCCGTACAACCGTAGCAGGAGAAGTTGCAGAACCCACTGTCAAAAACAGCATTGGAGCTGAAGTTGCAGGCCGTGGGATCCGTACATCCAACTGGACACCCTACGTCACCCAACGTGATTCGGTCTGCACCACTGATTTGCTGATCTCCGAACTCAGCCTCATCCAACGACCCAGTGTAGACCACAGCGCCATCAAAGGTTGAAAAGGTGTAAATACCGTTGTTCCAACCGTCCTGAAAGCTGTCGAACATCTCAAAGTTGTAACAGCCCTCTGGAAGGCATACCGCATGGGTTCCCGCACCACCAAAATCCACCACTGTGTTGGTCTGCATGTTCCGTATGTTCCAACTGATCTCTCCGTCCCAGCTTCCCCCACCAACTTCGAGGAAGAAGAAGTACTCTTCGTAGCAACAAGTGCCATCGTCATAGATGGCTGCCTCATCGAAATTCACGGCACCCGACTCGGTACAACCATAGCATTCATAGTCACAGTTCCCATTGGAAATAGTCGCTGACTGGTCGTAGTTACAAGCCGTGGGGTCCGTGCACCCTTGGCAACTGATGTATTCACAACTGCCGTCATTGAAATTGGCAGTGGGGTCATAGTTACACGCCCCCTCAATAGCGCAACCGGCATTCAGGCATTCCGGATCGCCCACGAAGAAAAACTCCTCGATGGTGCCGCCTGGCTCGCCAGGGCCTCCTTCCAAAATGACTTGACCATCACGGATGATTTCCCATGAAGCCTCCACCGCTAGGTTGTCGAAATTCAATTGCAGGACATAGCAATCCTCAACCAAACAGAGGTCCAAATCAATTGAAGCCCCGTCCGTGAACTCTACGCTACCAAACTCCATCCCGGATAGGTTGCCCACCGATGCAGACCCAATGTTGCCTTGGCCATCTACCCATCCATTCGCAAAGGCATCATACAGCCTTACCGTCACACAAGAGCTATAACAACAAGAGCCATCATTGAACCCAGCATCCGGATCAAAATTGCAGGCTGAATCATCCATACATCCCGGGATGCCATCCAACTCGGTCAAAGAAAAATTGAACGCCGCAGCTGGGCCGACCGTCAACTCACCCTCACATGTGCCTCCGCAGACAAAGGGCAAATTCGTCGTATTGACCTCAAAACTGATGCCGCCATCCGCTCCGGCATCCAAGAGGATGACCGTGTAGGTGTCCTCCCCATATTCCGTCAGGTCAATGGTGTAAGTCTGATTGAACCCATTGGTGCTCCAAAGGCCACCCTCACTGATGTTGACGATCTGACCCTGCGTCAAGCTGGTGACCGCCACACCATACTGGGTGGCGTAGAAGTCAGGATACAGGGTGATAGACTGTGATTGTGCCTGGAGTGCAACAACAACAGAGACAAGCAAAATCCCCAAAGCGCGGAGGGGACGACAGGGTAAGCGGAGCTTCATGGTTTAGCGTTTGCCAATTCGGTCGTGAACAAGGTGAATGGCATTGGTCGCCACTTTACACCATTTGGTCAACCGAAAGATACGTCGAAAAGCGCCTCGACCCAAAAAAAGCCATACTTTATAAACAAGGACTAAACAAAAGATTAAGTAGACAAAGGGCTAAAAAGAGCATTCGATTTTTTTTCAGACCCCAGTGAAAGAGGCCTAAGACCACATGTCTGCATGCCAACTTTCGTCGAATAAGCTGACCAAGAACCCTCGGTCCGACCGGGCCTCTCCCACCGTGTGGGCCAACGGGTCCACAACCTCAGTTAACCCATTGACCACCCCAGCCTTTCTCAGCGCCCAGAATTCTGATGTCCGCGTCGCATGCCAAACGGACTCCCCCGCCTGCCGCCAGAGCACCTGGTGCCGATCGAACCAATCGACTCCCGCCTGCGTTCCGTGGGCACGGACGAAAGCAACCAGGCTGTCAATACTGCAACCCGTGGCTCCCGCCCTGAGCTCATCTAGTCCTACTACAAGCACGCGGTCGTATAACACCTCAGCCGCCGCAGTGAGCGCAGCCCCATGGGCGGACCACCCGCCAAGAAATTGACCGATGGCCTCAAGAAGCACTTCCTGTTCACTAGCTGTCAGGTCTCTGTCCGCGGTGTGCACCCACAAGCGGGCGTGGTCGGGCAAGTCTTGAAACGTCATGACGCAAAATTAACACCGGCTTTCCGGCTGCGCTCGAACAGACAACCACATACCCAACTTTGGAAATATTCCAGAATTCGCACCTCCTCCCCCATCCGCGTTCCGAAATTCAAACCATGAAATCCGTGGGACACGCCCTCCTTCGACTTGCATTGCAACTCCTTTCCGGGACCAGCAACAATCAGCGGATTGTGCTCTTTGGTGTCCGAAGAAGCGGGAACCATGCGCTCACAAATTGGCTTGCCAACGCGGTGGAAAAGGAACAGTCCGATTTGACCCCGTTGGGAGGACACCCCCCACTTTCTCATGCATTCTGCAGCCTTTCAGGAAACGTCATCCACTTGAACGAACTCAATGAATTGAACTTCAGGTCCACATTCAAATTGTTTCTCCAAACCCGGAAAAAAACAAGAAAGTGTAAGGTTCTCCTGCTCAGCTTCGAAGATATCCGCCCCTCAGAGTACCCAAATTTCAGGAGGCTGTCAGGCAAAGAAGTCCACATAAAACGCAACGCCCTAGAAGTCATTTCCAGCCGCTACCACAACCTCCACCGAAAAGCCAACAATGGCATCGGTTGGTCGAGACAGTCCTGCGATGCTTATTTCCTCGACACCCTGCGGGAATTCCAACGTCCATCAGGATCTGCCAAAACCCATACTTGGGAATACAACCGCTGGCTTGATTCACCGGAATACCGGAAGTCATTCCTCCAAAAAATGAACCTGAGTTTCGACCTCATTCCCCACCACTCGAGCATCGGTGGCGGAAGCTCCTTTCACGGAACCTCCGGTCGCATTGAATCCAAACTAGATGCCAGACTTCAAAAAGTGGAGCCACAGCCCCATTGGGTTTCTTTTCTGACTGGGCTACTCAACGACCACCCAGACCTTTTCTCAGAAGAGGAAAGAAAGACTGCTCAAGCCTTTATTGAAGGCTCGTCCAAAGGCTGACCGGCCATTGCTCGCTCACGCAACCAGGGCAATAGGACCAACATCAAAGACGGCATCGGAGACTGCAAGAAGCCCAGCACCTCGCGGGCCACATTGTAGCCTGCCTCCTCCGCACCAGCTTGTCCGTCCACGAACCAAAACACGGCCGTGACAAATCCGGAACCAGCGTAAATCAGAAGGAGCACCTTCCATCGCTCGGGCACTCCAGCGGCTCGTAGGAACAGCGCATCTAGCGCAAAAAAGCACAAGACGATGAAGACCATTAACCCCCATTTGGCCTTTGTCATTTCAGACCGACCCCAGCTGTGAAACACAGCATAGGTGTCTCGGGTGTACGCATAGTTGGTGCGGCATAGAGGGGCATACCCCTCCCACCACATCTTCCGCTTCTCAATCATGCAAGTGCGGTCCCATTCGCACTCCTCGTGTCCAAAGTCATAAAAGTCCGCGTACCGGTCCCCCACAGCCATGTAATGATTGAGCTTCACCTTGGTGTCTTCCTGCACATACCCGAAGCCAATCATGAACGCAAGCACCAAGGCCCACCAAGGCCGTCTCATGGGCAGGAGGAGACCGTGCCTTGCCTCCAAGGCTGTGGCCCCTTTAGATTTTGCCCGGCGCCCCGTCATTCCGATGCACTTTTCAAAGGATCCACTTGGCTTAATCGCGCAGCCCAGAGGTACCATAGCCAGAAAATGAACGCGTACACCAGCACCGTCCAAGTGTAGTCGTGATTGAATTTCAAGGACTGTGGCCTGTTGTATTGAATGATGACAAGGCTCACCACCCGCAGCAAGTTGGCTAGGTGAATGAGCACAATACCGGTGGGGATGAACCACAACTTCCGCTTCGCAGGTCCGGGAAAGGCGAGAATAAACACCGTGAAAAGCGCAAACAGCACGAGGCCGTCACAGGGGGCGCCAATCTGAAGCAAGCCGACGCTGTCGGCAATGCCGATCTGCCAGCGGAGCTCGAGGGTGTTCACCTCGTAAAGCCCATATCCGAGGAGGCGAAGCACCCACTCAGAGGACACCACCATAGAATGAATGAGGTAGTCATCGACCAGCGTCTGGTCCTTCAAGACATATTGATAGACCACGTACCAAGCGAGATACCCCACAAAGCCGAAGCCCAGAAAACGAACGAGATCGCGGTCCACGTGCTGCTGAAGATCAGGCCCGTTTCAACAATAGCTGCTCCTTCCGGCGCCGGATCTCCACAACACCAATGCCAAGCCCGCCTGCAATCAAAAACCCCAGCCCCCCGTCAATCGGAATACAGCCGTTCGGGTCTGTGGGCTGTGGAATATCACTCTGAACCCCTTCAGTATTGTTTTCCCAAAACGTAGTACAATGCTGTCCACCGACACCGCAGTTTTGCGCCCCACCGCTATCGCATTCATCGGGGGAATTAAAAGGAGATTGTTCACACGCTGCAATGTCACTGCACAGATAGCAAGTGCAATCCAAGCAGCAATCTTGGCCAAAGCCTCGATTGCTGAGAATCGCAAAAACACCGAAACACAGTAGTCGCAAACAGCCCTTCATGGATGCCAAGTTACTTTAAGAGAATAGAGGTGGGAGCGAATTATATTTCGCACATGGCAGGATTGCAATCAGGCGCTCAAAACAACAGTCTTAAGCAGCTCAGATTAGCGCTGAAGGTGGCGGCCAAGAACTGGTTGCTTTTGCTGCTTCTCCCCGCTGCTGCATACGGATACGCCCGTTTCGTCACTCACCAACAACTAAATCAGTACGGTGCGCGGACTGAAATTCTTTTAGAGGAAAAAGACGAATACGACAAGGCTAGAGAAGTTGTCAAAGGGGTAATCAGCCAGCGATTTAAGAGCCAGCGCCCGGACATTGCCAACCAAGTCCGCATCCTCAAAAGCCGTGACCTCATCACCAAGGCGGTCAATGACCTCGACCACAACATCACCCATTTCATCGTAGGTCGGGTTCGCGCCCTACCCGTCGGCGGCCTGAGTGGTGTCGAAATAGAGGCCTTCCCGGAGCAATTCAGCCCCAACGCGCTCGGCGTAGATTTCAATCTCGACGTCCTAGACAGTGCAAGGTTCAAACTGTCCTGCGCATTTCGCAATGGCAAGCTGTACAATGCCACCCACACCTTTGGTGAGATTGTCCAAAATGGAGATTTCAAAGTCGTCATCAGAAGAGCCCCCTACGGAAGAGGAACCACCAAGCAAGCCATTGCTCAAGGGCAGCGCTTCCAAGTGAGAAACAACCGACAAATCATCAACCACTACAGGTCTGGACTTTCTGTCTCCGGGGTAGGGCAAACAAGCATATTGAAGCTCCAAATCAGTGATATACTCCAAGAACGCGCCACAGAATTCCTCGACGCACTTGCCCTTCGGTACATCGAATACTCCACCGCAGCGCGAGAGACGGTCAACCAAAAAACAAACGAGTTCATCGAAACACAACTCACACAAATTGAAGCCAACATCGACAGCCTCCAAGACATCATCGACTTGCAAAGACAAGACGCAGAGGTCTTCGATTTAAGTCGAAACGAACAAGCCTATGTCCAGGAGCTCATTGAGGTAGAATCGATGCAAGAACAAGTGAAGGTTAACCTTCGTAGCATAAGCACGCTCGGAGCTTACCTGACCCGCGGGGTGGAAAACACCAGCATCCCTCCCTCAGCCTTTCTGAATCAAGACCCCGTTGCTTCAGAAAAAGTCGGGTCGATTTATAACCTCCAATTGCAGCGGACGCAGATGCTCTTGGACATCACACCCAACAACTTTCAAATCAAACGACTGGACTCGCTGATTTCCACGACAAAAATTAGCCTCTTCGACTATATCGCAAACGCGAGAACTGCATTGGAAGAGGAGTCTTCAGCGCTCAATTCAAGGGCATCTATACTAGAGGAAAAGCTACTCCGCCTACCAAAAAGTGAGCGTGAAGTCTTGGCAATCGAGCGCCGCTTGACCATCAATGATCGATTCTACGGCTACCTATTAGAGCAGCGAGCGACCAACCTCATCGCCCGAGCAGCAATCACATCAAACGCGAGCATTCTCGACTCATCCCAGAGCATCGGAATTACTGGGCCGAACAAATCGAAAACGGTCCAGAACTATACCCTGTTCGGTTTGGCATTGGCTATCGGACTGTCGATATTGAGACTGTTGTTGATCGAACGACTTGAAAGCGTCAATGAACTCCGAGAAGCGACAAAACTGCCTGTCAGCGGGGGAATACCCCGCTATGAAGACATCACAGATAAGGAGTACGTGTTGGTTGCCAGCAAAAGCCCAAGGCATCCAACAACGGAAGCATTCAGGGGGTTGAGAACAAACCTGCAGTACCTCCTGAACCGGAAAGAGGAGAACACCATCCTCATTTCCAGCATGCACCCTGGCGAAGGCAAAACCTTCACCGCGACCAACATGGCCGCCTTG
>Ga0209503_10000828_pt1 | contig 17138 bp, 14 predicted proteins | sample SouAtlMetagenome_2_FD_187448 | JGI IMG/M metagenome (GOLD analysis project Ga0209503, IMG submission 187448) | Marine eukaryotic phytoplankton communities from Atlantic Ocean - South Atlantic ANT15 Metagenome (SPAdes) (version 2) | ecosystem: Environmental > Aquatic > Marine > Oceanic | place... | reverse complement strand
TCCTCTGCTGTGATCAGGTCTACACGACCAATCTCTTGGAGGTACTTGTCGAGGGAGGCGGTCTCTCTGTTGGTGACCTGCTTCGTGATTTTAAGCTGTCTCATTTGCGATTCGTATCAATAGAAGGAAGGCGGCTGACGTCAACCGCCTTCCTTAACAACGTAATTTTTCGGGATTCGTTTCACTCTGGCTTTGGCAACAAAACCTTACGGCTCAGTTTGAGTTTGCCAGACCGAGGGTCCCTTCCAGTAACCTTGAACTTGACGACATCGCCTTCATTGATCACATCCGTGACCTGGTTCACCCGGTGGTGTTCCAACTCTGAAATGTGAAGCAATCCGTCTTGTCCTGGAATGATCTCAACAAAAGCGCCATACGGCATCACTGTTTTGACCACCCCTTCGTAGACCTCTCCTACATCGACTGTTGGCGGGAAGGCGATGGCGCGAATTCGGGCCACAGCAGCGTCAATCTTCTGCTTGTTGTCACCGGAAACCTCGACCAATCCTTTGCCGTCTGCGTCCTCAATGGTCACATTGGCACCTGTGGTGTCTTGAATCTCATTGATGATCTTACCACCAGGGCCGATGATGGGGCCGATGGCCTCTGCAGGGACTTCAAAGGACACAATGCGTGGTGCATGGTCTTTGTAGTCTTCGCGAGGCTTGTCCATGGTCTTCATCATCTCACCGAGGATGTGCGCGCGGCCTTCCTTGGCTTGGAGCAGGGCTTCAGTGAGCTGTTCGAAGGACAACCCCTTGATTTTGATGTCCATCTGGCATGCCGTGATGCCTTCTGATGTACCCGTGACCTTGAAGTCCATGTCGCCGAGGTGGTCCTCATCACCGAGGATGTCGCTCAGGACAGCATACTTCCCTGTCTCTTTGTCCGTGATCAGGCCCATTGCAATTCCGCTGACTGGGCGCTTCATTGGCACACCGCCGTCCAACAGGGCCAATGTGCCAGCGCACACTGTGGCCATGGAACTCGATCCGTTGGACTCGAGAATTTCACTCACGAGTCGTATGGTATATGGGCAATCCTCGACGGGAGGCAGCATCGGCTTCAACGCGCGAAGCGCCAAGTTGCCGTGGCCGATTTCACGTCGGCTTGTTCCGCGGATTGGACGTGCCTCGCCCGTTGAGAATGGAGGGAAGTTGTAGTGAAGCAGGAACTTCTCAGTCTTCCGAACCAGGGCATTGTCGATGAGTTGCTCATCGTCCTTCGTACCGAGGGTCAATGTGGTGAGGCTCTGGGTCTCTCCACGGGTGAAGATGGAAGAGCCGTGTGGTCCTGGGAGGTAGTCGACCTCACACCAAATTGGGCGGATGTCTTTGGTTCCACGGCCGTCCAAACGAATGCCTTCGTTGAGAAGGAGGTCGCGGATGGCCTTTTTCTGTGTGCCCTTGAGGTAGTCGCGAAGCATGTACTGCTTCTCGGACTTCTCCTCGTCATTCAATGTGGAGAGGAAGCCTTCTTTGATGGACTTGAAGGTCTTGCCCCGCTCCTCCTTTGACCCAGCATTCTTTGCTGCGTCATAGTACTGTTGGTACAGCTCATCGTGAATGCGCTGCTTCAAGCTGTCGTCGTGCTTCTCGTGCTCGTATTCCCGCTTTGGAGATGAGCTTGGCACTTCAGCGGCCATGTCGAGTTGGACTTGACATTGGATTTTAATCGCAGCATGCGCGGCTTCAATGGCGCTGACCATCTCTTCCTCGGACACTTCGTTCATCTCGCCTTCCACCATAACGATGCTGTCCATGGAGCCTGCGATCATCATGTCGATGTCTGCTTGCTCGAGTTGCTCGTATGTGGGATTAATGACGAATTCGCCGTCAATTCTGGCCACCCGCACTTCCGTGATGGGGCCGTCGAAGGGAATGTCACTGACCGCGAGGGCTGCGGATGCAGCAAGACCGGCAAGGCTGTCGGGCATGTTCACCTTGTCCGCAGACATCAGTTGAATCATCACCTGTGTCTCAGCGTGATAGTCCTCTGGGAAAGTGGGGCGCAAGGCACGGTCCACAAGGCGCATCACGAGAATTTCCGTGTCGCTAGGGCGTGCTTCCCGCTTAAAGAATCCGCCGGGGAAACGCCCAGTAGATGCGTATTTCTCGCGATAGTCTACGGTGAGAGGGAGGAAGTCCACCCCTTCAGATGCTTCGCGGTTGCTAACTGCAGCAGCGAGGAGCATGGTGTCGCCTTGGCGCACAACCACACTTCCGTTGGCTTGCTTGGCGAGTTTGCCGGTTTCAATTGTGACCGGCCGACCATCACCTAAATCGATGGTCTTGGTTACTACGTTCATTTCCGAAACGGAATTGTCATTTGGGCACCCGTAAAATCCCCAAGGCGTTTCCCTGAGGTGATTAGCGTCCTCGTGTGCGACCGGATGCCCATGCCGCAACGAATTCGATGTGATTCCTTAAAGCGAATCAACGGCGCAAGCCGAGATCTTTAACGATGGCGCGGTAGCGCTCAATGTCCTTGGCCTTCAGGTAGTCTAGGAGACGGCGACGCTTGCCGACCAATGTGATCAGGGAGCGTTGCGTATTGGCGTCTTTCCGGTTTGATTTGAGGTGCTCGGTAAGGTGAGCAATCCGGAAGGAGAACAGGGCAATCTGAGCCTCTGCGTTGCCGGTATCTTGTGGGTTCTTGCCGTACTTGGCAAAGAACTCCTGCTTTTTTTCTGGTGTGAGGTACATGTGGAAATCTCGTGGATGTTCTTGATGCTGCCTGATTTTCAGGGGTGCAAAAGTAGGGCTGCCCGGTTCTATCCGCAAGCCGGAACCGCGTGAAAATCAATCGGTGAGCATGCCAATGAGAGACGACAACTCGCTGCTTAGATCCTTTCGGTGTACGATTCGGTCCACAAATCCGTGTTCAAGCAAAAACTCCGACTTCTGAAATCCAGAGGGCAGGTCCTTTCCGATCGTCTCCTTGACCACCCTTGGACCAGCGAAGCCGATGAGCGCATTGGGCTCGGCAATGTGAAGGTCTCCCAACATTGCGTATGATGCTGTAACGCCGCCTGTGGTGGGGTCCGTTAAGATGCAGATGTAAGGCAGTCCCGCTTTGGAGAGCAGGCTCAATCGGGCGCTTGTTTTGGCCATTTGCATCAAGGAGAGCCCCGCCTCCATCATCCGGGCACCACCACTCTTGGTCACGCACACGTAGGGTAGACCGTTTTTGATGGCATAGTCAATTGCCCTCGCAATTTTCTCACCCACCACAGAGCCCATGGACCCGCCGATAAAGCTGAAGTCCATTGAGCTGATGACCATTTGTCGGCCACCGACTTCTCCGACCCCGGTGCGGATGGCGTCTTTGAGACCGGTTTTGGCCATTGAGGATTTCAATCGGTCCTCATAGTCTTTGGTGTCCTTGAACTCCAGCGGGTTAGCTGAAGTCATTTTGGCTTGAAGCTCTCGGAATTTGCCTCCATCAAAAAGCAAGGAGAAGTATTGGCTGGATCCAATCCTTTCGTGGTGGTCACAATTCGGACACACCCATAAATTTTGCTCGTGCTCTTGGCTTGCGATGACGGTCTTGCACGAGGGGCATTTGTACCAGTTGCCTTCCGGAATCTCCTTCTTTTCGGCGGTTTTTGTGGTGATGCCTTCTTTCATCCGGCGAAACCAACCGAGGCCATTTCCGTCTTGGCTTTCGGCTTCTTGGTCAGCGCTTGGTTGCTTTTGATCTGCCATGATTCAGTGCGCAAAGGTAATGGCCATCAGAAAGGAAGAGAGACGGCAGGATGAATCCGCCAACGTTCTGATGTGGGAGAAACACCGCCGGGGTATCGGATTGGCCGTCCGAAGTCACAGCGCAACAGGAAATACCCGAAATCAAGCCTTACTCCTGCCCCTGCAGATATACCTATGTCTTCTAGGAATCTGGCTGTTGCAAAGTGAGCCCCAGGGCGCTCTGCTTCAGGCCGGGTCATCCAAATGTTGCCGGCGTCTACGAACAAGGCGAGTTGAATCCAGTCGTTGACGTAATGCCTTCCCTCCACATTGGCTTCGATTCTAATGTCGCCCCTCACCCCCTGCAAACTGGAATCGCTTTGCCCGGGCCCCAGCCCCATTGCGCGCCAACCTCGGAGGCTGTTTGGCCCACCCACATAGAATTGCTTCTCGAATGGGACTGCAGCCCCAGGTATGGTCGATGCAGCAGTGCCTATGAACGCCCTCGCATGAAGGCCCGTTCGCTTTCTGGGGGTCCAGCCCCACCGCGCATCGACCACCCACCTTGTATATCTGGCGACTTCTACAGGGCTGTTGGACCCAAAAAGGGTGGGGATCGGGACCGTTGTGGCTTCAGGTGCACGGGGGTCAATTGCGTGAAACAAATTTCCTGCGGCTTCGAATTCGAGGTGGAGGCTCAGTGCACTCTTTCCAGCCCTAGGCTTGGGTTGGAACCACCAGCTGGCCCCTGTTGCAATCAGAGCCCTAGATGCAAAAGTGGAGGTCAGAATGCCCGACCCAAGGTCTTGCAATTCCTGTGCAAAGCGCGGTTCGATTCGACTGGCAGTTAGGGTGATTTCAAGCGGGCGCAATTCTATGCGGGAGCCCTTTGCTGGATTTTCAACGAACTGTTCAATCAGGGCCAGCTGCAAATAGGTCCTGCTGAACTTGGGCCTGTTCTCATCCCGAATGGCAAGTGCCAATCGGCTTTCTGGTCGGCTGGATCTGGAAAAGCGATCAGCACCAAAGGGGATGATGCGATTGGCGCTGTATTGAATGCCCGCAGCGAGTATTCTTGAGTTTAACCAAGGTTCTGGCTCAAGCGCACCCCCACTCGTGTTGTTGAGGTAAGGCGTCACGGTCTCAAGACCGGCTTGCATGTCGATGGAGAGCCTTTCCATCCTGTGCCGGAAATCAAGGTCTGACAATGCAAACTTGATTTCGCCACCAGGCCCCTGGCGCGAAGTCAATCCTCCATTTACCCTCATCAGTTTTCTGGGGGAGGGACTCAGTGTTGCTTTGAGCTGAAGTGGCCACGCCTTGTTGCCTATGGAGTCCGGCAGTGCAACGACCCCGAGATCCACGGCTTCAACCACAGGTAAGGAGCGCAGGAGTTGCCTGGTTTCGGCAATCTTGGCAGGGTTGAATCTGTCGCCTGGCCCGACCGTGACGTGTTGGGCTATGGGGCGGATATCGCGGCCTTGGGGCACAATCCAGCGTATGCCATTGTAGAGGGTGTCGATATGGCCGGTGGAATTGGGGGCTCCCCACTCGACTTGTATCTGTTCAATGTTGCCTTTCCTGTGGGGTGAAATCAATCCGGCCAGATTTCTAGGGAGGATTCTGAGGGTTAGGTCAGCTGTTCCTTCTGACCTTGATTGGGTGGTGTCAATAGACAGGAGGAGGTGGTCACTGAGGAATCCATACCAGCCCTGTTCTTGGAGCCTGTTGGCGGATGCCGTTCGGGCCCGGTCAATGCCGTCCAGGTCAAGCCATGTTCCGGACCAGGCGGACCAGTCATTCTCAATTTGACTCAGTGCTTTTGCAGTCAGCCCGCTCCCCTCTCCTTGGACCTCGATGCTTTTGCATCTCACACGCCTTCCAGGTTCGAGTATCAAGGTCAAATTGATCCTGTTTCCAGACAGCGTGGTGTCGAAGCGCACTTGAGCGTCCAAGTGGCCCATTCTGAGCATCCTTGACTCAAACAGCCGTCTGGATTGTTCTAGCGCTGCACGGTCAAAGGCGGATGCGCTCCCTCTGGGCGGGGGTTCTCCATTGGCATAGGCCGCCTTCCATCGTCCAGTCACTCGGCTGAATGCATGCTGCACAGGTAGGCCAAGAATGCGCTGAGGCGGGCGCAGAATCATCGCGCTAGCGAGAAGGCTACGCCATGTCTCCTCCTCCATCTGAGAAGCGCTGTCTTGGGGCTGGATTACCTCCCATTTGGCATTCCACACCAAGGGTGTGTCTTGGGCAATCAGATGCAGTGGTGCAAAGGTCATCCCCAACAATACCGATGCCGTGACGCATCTTGCAGGCCAGGTCAAGATCCAACGCATGCCGACGCGAAACGACATTTTGTTCATTCGAAGCTTGAGGGACAGGAACACGCGCCACATGGAGCGAAAGTTCGTGGTCGAAGGCCACAAATGCGTAGCTGAGGCTTTGGAGAGTGGTTGGCCCATCCACGGGCTCTTCTGTACTGAGGCTTCGGGGTGTCCGGATTCATGGAATGCCGAGCCTATCCAATCCAAGGACATGGACAGGATGAGTGCATTCAAGACGGCGCCTGGCATTCTGGCCATGGTGGGTATGCCCGATTCTGTTGCACCCTCCCCAGAGGCGTGGTCCCGTGATGAAGCATCTGTTCCGTTTGGACTTGTGGTGGACGGCATTTCTGATCCCGGCAACTTAGGCACCTTGCTTCGAACGGCGGACTGGTTCGGCGTAAAGGGTGTCTGGGTGTCTCGCCAGACGGTTGATGTGTTCAATGCCAAAACAATCCAAGCTTCTATGGGCGCCGTGTTTCGGGTAGACACTTGGGCAGTTGATTTGCCAGAGCTCGTGTTGCAGCTGGCGGAATCGTCTACTGGGGTTTTCGGACTCGACATGGATGGGGACGCGCTGTGGTCTTTGGAAGGCGCACCCTCAATAGGACGCAAATGGTGTGCCATTGTGGGCAGCGAAAGCCACGGCCTTTCAGAAGCTGTTCGGGAAGCATGTCCTCAGAAGTTGCACATTCCCGGGGCTGGTGGCAGTGAGTCACTCAATGCGGCCATGGCGGCAGGCATTGTCTTGTCCGATTGGTCCCGGCGCACCCAGGCGGTCTGACCCTGACGTTCAAGTCGACTCTCGGTACAATTCGAGGGCACATTCCCTTACAGCTTCGTGACCTGCTTCGGGCAGCAAGCCCCTGACCCACTCGCGTATGTCGTCTATTCTGTGGGCTAGTTCAGAGTCGGCAATGGACTCTGAATTTCTCAAGCTGGCTTCTGCTGCATCTGCCCAACCTCCCCGAACGGGCAGGCCAGATACAGTTTCATCTACTCGCTCTGCTGCCTTTGCCCAGCTGCCTTTGCCTGAGGCTGTCTCAAATTGGATCGGTGCCGATTCTGCAATCCGAACCTTCCCTTTCCATCCGCGCAGCCCCTCCAACATGCTGGCCACATCATCCTCGGGGAGCTTTCCCCCTCGAATGCGTTCAGCAACCACGCGGCCATCGCACGGATTGATGTCGTAGCGAATGGCAACGGACCGAACAAGACCGTTCAAGACGGAGGCGCCTTGCTTCTCCCCGCCATGGGCCAGGCCCAGCATCCGAAGAAGGGCGGGATGGGTTTTGTCTACGCCATTTTTTGTTCGCCCTGGGGCTTGTGCAATCCAGACGCTGCCGCCATTTGCCACGATCTCTGCAATGTTGGCGCTCAACTGGATTTGCTGTTGCAATGCAGCGCGTCCTGTTGCATTTCTGTCGATGAAGAGCGCCTTGTTGAGGTCCATGACGTCTCTTACCCATGGAATATCCGCTAAATTGGTACCGAGGACGATGTGGGTGGTGTCCATGCCCGCCTCTACCCTAGCGAGGTTATACAGGGCGGGGTCACATACGATGTCGCGGTGTGTGCTGAGGATGATGCCCGGTGGGTCTGCTTTTTCAAGGGCAGACTCCATGCCGTCGGTCGTGTTGGCAACCACCCATCTCATAAAGGGAAGGCTCCAGTCTTCTTGGATGTTGGTGGGATGACGCGGAAGGTCGATGCCAAACGCACTCAGCCGTTCCAACACCATGTCAACTTCTGGCCTTTCGAGAAACTGTTCGAGTAATGTGCCGTTCACGAGGTCAAAGGAACGGAGACCATTTCTCTTGGGGTTACTTTGCCGGGCCCGATTTCATAAACAACGTTGGATGACTTTTTCCGATCTCAAGGTGACCCGTCAATATCTCGATGCGCTCGAGGCCATGGGGATCACTGAACCCACGGAGATCCAAAGCAAGGCCATTCCGAGAATTCGGTCGGGACAAGATGTGATTGGGATTGCCCAGACGGGGACGGGCAAGACTCTGGCTTTTTTGTTGCCTCTGATGGGGATGTTGTCTCATGCCCAAGGAAACGGTCCTCGGGCGGTGGTGTTAACGCCCTCTAAGGAGCTGGCGTTGCAGATTGCGGAGGTTGCGAGCCGGCTTGCGACGGGAACGGACTTGAGGGTGGAGGTCGTCTACGGGGGTGTTGGGCGCCGGGCCCAGATGGCACGTCTTGAGGCCGGAACAGATTTGGTTGTGGCGACACCCGGGCGGTTTATGGAATTGTATCTGCGGCAGGGATTTCAAACGGGCTCCATTGGTTATTTGGTGCTCGACGAGGCGGACAGGATGATGGACCTGGGCTTTATGCCACAGCTGCGCAAACTCTTGGAGATTCTGCCGACGAAACGACAGAATTTGCTGTTCTCAGCGACCTACCCGCCAAAAACGGAAGCAATGGCGGAGGAATTTCTTTTGTGGCCAACCCGGGTCGAGGCTTCTCCCCAAAGCACCCCGGTCAAAACCGTCACGCAGTCCGGATTCCATGCGGACAATTTTGGCACGAAGCTCAACCTCTTGGTCGGTCTCCTCAATGGGGATGACTTCGATGGTCAAGCGTTGCTGTTTGTAAGGGAAAAGGACCAGGCAGAGCGAATCGGCCTTCGAATTGCACAAGACATATCGCCCTCGGTCCGAACCCTGCACGCCAACAAGGGGCAAAATTCACGGATTCACGCTATGGATCAGTTCAAAGCGGGTGAGTTGCGGTTTCTTGTCGCTACGGATGTTGCGAGCAGGGGCATTGATGTACCCCAGCTGGACCTCGTGATCAATTTCACAGTGCCCAAAGACCCTCACGACTACATCCATAGGATTGGACGCACAGGCAGGGCCCAGAGAAAGGGACGTGCAATCACCTTCGTGGATCCAAGTGAAATGGCTGCTTTGCGCAGGGTGGAGCAGCTGCTTGGTGCTCCACTCTCCATGTCTTCCCTGCCCGAAGATATTTCCATTGAAACAACTCCGAGATGGGAGGCCCAAGCCATGGCGCGCGCTATTGACCGTGAAAAGCGGAAAGCTGACCCAACCTTCAAAGGGGCCTTTCATGAAAAGAAGCGGAAGCCGCAATCCAACAGAGGACAGGGGAAGAAAAAAAGGCGGTGATCAAATGGGGTGCGCGCCGCCTCCTGGAAGGATTCTCAATCCTGCGTCATAACACCAGATTTTGGTGGCCCAATCGGGGTGCAGCCCAAGGTGGGTGTGAACATCGAAATCGTACCCTTTGCGTTTGAGCCATTGCAGTCCCCCAATGCCTGAGCAGGTTGGGCCGGGGTGGCTCCACGCTTTAAACGCCTTGAGGATGTCGTGGTTCCGCTTCAATATTCTGTCGATTTCTCGGCCTTAGGGCTTGCCACAGTGGGGTGGCACTTTGGGGGGTGCTTCTTGGATGGGTGGCAAAACAGTACTCGGAGCAGAAATCACCCGGGTATGGGCCATCCTTATTCACCTCCAGCGGCTTTTTACAGGACAGGCATCGTGCGGGCATGTAAATCGTTTGCTTTTTCGACAATCAACACAAGGGGGCTGGGAATGCCCAATTCAATGGTGCTGGGCTTCATTGCCGTGGTCCTTTCCTTTGCGTGTGATGGAACAGAACATTGAGGTCGGCGTCGTGGGCGCGGGAACCATGGGCCAGGGCATCGCCCAAATCGCCGCTACAGCTGGGCACAGCGTGGTCCTTGTCGACCGAGACGAATCCGCCTTGAAACGGGCGATGGCTAATCTCGATCGCATTTTCAAGCGGCTCGTAGAAAAGGGACGGCTTGATGCGGTTGAGTCCGGACGAATCTTGGGGCGCATCCGCACTGCCACAGACTTGGCCGCGTGTGCCCAAAGTGGCTTGGTCATCGAAGCCGTGGTGGAGGACGAGGCGGTTAAACAGGACCTGTTTGCCGCACTTGAATCTGTGGTTTCAGGAGACGCGGTCTTGGCGAGCAACACGTCAAGCTTGTCCATCACGCGCTTGGCGGCGGGCTTGCATTCGCCTCATCGATTGATTGGCCTTCACTTCTTCAACCCCGCTCCGCTCCTGCCCTTGGTCGAGGTGGTGCCTGCATTGCAGACAAAAGACGGTTTGGTAGAGGAGATGGCGACGCTGATGCGGGATTGGGGTAAGCAACCCGCAGTGGCCAAGGACACCCCTGGTTTCATTGTTAACCGGGTCGCAAGGCCATTTTATGGTGAGGCGATTCGGCTCTATGAAGAGGGTGTAGCAGACATCGCGACCATCGATTGGGCCATGACGGAGCTTGGCGGTTTTCGCATGGGCCCCTTTGAGTTGATGGACTTAATTGGCAACGACATCAATTATGCCGTGACGGAAAGCGTTTGGAAGGCCTTCCACCATGACCCGAGGTACACGCCGTCATTCTCGCAAAAGCGAAATGTGGACGCGGGTTGGTTGGGACGCAAGTCCGGCCGTGGATGGCATGTTCATGCCGCCGGCGTGAAGCGCGCTGAACCTTGGCGAGACAAGGACTTGGGGCAAGACATACTGTGGCGCATTCTGGTGATGCTCATCAACGAGGCCGCAGACGCTGTGTTTTGGGGTGTGGCCAGTCCGGAAGATGTGGACCGCGCAATGAAAGGGGGTGTCAATTACCCCAAAGGCCTTTTGAAATGGGCGGAGGAAGTGGGTGTCGATCGCTGTGTAGAAACCTTAGATGGACTCAAAGCGCGTTATGGCGAAGAACGTTACCGATGCAGCCCGTTGCTCCGTCAATGTGCCAAGGAGCAACGCGGGTTTTTTCGCTGATTCTGGATCAGCAATCTGAGCCGAAACCACCGAGCATCGCAAGGATGTCTGCCACGGTGACGATGCCATCTCCGTTCACGTCTGCAGTACAGTCAATCAAACAACCGAATTCGGCGAGCACGGTCAACACATCAGACACGGTAATAATCCCATCAGCATTGAGATCGAGTTGGCATGCGAGTTCTTCTGGTGACAGGGTGCCATCACAATTGTTGTCGACCCCCTGCGCTGTCCCCGGAGCGCCTGGATATACACTAGAGTTTGCGTCGTCGCAGTCGCATACGGTAGACTCTCCGTCGCCATCCAAATCCACAATGCCAGCGCAAGTTTCAAAGCCAGATTGACAGTTGGTTTGAACGCAGGCTTCGCAGTCTGCTTCGCTGCCAAAGGCACAAGTGAGGAAGCAACTGTTGGTTACGCAGGTGCTTTGGTCAGCAAAGCACCCCACACAGCCGTCGCTCATTTCGGGCACCGCATCTGAGATGCAGTCGGCAAAGCAAGATGTGATGTCGCTGGACAAAAAGCAGGAGAAGCCGCAATTGAACACCGCGTCATTGACCGCGTTTCCATCGTTGCACAAAAGGGCAAAATCGTCGGGGTTGCATTGGGCTGTTCCGGCGGCATGATGCCCAAGCGAAAGAATAGCGAGCACGAGCAGGCCAAAAACAGGGATAGATTGCACTTTCATAATGAAGTGACAATCTAAACTGGAATTCGGTTCAATCGAGAAGATGAAATCCTCCCCGGTCCAAATTTCGGCCTGCGGTCAAGATGTCCTCAGGATGGGTCAAGTCTAGAAACGCGCCCGCTGAAGGTACCAATTGAATTCGTCCGGGTTGACGCGCTGACCAACTGGATATAGCCACCGGGAGTTCGCGCTCCATCCGCTGGGGATGCAACGGTGCTTCCCGGACTGCTTCGAGCAAATCTGAATACGGCATGCGGAAATAGTTCATGCTGACCCGGACGGTGCCGTCTTTCCAACGGGAAGCCTCAATGGTTTGGCGGTCTGGTTTTTCGTCAATTCCAGTGAGCGTGCCGTCAGCTCCCCTACGGATGACAGCAAAAGCGCGAACGCGTTCTTGGGGAAGCCCAATGTGGGTGCTGTCAAATGCTGGCAGGCAACACAGGTGACGTTGCATGGCAAGGAACATGCCCTTCGGGGGCAGATTGTCCCCGTTGGCAACGGTGACGCTTGTGCCCTTCCATTCCGGGTGTTTGTGGAGCGCCAGTTCCACAGCTTGCGCGGTCCCTTCCGGTTTGGTTCGTCCAGGTGCAATGTGTTGAACGACAAAGTCCAATGTGATGCCCTCCACTGAATGGACAGCAAAGTGTGATGGTGTGACTTCGTCCGATTCACTGATCACGATGCAGATGTTGCGGAGTCCCTCGGCTTTGGCTTGTTCGATGAGATGGCCCAAGAGGGGCTTCCTTGCCTTTCCCAGCCTGATCATGGCCTTGGGCCGAGAAGCGGCTTCTTGAAGAACCCAGTCAGGAAGGTTGCCCCCGGATCGCATCCTGCTTCCCTTGCCCGCAGCCATGATGATGAGGGGGTTCACTTCATCCATGCGACACCCCTAGGTCAGGTTTGACATGCCAGGCTCCTTTTGCTCCGGATTGAAGCATCGCTTCAACAATGGCGTCCACCCGGTCGTGAGGTGCATAAGCGAACATGCAGCCGCCACCACCAGACCCGTTGATTTTGCTGCCCCATGCGCCTGCTTTCATGGCAGCATCCGACAGGGCCTCTATGCGTGGCGTAGACAGGCCGAGCACATCACGCAGCACTGCGTGGTGTTGGTTGAGCGCCTCCCCCATCGCCTGTTGGTCGACCTGTCCGGCTTCCATTTTTTTTGACCATTCATCCTCAAGGTCCCGGTTGATTCGTGTGCCCTTTGCCAATGTCCTTTGCGCTTGGGACCAGTCGTCGGGCGGCGCGTCCAAGCTATCCATCAGTGGTAGCCTTGCGTCCTTGCAGCGTGCCAGATGTCCTTGGGTGTCTTTGGGTTGTCCTGAGTCGCCGAGAACAAAAGCACCTGGCAATTCAGGCAAGCGCTGAGCCGCACCCTGCCCAAAGCGATGAAGCCCGCCGTGGGCGCAAGCAAAATGGTCCATGTCCCCACCTGCTCCGGCAAACGCAAGGACTTCGGCCCGATGGCACCTTCGAACCAAATCTGCCGTGGATTCAGCAACACCGAAGAGCCGAGACCATCCGGCTGTCCAAGCCGTCATCAATGCCGTCGAAGAGCTGCATCCAGCCCGAATGGGGATGTCGCTTTTAATGTGAACGTTCATGCCGTCTGGTTGGATCATGCTGTCTGCCTTGAGGGCGCGGACGGCAACGTGCAATGGTGTTTCGTGGTCTTCGTTCGAACTGAGGTCGAACGCCAAGATATCCCCCATGGCTTCGCTTGTCACCTTGACCCAGGTGTCGCGTCTGGGTGTCCATGTCAGTTGGCATCGCCTGTTGATGGCCATGGCAATCACGGGCAAACCCAAGTAGTCTTGGTGTTCACCAAAGAGACAAAGCCGCCCGGGAGCAGACGTAACGAAGCCCCTCATGACGTCCTTTTCTGAAGGACAAGGATGCCCTGTACACTCAGCCCTGTGATGGCGCCAAACACCATGCCTGCCGCGCCGTGGTCAAAGATGACGCTGCCCACCCCAAGCAGCGTTCCATATACCGCCAGACAGCCCAGAAAGGCCTGGAGCAGAGATTGGGGGACATTCCACTCGCCGTGGTTGGGTCCTTCAGGTCTGTAGCTGGACCATCCTGGTCCGCCGGGACGCACCGCATTGACGAAGCCTTGCAAAACCGATGGGTGTTCGGCAGGCAGCAGAAAGGTGGCCAAGACCCATCCTGCCGTTGTGATGAGGCTGCCGGCAATGAGTTTCACCCAGTCCGCCATAGGAAGCCAACCGAGGTTGTCATGAACCCAGGTGAAATACACCGCCACAACCAGAGAAATGGCCATTGCAGCAATTTCTGTCGCTGCAGAAATTCGCCACCAGAACCAGCGAAGAAGGAACAGCCCGCCGGTTCCTGCACCGAGCAAAAGCAGCAGGTTGAATGCCTGAACGGCTGACGTCAGTGTCAAGCTCAAGGATGCACCTGCCAGCAGCGAAAGCAACGTAGCCCACCGTCCGGCGTCGACCTTCTGGCCATCACTGGCATCCGGCCGCATGAACCGCACCCAGACGTCGTTCACGAGGTAGCTGGCACCGAGGTTGACCTGGGTGCTCATGGTAGAGATGAAAGCAGCAAGCAATGAAGCGGTCACCCATCCAAGAATGCCGGACGGCAGCAAGCTGAGCATTGCGGGATAGGCAACATCATGTCCAACCTTGTCTGCGGCAAGGGACGGGAAAGCGGTGGCAATGGAACCGAGGTCTGGAAACACAATCAACGAGGCGAGGGCGACTAAAATCCAAGGCCACGGACGGAGCGCGTAGTGCGCAGCATTGAACAGCAACGTCGCGCCAACAGCGTCCTTTTCTGTCTTGGCGCTGAACATTCTCTGTGCGATGTATCCGCCTCCACCGGGTTCGGCGCCCGGATAATAACTCGCCCACCATTGTACGGCGAGTGGAACAAGCAACACGGGGATCCAGACGTCGGGGTCATCGAAATCTGGCCAAAAGGACAGTTTTCCGACGACATTGGGGTGGGCCATTAGGCCTTCAATGCCGCCCACTTCTGGGAGGCAAACGATGTGTACACAGGCGGCAATGGCGCCACCCATGGCGAGGATGAACTGGAACAAATCGGTCCAGAGGATGGCCCTTAATCCGCCATAAACACTGAAAAACAAAGTGACCCCGCAGGTCACTGCAAGGGTCATCCAGCCAGGCCAACCCAGCAAAATGCTCCCGAGCTTGATGGCGGCGAGGCTGACAGTGGCCATCACCAAGACATTGAACACCAACCCGAGGTATATGGCCCTAAAGCCTCGGAGGAAGGCCCCTGCCCTGCCCCCGTAGCGAAGCTCGTAGAATTCAATGTCCGTGAGAACCCCTGACCGGCGCCACAGTTTCGCGTAGACAAAAACCGTGACCATCCCGGTTAACAGAAATGCCCACCAGGCCCAGTTTCCGGACACACCCTGTTGGCGAACCAAATCGGTCACGAGGTTTGGTGTATCGGCACTGAAGGTGGTGGCCACCATGGACGTGCCGAGGAGCCACCACGGCATGGACCGCCCCCCGAGGAAATAGTCTTCTGCATGGCCTTTGCCTTGTTTCCCAGCCCACCAGCCGATGCTCAGTACAATCACCAGCACCATTCCGATGATGCTCCAGTCCAACAGGGTCAATTGCATGGGCTCAATGTACCAAGTCACAACCTGTCCTTAAACCAACCGGTGGAATAGTCGTTACCTTGATGGCTATCAATTCAACACCTTTGGCTCGCTGCTTCTCTTTGTTTGCTGCCGTGTGCTTTTTTTCAATGGCATCGGCGCAAGTGGTGACATTCCACGCGGATGTGGCGCCGATCATCTTCAATGAGTGCACTTCCTGTCATCGGGAGGGGCAAATTGGCCCGATGCCATTCACGAACTATGCTGAAGTTGCAGCCTATGGCGAGTTCATCGAATATGTGACCGCGATCGGCTACATGCCCCCTTGGTCTCCTGATGCGGAGTACGCTCACTTCGTTGGGGAAAAGGTCTTAACGGTTGAGGAAGTCGAAACACTGAGCGCTTGGGTCGATGGCGGCAAGCTCGAGGGCAATCCTGAAGACAATCCGGGATTGCCTGACTTTCCCGATGGAAGTCAAATCGGCACGCCGGATCATGTGTTGGCCATGCCCGAACCCTATGTGCACGGTGGCGACATGACCGACCAGTATCAGGTTTTTGTGCTGCCCACAGCCTTTGATGGCGATGTCTCCATTCGGGCCTTAGAAGTTTTGCCGGGAAACCACGCTGTTGCCCACCACGCCATTTTGGGGCTGGATGTTTCGGGGACTGCGGCCCAAATGGATGATGCAGATCCTGACCCAGGCTATGAAGGATTTGGCGGGTTCGGCTTCAATGCGCTGAGTTCATTTTTTGGCGCTTGGGTGCCCGGCGCACTTCCCGTGAATTACCCCCCTGGAATCGGCCGCACGATTCCCGCTGGTGCGGATGTCTTGGTTCAGATGCACTACGGTCCTTCGGCTTTAGAGGCTTCTGACTTGACAGAGGTCAATGTTTTCCTCTCTGATGTCCCGGTGGAGCGTGAAGTGTATACGGCCATTATGGGGCCACAACATCTCGGCGCCCCTTTTGTCCTCCCCCCTGACGAGGTGACCTCCTTCCACGGCACCATGCCGGTGACCGAGGATGTCAGTCTGCTCAACATCGCTCCGCATTGTCACCTGATCGGGTCGTCCTGGCTGGTTTATGCCACCTCGCCGGACAACCAAGACACCATCCCCTTGATTTCTGTTCCAGAATGGGACTTCAACTGGCAAGGCTATTTCACCTTTCCTTTTCTCAAGAAGATTCCGCAAGGCTACACCTTGCATGGGGAGGCGACGTATGACAACACGGCGTCCAACCCGGCAAACCCGAATGACCCGCCCGATTGGGTTGGGTTTGGCGAGGGCACCACAGACGAGATGTTTTTTGTGTTCATCGACTTGGTTCTGTTTGAGGAAGGAGATGAATCTGTCGCTTTGGGGCCACCGGGCCCCTGCCCTGCAGACCTGACTGGCGATCTGGTTGTTGGGGTCTCCGACGTCCTTCTTCTTTTGGGCGACTTCGGCTGTCTGTCAGCATGTTCCATCGATCTCGATGGGGATGATGCTGTGACGGTTTCCGATGTTCTTTTTCTCCTAGGCCAATACGGAACCCCATGCGAATAAAGCGTGTCAAACCGCTTTGGCGGGTCATCCTGTTCCTTGCTCCACTCTGTCCCATATGTCAGAACATGAGCCATGAAATGCGATTGCTCGAGAAGGAGTTCAGTAGCGAGTCCGTTGAGTTTATTGGCGTCTTTCCGAACCCTTCGACACGGCCAGATCAAATAGCCGAGTTTGGAGAGAAGTATGGGCTCGCCATGGAGTTGCTTCCCGACACCGTCGGCTGGGCATCCCAACTCGATGCACGCTGGACCCCTGAGGCCTTTGTGATTGACGAACGGGATTCCGTGGTTTATCGCGGTAGACTCAACGACCGGTACTTCGCCCCTGGCAAACGGCGGCCAAAAACCCGAAACAGAGACTTGCGGCGGGCATTGCGAGATGTACTGTCGGGTCAGCCTGTTCAAATTCCGCTCACCGATGCGGTCGGATGTCCCATCGAGGGGATTCGGCTCAACAAAAGACCTTAACTTTTTTGCCTATGCGCTC
>Ga0209503_10000825_pt1 | contig 17154 bp, 13 predicted proteins | sample SouAtlMetagenome_2_FD_187448 | JGI IMG/M metagenome (GOLD analysis project Ga0209503, IMG submission 187448) | Marine eukaryotic phytoplankton communities from Atlantic Ocean - South Atlantic ANT15 Metagenome (SPAdes) (version 2) | ecosystem: Environmental > Aquatic > Marine > Oceanic | place... | reverse complement strand
GTGAAGGCTTCGATATACATGGTTTTACTCCCCAAAAAGAGAGTATAAGATCACGACTAAACCGGATCGTCAAACTGATCGTTTAGTTTCCGCCAACTGGTCAATAAATATTCACGATCTCACCCTGGTTAAACAATAGCTTACAGACTAATTTTCGGAAGTTTTAAAGGCTCTTAGCCGCTCTGGTATTGAATTTGCTGACCCATGAATGGACAACATTGCATTTTCTTTCACTAGATCTTCTCTCATTGGAATAAGGATTCACCATGCGCAAAATCTGTTTGTTACTTCTCACCTCTGTACTCTCAGTGTTACCTGGGTTAGCGACAGCTCAAACTATCGTTGCAAGCTCTCCTACATCACTTTCTGGTCACTTTTTTGTAAGCGTTATTGCTGGCGTTGTTATTGCAGTGGGGATTCAGTTTCTACTAAGCAATTTAGCCATCGCTTCAGGTATTAGTGCTATTGGAGATGTTCAGGACACCAGCGATAGCAGTAGCGCTAGCGACTCGTCTTATTCAACGAAAAAGGCAGGCCAGAAGCTTTCAGCAGCGTTAGGTATCTTTACTATCGTAACTATGTCGATTTCGCTTTTCATCGCCACTTACCTTGCTATTGAATTAAGCTTAGTAAGTACAGTACTAAATGGCGCAATTCTAGGCGTAGTGGTATGGGCGCTATTTTTTATAACGGCAGTTGTTGTAGATATCAAACTAACCACTGCAGTGTGTGGAAACCTTTTAAGTTTTCTTCGTAAAGGTATAGCCGGAGCCAGTGATACCGTTATCAGTGGATTTGCGAAAAGCGACCAAGCTAAGGCGCAAAGCTTCGCAAAGGAAACAGTGAAAGCTATTCACGAAGAGGTAAGAAGTGAATTTAATACGTCAGATTTTGATAAAAAGGTAAAGCAATATATAGACAGAGCAACACAATCTCAGTTCTCAGCTAAAGATTTACGCAAAGAAATGGAAAAGCTGATTAATGAAATTGAAGTGGAAGAAAAGTTAGAGATGAATGACTCTAATACGCTTCGTAAGCTCATTTTAGATATTGCTAGTAATAGACCTTCTTTGGATGAAGACCAAAAGAAAAAAGTTGCTTCAACATACGATGATATTAAAGGTGCTATTAGTAATAACAGTTCTAATCAAGATAGAGCAACAGACGCGTTTGATAAACTTTCACCGGGTGATGAAGAAAAAGGGCGCCAATATCGCGCTAAGTTTTCATCATATTTAGATGAATCTGATCAAGAAGAAATTACCCCTGAGAAACTTCAGGAAGATATGAATGCTATTTTTGATAACCCCAAAAATGCGCAGCGCATCATTTCAAACAGAGCATCTAAATTAGATAGAAATACATTAAAAGCGCTTATTGAAAGCCACCCTAAAATGGACTCATCAAAAACTGAAAAGCTACTAAGTACTTACGACAAAGTAGTGGCTAAATTTCAAAGTAATGAAGATTCATACGAAGAACAGGTTGATAATCTTCCTGCTAAGCGTAGCCAGTTAGAGCAGCGTATTCAAAAGTGGTTCGATAGCTTAGATAGACCTGAACTTGCGTATCGCAATTTGAAATCTGACTTCATGGATATGCTGGACAATCCAACTGATGCGCCAGAAATCGCACTTAGCAGAATGAAGAAGATGGATGAGAGATCGCTTCGCGCATTGTTGACCAACAATGACCGCTTATCGAATGAAGACATTGACGAGTATATTGCTAAGTACAATGAGGCACGCGAAGAGCTGATTACTAAGTTGGAATCGATGAAAGATGAAATCGATAGCCGTGTAACACAAATGAAGGACATGGCATTGCGTGAAACGGAAGCGGTTAGAGCAACTGCAGCATCGGCAGCGTGGTGGTTATTTGCAAGTGCATTAGTGTCACTCGCATCTGCAACAGTAGCAGGCGCTATTGCAACGAACCTCATCTAATACGTCACTAACCTAGTACGAATAAAGCGTTTACCGAAAGGTAAACGCTTTTTTTTTACTTTGTATTAGACAATTACTTAGAGCTTCGCATGCTTTAAGTCTACTTAGAGCCTACTTATAGCATTATATGGCATTAATACCTTTCACGATATTTTCACTTAATCCCACACTGCAAGCCGTTATGCTGACAAGCGCTGTTTTTCGAACTGTGTAGCGCTGTGCTGCACATTTGCTGGGTTAGGTATTATCTCACGGCTCAAATCATCATTACTCGTATCGAAAGATGTATCGCCAATAGGTAAATTCAGCTCGCCATGTTCAAATAAATAATCTCGTCCTGCTTCAACGCCTATTTTATAGTCGTGGCGAAGATCGCTATCCGCACTGCCTAGTAATTTACTGTGTAATTTAGTGCCTGCAAAAATTTGAATAATTTCCACATCCGCTGGTGGATTAGCAATAAACGCTAACTCTTGCTGGTACGCTTGTTCATGCTGAACCAGGTAGTTAATTGTTTTTGGGCAATGTCCCGTTGCGCACACCAGTGATTTTAATTTGTGAAGCCATGCTGATTGAGCTTGAAAATTCACATCGCCAGTACGAATAACCACGATTTTTCTGGCACCCCGTTCGTAAGCTTCACGGACAGGCAAGGGGGCTCCTAAGCCGCCATCTAAATAATAATCTGATTCAGGTTGTGCTTGAGGAAGCGAATTCGTTTTGTTCTCGCTAACCGAAACCGCGTTGTATTCAGTAGTAAGCTTTACGCCTTGTTTGTATAAAAAGGGTAGAGCGCTAGAGGCTTTCAATAGTTCACGCCATTGATTACCACTGCCTTTGGGGCTTAAAAAATAAGGCTTACGATCGCGAGAATTTGTAGCGGTAATTAACAACTCTCTATCGCCTAAGCTTTCTTTCGCGGCCTTGAAATCTAAAATGCGGTTCGCTTCTTTCGTTTTCTCAAAATACCAATCCAAATCGACAATATGTTTGCCCATTAAGCCGCGGCCTAATTGGAAGAATCGCTTATGCCGAGACAAGCCACGAATTAAACGTTTCGCATAACCCTTTTGACGGGCTAAAAAACTGGTTAAGTTTTGTGAGCCCGCAGACGTGCCAATGAACATGTCAAAAGGGTCGTAACCTGCTTCAAGCCAGGCGTCCAATACACCAGCAGTAAAAATTCCTCGCTGCCCACCACCTTCAGCGATAAGCGCAAGTTTAGGGCGCTTGGTGGCATAAAGAGGAAAGGACGTGGGCGCAGCTGAGGAATTCATTTCGTTGACCTGTCTATTAAATCTGTTAAGTTGATTTAAACAAGTATAAAGACAACTTTACTGTGGCGAAAATTGAAAGAATGAATCGGTGTGATAGGAAAAAACCTACAGGATGTTAGCTACCTGTTGCCGTATTTCTTGTTCGACTATCTTTTTCGCCTTTGCAGGAAGGTATTTCGTGTGTGCTTCGATAAAAATGGGGTTGGCGTAAATGCTTTTTATCGCCTCGTTTACTTTCTCAATAAAGGCAAGCGCTTCAGGTGTTTTACCGCAGATAACGTGCCCAGAAACGAACTTTGGGTTGTTCCCAATAGCGTAACTTCTCATTTCAATAGGCTTAGTTTTGCCGAATGATTGATACAACGACGCGGGGAATATAAGGGCGAAATCAGCTTTGCCAGCAGCAATAATTTTCGTAAAACGCGAGAAAAATGCAGGGTTGCTTAAGGTTATAATTTGTTTGTCGTCTATTTTACGTAAGTCATCATCTACCCGCTCACCGTAAGAATAGGTTTCTGGCAGCACAATGGCCGAGACTTTAAACGCGTCTAGTACTTTATGAATGCTGACTATTTCGCCATTCTCGTTTAGTAGCGCTGGAGCCAAAGGCGGCAGTGAGGAAAGCTGATATAACCGTTGGGTTTGAAAAAAGTTAAGCGGCAAAGAAATTGTGTACTTCTTTTCTCGCTCGGCTGATTTTATCTTGTTGATAACACAAACCGATTCGCCATTCTCTATCTGTTGGAATGAACGTTTGAGTGAGACTTCTAAAATAGGCTTATCGTAGCCTAAGGCACCAACCAATAATTGCGCCGTATCCACACTTGCGGAAAAGGGGGCATGTGGTTGATTAATTCTGTTCGTTAAATTGTGGTCGTCAGTATGAAGCGTTATTGATGATGTGGTAATAACGTTTCCACTTACTAATCCTGAAATAAGTGAGCTTAGAAGAAAAACGGCCGAAAGAGCAAAAAAGCGCATTGTGAGAACAGTTGGTTACTCTTAATTGTTATGCCTAGAAGGGTAAACCTATTTCACTATCTTTAAAATACTTGATGGTAAAGATCTAGAGTTAATATTCACATTCAACGCCCAATATTGAAAAATTAAGCCCGCTGACTCTTGTATCGTTTGAACCTATTTTTCATTTTGTTTGTATAAGATTTAATGTTGTAGATTTTATAAAGAGAAAAGGAACCCCTATGAATTATATGTCTAAATTGTTGGTTGGTGCTGCGGCCGCTTTTGTTGTTACTACTGGAACGGTACATGCTGAAGCGGTGACTTCTCACAACGTGATGCAGGCACAATCGCACGCCTACAACAAACAGCAACTCATTGAAATGGTTAGCCGCGCTGATGTGCAAGAAAAACTGGTAAGTCTGGGTGTTACACAGGGCGATGCTATTTCTCGCATAAACGGTATGACTAACAGTGAAATAGCGCAGCTTAACAGCCAATTAAACGATGCACCTGCCGGTGGTGTTGTTGGTGCAGTACTTACTGTACTTGCCATTATCGCTATCTTAGATTTGGTAGGCGTAACTGACGTATATCCTTTTATTCGTCCAATTAATAGCTAATATGAAATTAGATGTTTTTTTCAGAGCCTGCTTTATTGCGGGCTTTTTATTGCTAGGTGGGTGCCAGGGAACGCCGCAGGCAGACCGTATAGCGCTACAAAAACCTTCTGGAGTGCCATTAAGCCATACCATAAACAATGTCCCATTTTATGCTCAAGAACAGTTTTACTGTGGCCCCACCACGCTATCAGAAGTATTTGAATATTACGGGCACAGTATTAGTACGAATGAGATAGCCCCCAAAATATTTATTCCTGATAAAGAAGGAAGCTTACAGCTAGAAATGATTACGGCAACGCGCCAGTATGATTTTTTACCTTATGCCGAACGGGGTACGCTGACTAAATTAATGCAGTTAGTGAGTAGTGATATACCTGTCATTGTATTTCAAAATTTATCTATTCAACTGCTACCCCAATGGCACTACGCGGTAGTGACAGGTTTCGATTTAACCACTCGCACCATGACCTTGCATACGGGCTTAACGCCCAATCACACCATGTCCTTCGAACTATTTGAAAAAACATGGGGAAGAGGAAATTATTGGCTATTAGCGCCAGTTCCTCCAAATAAAATCAGCGATAAGATGAATTCGTTTACTTACATTAGTGCTGCTTACGATATGTTAGAGGTGGGAAAGGACGAGCAAGCTATTGCCTTTTTAGGAACTGCTACAAAGCAGTGGCCCAATCAATGGTTAGCTTATTTTTTGTTGGGGAATTACTATTTAGATGAACAACCAGAGAAAGCGGTGAAATGGTTTGAAGAGGGCTATCAAGTAGGTCAAAGTCAGGCGGCTTATATAAACAACTATGCTTACGCCCTTGCTAGTAATGGAAATCTAGCCAAAGCTCAGATACTGATTGAAGAAGCCCTATTGCGGTTTCCTAACGACGATAATGTTAAGAAAACCGCGTTAACTATAAAAGCAGCTGAGTGATCATTGCAAATAGGTAATAGCGACCTTTAACCGGTAAAGATTATAAAGATAAGCATATTTAAAAACATAGGTTTATGACCTCAATCTTCAATGCATAATCGACCCGGCGGCAGGTATTTCTTTGATTTTTGGTGCGCCATCGTGGTTACTCAACTCGCTAGCTTCTTCAACGAGTGCAGTCATCGCGTTAATGATATCAAGAAAGTTGGATAGCTGGTCTTGTGACAAATCATTAGATAGTGTTTCAATTTTACTGATAAGTTGTTTGGTTGGTAGGCGCATAGTGTCAAAATCTCGTTGTTCAGTGCGTATTAGGCACTCTTTTATTCAATACCTGCCTCTGAACTTACAAATAGCTTGCCAACTTTTTTTGACGCTAAACTCAGCATATTAAATGCGTCATTAATACTGAAATAAAAAAGCCAGCTAAATGCAGCTGGCTTTGTCCTGATGAATATATTTATTTAAAAATTAGAAGGTATACTTCACGCCTACCTTAATTCGCCATGTAGATTGCTCTTCATCAAACGAGTCATAGTTGCTGGTGTCTGTGCCGCCGTATGCCTCAGAATAAACATATTGGCCCGCATCGTTGATGTCGTAATCAAACAGTATTTGCTGAGGATAAGTCATTTCATACACTTTACCCCAGTCACTGTTTAACAGGTTCGCAAAGTTATCGATATTCAAATAAATACGACCTTTGTGGCCTTCAACAAACCCTGGAATTTCTTGCGAAATAGCTAAATCTACTGTGGTGATCCAAGGTTGAGTTGACGAGTACTTTCCAACATATCCGCCAGCGCTTCCAGCGACACCTGCTTGCTCAGCAATCGCCATAATTTCGTCGTAGCTAAGGCCATTGTCGAAATCTACGGCAGCATCGTTGGCGCCTGATGGAATATAAGGAAGATACACATCTGAATCATCAAACGCAGTTTGATCGCCCAAACCGCCGCTTTGATATGAACCTAGTACCCAAGAGAAAGGCTGACCAGAGCGACGTTCAAAGAATAAGTTGAAGTTAGTGCTATAACCCTCAAAATACTCATGAGTGTAACCAAGGTTCACTAATAAACGGTGTTTGGTTTCATAGTACGCGGTGCCCACGGTAGGGTCGTTACGATTAACCGTTACTTCATACTGGTAGTTCGATTCTGCCGTTGAGCTTGTACCTGGGTTAACCTCGGTAATATCCTGGTGGGTATAGGATGTATTTAGGCTTATGCCGTTATCCCATTGTTTAGCTAAGGCAGTGGTAAACAGAATGCTACGGCCGCCGTCATCCGAGTTGGTTAATTGAATATCATAGTTGTCTTCATATTCAGTGCCGTCATAAACATTGTCCCAAATAATACGGCCATCTGGGGTACTGTTACCATTATCGATACGCGATAAGTCTTCCCAGTAAGCCGCATTTTCGCGGTCAACGTAGGTTAACTCAGTTGTCCACGCGAAGTTGTCGCCAAGGGTAGGTATATCAAAGGTATAGTCGGCCGCAATTTGATAGCGCCAATCAGAGGGCAATTCAAAATCTGGATCGATTGAGTTCGTGCTTCCCGCACCTTGCATTAATGCACTTTGGGCTTCTGTAGGAACTGATGTAAAGTCTACCGAGCTTGCGTCAAGGCTAGAAAAGGTTACTGAGTCGTTGGTTACACCATCGGTGGTGTAAGCGTTAGATATCCAAACCAGTGGCATACCACCGTAGAAGCGGCCAGCACCACCACGAAGGGTTAAGTCGTCGTTGATATCCCAATTAAAGCTGACGCGTGGAAGGAAAATATCGAAGCCATCGAGGTTTTCAGTATTCGCAAAGCCATAGGTGCTAGCGAAGTTGCTATTTAATTGTGGTGAGTCTTCAACGGTAAGGTACTCGTAGCGAAGGCCTGCGGTTACCGTAAAGTCGTCAAACACTTCATAAGTAGCATCACCGTAAAGTGAGTAAACCGTACTTTCAACGTCATAGGCAAGGTCTTGAACATCATTTGTATACGCGTTGGCATATTCGAAATAAGAGATTTCCTGATTAGCGAATGCCTCAGTATCGTCAAAATACCAAGTGCCTAAAGAATCACGACCATATAGGTTGTAGTTCCACGTGTTTTCTATCTCAGTACCAAACTTATATTCGATATCGCCAGCTAAGTAAGTAGCATGCAATGCAAAGTTCAACACTTCGTTTTCTAGCACATTTGCATGGCGGTTTTCATCTACGCCTGCTACTACGGTGTAGCCACTCTCTGTGCCCGCTGCGGTATCAACGTTTATTTTACCCCAATCAGAAGCCGTGACAGAGGCTTGTTCAAACTCTTTGTAAGAAAGGCTAACTTCTGTTTGAAGGTTATTTGTCCAGTCAGAATAGACATGGGCAGTGTAGTAAGTATTTTTTTGCGCCAACGTCCAGGTATTCGAAGTTAATAAAATAGTATCTGAATCTTCGTTGTAGTTTTGTGCCGCTGTGTTTTCTTGATAGCTGTAGGTGAAATCGGCGCGGTGGTCGTTGTTAATGTTCCAGTCTAATTTAATGAGGTATTTTTCATCTTCGTCTGCATCAGGCGCGCCCGCTATTGAATCTTCAAGGCCGTAGGTATCGCTAAGGGCAGTAATCACGTCTTCTGCCGCGCTTACGAGCTCTGTAGGGGAGGCTGAAGAGTTAAAGCCGGTATCGATTTCTTCTTCCCATTTTTCATAGGAGCCAAAGAAGAAAAGTTTGTCTTTTATTAATGGACCACCAAGAGTGAAACCGTAGGACGATTCATCGTTATCGACGTCATATTCCGTGTTGTAAAGTTTGGTGTCTTTTGCGGTGCCAGAGAAAGGCACTTCTTCATAGAATGCCGTACCGTGAAATTCATTGGTACCTGATTTGGTCACCACGTTCACGTTACCACCGCCAAATTTACCTGCGCGGGCGGTAAAGGGCGTAAACTCAACAGACACTTGGCCAATAGCATCTAAAGACACTGGGGGGCGTGACGTAGGGTAACCGTTACTTTGTAGGCCGAAGGTGTCGTTAACGCCTACGCCATCAACGGTGAAAGTATTATATTTCGGGTTAGAGCCGGCAATACTTAATTCTTCACCATCGGCACTTACCACCGCTAACGGGTTTGAACGAACAATATCTTTTATATCTCGGTTAAAGGTAGGCATGTTCTCAATAGCCGATTCACCAAATACTGAATTTGAACCGTTGTTTGAGAAAAAGTCGCGGCTACCGGTTACCGTTACACGCTCTATATCAGAAGTAGTTTCAAGGGCAGCATCAAGTTCGAATGTGTCATTCAGTTCTAAATATACATCTTCGATAACACGGCTTTGGAACTTTTGTGACTCTACGATAATCATATAAGGGCCACCAACACGTAAACCTCGTGCTGAGAATGCGCCTTCTTCATTTACGGTGGTCTCTTTTACCGTTCCTGAAGGTTGATGAATAATAGTAATTGAACTGCCTGCTGCGGGATTACCTTGAGGGCCTAGTATGGTGCCGCGCATAGCTGATGATTGACCAGTGGCTGCAACGGCTGTTGTTGCAACGCCAATAGACAAAGCCACAGCCATCGCGATGCGATTGAACTGAGTTTTATGGTTCATGAATTTCCCGTTCTAAGTAAAGTTTGGTTTAAGTGCTCAGCTAGCCACGCATGCTTATTTGGGCATGTCGTATTACTGTTGCCTGAGGTAGCGCAATTGTTGGCTATTTTTATTTCATCTTTATTTCATTTGTGTAAATCTGAACTTACATAACTCTATGAAATAAAACATTATTTGAGCTTTTATGAGGATGATGAGGCAAGGGCTTTTACGTGTTTTTACACGTTTTACGTGTGCTTACGTAAATGTAGCCTGTAGATGTGTATTTGAAAGAGGTTAGCAATAGAGACAAGAAGACTGTTTAAGATAGTAGGGCGGCGGCGCGCGCAAGTGAGCGCAAGTGAATATTATCGTAGGAGTAAGATATTCTTGGGAAGAATTTTAATACAGATAAGAAATTCAAAGAAGAAATGGTGGCCCCACCCTGACTTGAACAGGGGACCTGCCGATTATGAGGCCCCGTTGGCTAGCTTGTAATCCCTTTATAAGTGCCCATTTTAACGTGGTCATGACCAGCAACTTACCGATATTGTTACCACCTATGAATTGTATGGTGTAACTCAAATTGATTCTTACCAGTTCTGAACTAAACTTTATTGTGGTAGTATAAAGTAGGATTATATCCTTACGAGATTTCTTTCATTGGAGGTAAATTATGGCAATGGTAAAGAAAAGTATCACAGTAACTGATCAACAAGAACAATGGATGCAAGCTCAACTTGCAACTGGAGACTATGCTAGTGACAGCGAGTTATTACGAGATTTGATCAGAAAAGAGCAAATGCGTACAAGCGAAGTTGAAATTATAAGGCAAGAACTGATCAAAGCAGAGCAAAGCGGTTTTAGCTCTCGTTCTCCTGAAGATATTGTTAATGCAGTGATTGCTCGAAAACAAACTAATGGCGAAGTATAGATTAAGCTCTGCTGCCGATCAGGATTTCGAGCTGCTTTTTGAATATGGCATTGATAACTTTGGGTTAGCTCAGGCCAAATCATACGTTGATGGGTTGATTATTCAGTTTCAAAGCATAGCGGAAAACCCGTTGCATTATCAGGCTGTTGCTCATATTCGCAAGGGATATAGACGAAGTGTGTATGGGAAACATGCTATTTACTATGTCGTTTCTAATGACTACGTTGATATCATGCGAATATTAAGAGCTGAAAATCTTAAAACTGCTTTTGAGTTATAAATGTGTCCAGTTCGTTATCAGATAGACTCTTAGAAATTGATAATCAGCTTCAGCGACTCGCTGAAGAAAAAGAGTCGTTGTTAAATGAACGTAATAGTATTCTTGCACAACAAGAAGTCGAGCTAGCCAAACACTTTAACCAACACGTTTCACCTGAAGCTAAAGTCGATTTATTCATTTCTTATTTTAAAGGTCGAAATGACGTTTATCCGTTTCGTTGGGAATCGCAAAATGGTCGAAGTGGTTATTCGCCAGCGTGTTGGAATGAATGGAAACCTAAAGTTTGTAATAAACCACGGATTAGTTGCACAGAATGCTCAAATCAACAATTCAAGCATTATGATGGTCAAGCGATATTTGATCACCTAAAAGGGAATCAAACGATTGGTATTTACCCACTTCTAGAGAATAATACAACCCACATTCTTGCTGCTGATTTTGATAAAGACGATTGGATTCACTCCGTTAAAGCTTTTTCTGAAGCCTGTGATTTTTATAAAGTACCTCACATTATCGAACGCTCTAGAAGCGGCAATGGTGGACATGTATGGATCTTCTTTTCGCAAGCTATTGAAACAGCCAAAGCTAGAAAGTTGGGTAATGGGCTATTAACGAAAGCGATGGAAATGTACCCTGCGCTCTCATTTACTTGCTTTGATCGTTTGTTTCCGAATCAAGATGTTATGCCAGAAGGTGGCTTTGGTAACTTGATAGCTTGCTGGATGAAATAACGTTAATTGATGAAAAAGCTAATAATGACTTGGCAGACACACCTTGGAAGAAACTCTCTTCTATTGATAATGATGTGATTGCCAATTGCCCAGAAGAAATAACCTTAGTTATTGCAGATCAGATTTATATTCCTATAGATAAACTTCCCGGCAAATTAACATCAAGACTTAAACAGTTAGCAGTATTTTCTAATTCTGAGTTTTATAAACGGCAAGGCCTTCGCTTATCTACTATTGGCATTCCAAGATATATTTGCGCCGCTCATGTTGAAGGTACATTTTTAATTTTACCCAGAGGGTGTTTATCATCTGTAGAAGCTCAATTAACTGAACAAAAAATTGAAATCATTTTCGATGATAAGCGGTTTTCAGGTGACAACCTTGCCAAAGTTAAGTTTACTGGAAAGCTGAAAAGTCAGCAGAATAAGGCGGTTAATGCGTTATTAGAATCATCGGTTGGCATACTGGAAGCTTCTACTGGCTTTGGTAAAACTGTCACGGCACTAGCATTGGTTGCTAAACGTAAAGTAAACACATTGATATTAGTTCACAGTCGGCAACTGGCTGAACAGTGGTTAGAACGTATTAATGTTTTTCTAAAAGATACTGAAGTTGGTTCATTACTTGGTGGTAAGGAAAAGCTGTCGTATCAGGTTGATGTAGCCACATATCAAAGTTTAGTTAGTCGAAACGGCATGGATATAAAGCCATACATTGAAAAATATGGGCAAATTATTGTTGATGAATGCCACCATTTACCAGCATCAAACTATGAAAGCTTGATCAAGTCCAGTCACGCAAAATTCATTCATGGATTCACTGCAACACCAAAACGCCAAGATGGCTTAGAAAAGCTGATGATGTTTCAACTTGGAGATATTGTTTATAAAGGCGTTAAATCAGGTTCAATGCTTAATCAGCAAGTGATAGCACATGAAACAGATACAACGTTTCCTAAGGAGTGGCTAGAGCCTGATACTAAGCCTCATATTTCACAAATTTATAAGCACCTAGTAAACAGTGATTGCAGAAACCAAAAGATCGTCGACGATATTCTCAGTTGTATTGATGATAAACGTGCTGTAATGGTGTTAACCGAAAGAAAAGAGCACATCGAGCTTTTGTCAGCTTTACTAACGAAGAAAGAGCTAATGGTTGTAGAGTTGCATGGTGGAATATCAGCTAAACAGCGGCAAGAGCGTATCGCTATGCTCGAAGAAAATGTAGATCTAAGTAACGATAAACAGGTAATTCTTGCAACGGGTAAGTATGTTGGCGAAGGGTTTGATTTACCATACTTGGATACGTTGTTCATCACCTTACCGATAGCATGGAAGGGTATATTAGCTCAATATGCCGGACGAATAGGACGAGAGTGGAGTAACAAAAATTCAGTTCAGGTTTATGATTACCTCGATACCTTCCCAACACTGAAGCGAATGTTTTCAAAACGTGAAAAGGGATACAAAGCATTGGGTTATGAAATCACATACCGTTAAGGTTGATACTGAAATACTCGAGTAACTTTTTGTATCGTATGCCCAATTTAAAGACGATTAAAAGTCGATAAGGTAAATACTTAAGTATTGATATTCCAGACTTTTGTCGTTAGCTATAAAATGTCGTCAGGCTTTTGGTTTAATAAGAATCGAAGAAAACTTTTTTCTTTGATTTCACAATTTTGGTAGATTGTTAGAATCGTCATGTAATCTTCAATTTTTTTAATGCTTAAGTATTTTAGGTTTTTATTTCTGTGAGTAGCTATAAGCTTAATAGCATGTTCTGCCACAGTATTATTCCAATGAATGTCATTGTGATTAGTAAACTCAAACAATTCATGCCAATACTTTAACAACCTGCTCTGCAGTTTTTTTGTATCAATATTATGGCAGTCTGTTGCAACAATAGTTTTGTGACATAAATGTATTTCTGGCTTAAATCTCTTTAAATACCGTTTGCGAGATTTAGATCTTTCTTCGATATCTCTTACTATTCCAGCTAGTAATTCCGTGAAGTTGCTTGTAATAACCTTTAATGCGGTATCATCAGGGTATCGTAACAATAGGTGGTTCATATCTCTGATCAGATGGATCAGGCAGCGTTGCTTTTTACAATTAAGTCGGTCATACCCCGAATAAAAGTCACTGACAATAACACCTTTAAAGTCCTTGAGTAACTCGAGTAAAAAATCAGAACTTCTGTTTTCCCTATACAAAGTAACAACGTCAACTCCGTTGGAAAGTACCCAACCGTAAATAGTGCCTTCTTCGAGTTTGAATGGCGTTTCGTCTATATAAATTACGTTGGATTCTATGATCTTAGTTAACAGCTTTTTGTATACAGGGCTGAAAAATTTAGCTATATCTTCTTTGTAACCAAAGATCGATGCTCCACTCAGGTTTAAAGAGAACAATTCGCTTAAGTTTTTCTTGATTTGAGCCAGACTTAGTCTGTTGAACATGTACTGGTAAACTATATACGCTTTAACATTAAAGCCGATATGCTGCTTTTGTGTTGGATATGCCGGATCTTGAAATACTGAACCACAAATACACCTGAACTTATTGGTTTTGTATAGGACTACCCAACGCTTGGCACTATTTGCTGTAAATTTTATATCTGTAATTTTTTTGCTTAATTCCCCAATAACCTTTGATTTATTTAGAGAGGCTTTGCAGCTTGGACAGCATTTAGGCGATAGTTCTATTATTTTATTCGGTTTATAGGGCTGTAATTGGTATCCGACTCTAACTTGTTTTTTTATTTTAGGTTGCCGTGTTGAATTGGATACAGACACCTTCTCTTTTTGATAATCAAAATAGGCATGTGCTAATAAATTTTGCATATCATCAATGGCATATTCATCTCGCCAGAAAAGGTTATACGTTTGTTTTTCTAGTTGATTGGGCTTAACTATATCAGAGCTTTGCTTTAACCCTTTTAAAAAGACAGTTAGCTGGCTGAGTGCCATGCAATCTAGCTTGTTATATTCAATAAGAGATTCTTTAATTTCATTGCGGTTATTTGATTGCCAGTCTAAACGTCTTTGAATCGAGTCATAGCCCGTTTTTATTTGAGAGCTCCAACTGAAGCCAAGATAGTTAGTTATATCTTTCAAACTATTGCTAAAAGTTGGAAAAAGCACATGTGTTCTTAATACAGATAAAGTGTTGAAGGAGTTGCTGATAACTTTACTGCAAATGGATTGATAATAATCATCTAGCTTATTTTTTAGTGACTTTAGGTAATCAATTTCATAACTACCGTAGTGAAAAAATACAACGTCTTTAAAGTCAGTAACAAAATCTAAGAATTGTTTTACTATTATCAATTCATCCGATTGTGTATCAGCCCAATAGCTGGCTGAATTTGTGATTCGGCCATTCTCATTACTAATTACAACTAAGCCGAGCAAATATTTGTAGTTCTCGTGAGGTAAACCTTCAATATCGAAAAATATTAAGTTTTTGCTTGAGGGAATTTCAGGGTATTCATTAACAAAAACTTTCGCTTTGCGAATTGCCAGTGCTCGCAGAGGTACCATGTGATTTAAAGTATGGGATTTTTTCTTTTTTGCTCTGTAAGTATAAGAAAGCTGCTCCCAAGTGAAAATTCCCCTGTTGTTAAGCTCACTAATTCGCTTTTCTGAGATGTAAGGTAATAGTGATAAATGTTTGGTGCTTTTTGCTTCTGAATAACATTTTGAAAAATATGGACAGTTATTGCATTCATGTTTGATAAAAACCGGATTCAACTCAGTTTTTTGTAGTAATTGAAGTATTGTTGAATTAGCTCTATTTTTATCAATAAGCTGTTCTGAAATTCTGATTTTAGATACTTTTAGTTCAGTACCAAAAACGATAAAACCGAAAGTGCTAACTGAACAATTCTGTGCTTTTGAAATATTAGACGCTGCTAATGCTAACTCTTGCCTATCAGCTGGTTTAACAGTGAAATGTGGGATAACAATAAGTGGTATTATCAATGAGCTATTAGAGTCGGCTTTAAGATAAAAATCAGGTAGCCCCTCATGCGAATTAGCAGAATATATTTTATGTTGACTGCTATCGTTAATCCTACGATTTAGACGTTGTTCAAAGCATCTAGAGTTTGATTTTATTTTTTGTATGATCGTGAGCTTTGTATGTTCATCATAATCAAACGATTCATCATGCGGTTGCTTCTCGAATAGTAGTTGTGCTTTCCGTTTGCAAGTGAAACTATATCTAAGTGCTTTTCGGCTAAATATTGAGCTCACGTCATAGTCAAATTTTGGATTTGTGGTCAATTAAGTATGGTAAATATTGTCAAAGTACCAACTATCGCTAACAGAACCCCTAATACCTACCTAATGACCTAAACTAACCCTTTGGATTTACAGGGCTTTCCAAGCAAGGCATACTTATACTTTATAAGCACGTTATTTGGAAAGGGAGTTTTATGCCTTCACACATGGGAGTTCAACGCTTCGCTACTTCTAGAAATGCTCAAGCCGAAACCTTTGTAGAATTCGTATTAGAACAATTTTGCAACGATTTGGAATTAAAAGGAATTATTCGCGATCCAATTGAGAAGTGATGGCTGCACCATTGCGGCCATTTCTTAATCTGGAATGCATCTTAGATGGTAGTTTGTGAGGGTTACATTTGTGAACTGCTACTTTTTGCAGGTAGCATAGCTGTTTATTAATTTTATAAGGTTTGAATCTATGCGGTCGAGTAATATGGATGCTAATTCAGGGTAACTTCTGGCGTCTATATTGTTACTGAGCTTGATAAATCTAGGAGTACTTTGTTTTATTGCCGTTTGAGGTGTGAATTTGCAGTCCTTAAAATATTGATTCATTTTTCTGGCACTAGGAACAGTGAAGCCTTTTTCATAAAGAAATTGACTTATTTCTTTGGCATTAGCGGAGTGTCTTGGTTGACCTTGATAAATTTTATCTATTAGAGAAAATGAGACAACGCCGTATCGAATGTAGGGTTCGTGCTCCCAGATTGCTATTGCAATAGCCTTTAGTTCACCGTAAAAATTCTTTAGGTACTTGTTCCTAAGTTCCCAAGATTCAATAGCTCTATCGCTTGGAGACAATGGCGAAGTGTTTTGTTTGGAAAAATAATAGTCTCTTTCATCTTTTGCATTAATGTAGGCTGAGGTAAATCGACTTGCTCCGATAGCTTCAGACGCTTCACACAGTATCGGAGTCAATTCAATACCAGTACTAAATTGACTCAAAACCATATTACATAAATGAATAGCGTGAAGCGCCAAATAACTAGAATCAATGGCAGGCTGTTTAGATGATATGCGCAAAACTGTTTAAGTTAAGAGCAACTAAATTATTTTTTATATCCCTTAAGGTATTTTCATCGAAGTTAATTTTGGTGATTTCCATAAATGACATCATCTATACTTAAGTATTTTTAGTTATATAAAATTCTATATAAAAGTTGAGTTACAGTTTGTTCAATAATACTCGAGTCAGCAGTGGAATCGATAACTTAAGAATTTATTTTTACACGAATTTCGGTTACTAGGGGCGATCCCCAATCAAACGTGGCTACTTTTTAAAATGGAATTTAGGGAAAATAGAGGTGGTCCTAGTTGACCTTGGTCGGGATTGGCGATTTATCTGGTAAAACAGAAAATAGTGAGAAGTTATTCACCATCTAACCCACGTATTTAGTGGAGATGGTGGCCCCACCCTGACTTGAACAGGGGACCTGCCGATTATGAGTCGGATGCTCTAACCAACTGAGCTATGGGGCCACATTTGAAATCGCTTGCTTGAAAACGTGAAACGTATCAATGAAAAGCGAGCGCAAGTATAAGCAGTTTTATTTGCCTTGTCACGCCTAGGGTTAGGCTTTGTGAACAGTTTGCT
>Ga0209503_10000823_pt1 | contig 17182 bp, 13 predicted proteins | sample SouAtlMetagenome_2_FD_187448 | JGI IMG/M metagenome (GOLD analysis project Ga0209503, IMG submission 187448) | Marine eukaryotic phytoplankton communities from Atlantic Ocean - South Atlantic ANT15 Metagenome (SPAdes) (version 2) | ecosystem: Environmental > Aquatic > Marine > Oceanic | place... | reverse complement strand
AAGAGATTACCAACAACTATCCCTTATATTAATACACCATATCGCGGGCATCCTCGATTTTACTTTCGAGATGAATCCGGCTCAATTAAAAGATTTTCATGATAAATATAGAATTTGGATTGGACACTCGTGTGAAACAATCGTCTTATTTTTGTGCGGAAGTATATCCGTGCGTTGAATTTAAAACTATTTTGTCAGTTTGTCCGTTTTTAAAAAAATGATGGATGCTGTACCAGAAAGTAAACTTTCATCGGTTTTTGATTCGGAATTCTTGGAAAAGTATCACGCTTTTAATGCAGCTGCAGAACAACAGTCATTTCAAAACTTTCCGTATAGTCCACAAAATATTTCATATTTACTTGAACATAAAACCCTTTGCCCTACTGGCGAAGAGTAGATGTAAAAATAACTTTTGATACTTATGGAAGTGAAATTGTTGTACATCGTCGCGGACCCTTGATTTGTATATTTTATAATAAGTGTTTTAAGTTTTTTAGGTTGTTTTTCTTTTATTTTTGATAAGATGTGATTTTATCGCATTCATTTTTCTTTTAATTTACATCGGAGCAATAGCTATCTTATTTTTATTTTCTGTTATGTTACTTAATATGAAAATTGTGAATTCTTTGAAAGAATTATTTTATTTTTTTTCCATTTAGTTGTTTTGTAGGAATCTTTTTATTTTTACGACTCTTTATTTCTTTTGGAACTCGTTTTGAAACTACAATTTATAGCGGAACAAACGAGTTTTTAGATATAATATACTTTAATTGGTTTGAAAGTATTGAAATTTGTAAATTTCAATAGATTGCTTAATGTATATTATTTAGAATATTAAGATTTTTAGTTTAATTATAATCAATTTTTATTTTCTGATTTCATTACAAAATCAAGAATAACTCAGAGTTTTTTGTTTATCTATTTCGTGTCTTTTTTATTTTATGGTAGAATTCTTTCTATCATATTAAAAACTAAAAAAGTAAGGAAATCTCTTATTAATTTTTCTCTGTTTTCGCATTAAATTTTTCAAGAATATTTTATTTTGGAAAGATCTATTTTTAGTGTGTTACACATCTTTTTATGTTTTTCTTTTCAGTTCAAAAATATTAATACTTTTATCCAAATGATTCTACCTGAAACTGTTTCAAATTCAAGAGTAAATTTAAGTTTTTTGTGTTATGTCTACTATTAAAAATTTTATTGGGAACACATCATAAAAGACTTTTGTATGTTCTAGAAAAGTTTTAAAAACTTTTCTATTTTTCTAGATTCTTAAAATTTTTGTTATATTTTAAAACATATTTATGATTTTATCTTTAAAAAATTTTCTATTATTGCCCGAATTTTTTTTTTGTTTATCCATTTTGTGCCTTTTTTTCTATGGCACAATTCTTTCTACAACATTAAAAACTAAAAAATTAATCATTAAATCTATTGTTAATTTATCGATTTTAACATTAGTTTTTTCAATAGTTTTATTTTGGAATAACTTAAATTCTGTTGCTTTACAGTCTAGCTATTTTTATAATTCTATTGCGATTGATTATCTTAGTGAAACAACAAAAATACTTTTATCGTGTTTTACTCTTTGTTGTATGTACATATTTCGAAAATATTTATTAATTCAAAAAATCAATCATTTTGAATATATTATTGTTCTTTTGTTAGCTGTGTTAGGTGTTTTTTTATTGTGTTCTTCAAATGATCTATTAACTGCGTACTTATCTATCGAATTACAAAGTTTGGCATTTTATATTTTAGCTTCATTTAAAAAAAAATCGAGCTTTTCAGTTCATGCCGGACTGAAATATTTTATTTTAGGGGCATTCGCATCGTGTTTATTTCTTTTTAGTGCTTCACTTTTATATGGATTAACTGGTACAATTAATTTTGAAAATTTGTTCATTTTTTTACATGTTGGAAGTTTGTTAGGTTTAAATGGATGCTTTGCGTTTTTTGTTCAGAAATTAGCTTATTTACCTTTTTTTAGTTTTTACTACTCTTTTGATACAGATTTTGAAGATGTATTTTTGGAGCTTTATCTTTGTTTACTTGAATCAAATTGTACTCATAAGGATCCCTTGAGTCTTTTAAATTTAGAAAATAATCTTGAAAATTTACTAATTATTTTTAATAAATGCATTTATTATGGAGATAATTCGTTATTTAATTTTACATCTTTATTAGATTTGATTTGTCATTATATATTTTTTTTTTTTGAACATTATTACATTGAATTTGATTTTTATCAGTTTATGTTTCATTATAATACGGGTTTTTTCGAGTATCTAACTAGTGAATTAGTTAATATCATGGATTCTTTTTTTCTTTCAGCTTTATGTTCGAATTTTTTTTTTCTTGACAATTTAAATAATTTCTTTGTTTTTAAGTTGTTGGAGTTTTATTGTTTGATTGGTATTAGTTTAAAAAATATTACTTTTATAGGTGTTTATTGTATAGATCTTTTTATAAGTGATTCGTTAAATTTTTTTAATTGTTTGGTTAATTATTTTGTTTTGGATATGTGTTTTTTTTATTATAGATTATACTCGTTATTACCAACTATTATTGTAATTGGTTTATCTTATTTTTTATTATTTAGTATATTTTTCAAATTGGCAGTTATACCTTTTAATTTTTGGTTACCTGATGTGTATGAAGGGTCTCTATCTAGTACAACAGCTTTTTTTGCTATTATTCCCAAATTAAGTATTTTTGTTTTTTTATTTCGACTTATGAATTTTGAGATTTTAGTTGATACAGATACTTTTAGTTATAATTTTTTGATTTGTGGAATGGCTTCTATTTTTTATGGTTCAGTCATTGCTATTGAAGAACGTAAACTAAAAAGTTTAATTGCTTTCAGTGCGATTAGCAATGTCGGTTTCCTTTTTATTACATTTTCAGTATTTTCAATTTATGCAAATGCTTTAGTTTTTTGTTACTTGTTGATATATATGTTAGGGAACTTAATAATTTGGTTTTTTTTACTCATGTTTAACATTCATTCTAACTCAACAGATTATAAAAAATTTAATAAAGAATTATCTAACTTTTCAAATTTTTATCGATCTAATAAAGTGATGGCTTCTTTTTTTTCGTTTGCTTTGTTCTCCATAGCGGGTATACCACCATTTATTGGTTTTATTGCGAAATTTGGTGTTTTTGTGACAGTTATTGAATCTTATCTTTTTTTAGCTGCAGTTTTTAGTATCCTGTGCAGTATTCTTTCGGTTTTTTATTATTTACGGATTATTAAACTTATTTTTTTTGAAAAAAGTGATGAACTCATTAACTTATACGAATTCCAATCATCGTTTTTTTATTTTATTTTCATGATTTTTGTTCTATTACTTGTATTTTTGTTTATTAATCCAAATCTGATTTACTTAATCTTTTTGAAAATTAGTTATAATTTCAGTTAACAAATAACAATAGAGAATTTGTAAGCATCTAAAAGTGTTTTTACAAGATTTCTCAGAAATTGTTAAATGTGTGAGTATAATTTTTAGTTTTATTTTTTTGTCCTTGTTGTTTGAATAAGTTTAAAATTAAAATGCTATTACTTTTTTTGTCATTGTTTGTTTCTAAAGCTCAGATTTTTCTTGATAGTCCTGTTAGATGGCAAGTAGGCTTTCAAGATCCAGCTGTTCCAACAATGGAAGGAATTGTAAATTTTCATAATCATGTTATGATTGTTATTCTATTTATTGTTTTATTTGTAGCTTGGTTAATGATAAACTTAATAAACTATTTTAATTCATTTACTGTTACAAAAAATGCCAATTTTACGCATTCAAACGTATTAGAAATTATCTGGACGTCCATTCCAGCTTTAATTCTTGTTGTATTGGCAACTCCATCGTTTACACTATTATATTCCATGGATGAATTAATTGATCCAGTTATCAATTTTAAAATTATTGGTCATCAATGGTATTGGTCGTATGAGTTATCAGACTACTCGTTGTGTGGAACTCAATCGGAAGATAATAATTTTAAATATGATTGTTATATGCTAGTGTTAGATAGTTTAGCAGAAAATAAAAAAGGTTATTATCGTTTATTAGAAACTAATAAACGTTTACTTTTTCCATCAAATACTCATTTAAGATTATTTATTAGTGCAGCTGATGTTTTACATAGCTGGACTGTTCCATCGTTTGGAGTAAAAGTGGATGCATGCCCGGGTCGATTAAACGTAGCTAATCTTTTCTTAAATCGAATAGGACTTTTTTTTGGACAATGTAGTGAAATTTGCGGTGTAAATCACGGATTCATGCCTATTTCAGTGTTAGTTTTAGATATTACACAATTTAATTCTTACGTTGTTTCCAAGTTAGATTTTTAAAAGGAAAAGTATTTGTAAAATTTTTTTTTTAATTTTTTAAGCATTAAACGAATATCTAAAACATCAAAAAGAAAAATTTAGGACGTTACTTAACGAAAATTTATAATGAAAACTTTTTTAGATTTATAAATTTCCTTTATGAATTGAAAAATTCTGTTAAATAATTTATTAAAAATATATATTTTAATCTAATTAGTGCAAAGTGAACTGAATCATCTTATTAACTTTGTTTTTAAACATCAACCGAGATACCGTAAGTAGTGGCGAGCGAAATTGGTAAAAACTTATTTATGAAATTTTATTATTTAAAAAAAATTTACTTTTAATAAATTTTTTTTGTTAAACGAGTTTCTTAAAATTTAAATGTAATGTTAAAATTCCAAAGAAGGAGTATCATAAAATGTCCTGTAAACATTAACTTTAAATTTTTTGTAGAAATTTTTTAATATTAAATTTTTTTATTAAGTTGTTTGAAATCTTTAAAATTACTAACGCAACGTTGTGTTTTTTAATGGGGTACCGCCCTCAAAAACTGAAAAACTTTGATGATTTATAGTGAATTAGTACTGTAAAGGAAAGATGAAATTATTTTGTTAAAAATATTTTTTTGAAATTTAATGCTGATTAAACAGTTGATGCTTTTTTACTATTTTTAAGTTTGGTTAAAGCTTTACAAAGTTTTAACGCATTTTTATATTACAAAATATAAAGTTACAACGTACCTTTTGTATAAGGAGTCCACAAGTTTATTTTTATGGCAAGCTTAATTTTCAGATAAAAAGTAGGCGAAACTAATTGTAAGTTTTAAACTGCATCCTATAGTCGTAATAATAATACCCGAAACTATGTGATCTAACTATGAACAAGTTGAATTTTAAATAGTATTTATATTAGCTGGAAGACTGAACTCGTATCTGTGGCAAAAGATTGAGATGATTTGTAGTTAGGAGTGAAAGGCTAATCAAACATAGAAATAGCTGGTTTTCTGCGAAATCTATTTAAGTAGAACGTATATTTTAAAAATTTTATTGTTAGAGCACTAATTAAATTTTAGGGAATTTAATATTTTACTTTATTTATTTAAACTCCGAATAATAAAAAGATAAAAATAAGCTTTTTTAAGTTTATTTTTTAAATATATAGTCAGATTATGAGTGATAAAATTCATTGAATCAAGAGGGAAACAGCCCAGATTATTTGTTAAGGTCCTAAAAAATAATTAAGTGCAAAAATTTAAAAAGTTTACGACTATTTGAAGGTAGGCTTGGAAGCAGCCATCTTTTAATGAAAGCGTAACAGCTCACTAATTAAAACTTTTTATATTAAAATTTTATGGACTAAAATTATTTACCGAAACATTAAATTTTATTTTTATTAAAATTGTAGCAGAACGTTCTGTATTTTTAAATTTAAGTATACAATGGATACATTGTATATTAAAATCAGAATTGATAATGTGGATATAAGTAACAGTAACAATAAGTTTAAAATTATTGTCATTGAATGTTTAAAGTTTTCAATCTTATTGATTTTTATGATTGAGTTATTCGGTCCCTTAGATAATAACGAAAGTTTTTAACGTCGATGGGTTTAAATTTATTTTATTTAATAGTTTATAAAAATATAAATATATATATATTACTATTACATTTAATTATAGTGACAAAATAAGAAAGCTTTTTTAGAATTCGTTTTTTCTATAGTTTTGTTTATTATTTTCAAGAAATAGCTATTTAATTAATAAGTTATATTTAAATTTCCGTACTTTAAACCGAAACAGGTAAACAAATTGAGAATATGCTAATGATTGAGTTAATTGTATTAAAGGAACTCGGCAAAATGACTCTGTAACTTCGGGATAAAGAGTAACGTATAAATTATTTCTTTGATAATTTTTATATAGTTGATTACAAAATTGAGGATAGCGACTGTTTAATAAAAACACAGGTTTCTGCAAATTTGTAAAAAGATGTATAGAAACTGACGCCTGCCCAGTGCTGTAAGTATAGTAATATGAATGTTAGTTCATTTTTTAAAGCTCAGTAAACGGCGGCTGTATTCTGACGGTCCTAAGGTAGCAAAATTCCTTGGCATTTAATTGATGTCCTGCATGAATGGCGTAACGACTATCCTACTGTCTCTAGTACAATCTCAGTGAAATTGAAATTTCCGTGAAGATGCGGAATACTTACGACTAGACGGAAAGACCCCGTGCACCTTTACTATAGTTAAATATTGTTGTAAAAAATTTTATGTGAAGAATAAAAGGAAAGTTTATACGGAATGTTTATAACTTATTTGTAAATTGTTTAAAACTTCAAGTGAAATACCTTTCTTAAAACTTTTTTATAACTAATCTTTTTAGAAACAATTGTTTAATTGTTAGTTTGACTGGGGCGGTCGCCTCCCAAAAAGTAACGGAGGCGTATAATAGGTAAATTCGAATTTATTTATTCTTATTTTTAAATTCGCAACATAATAGTTTATATTTGCTTAACTGTAAGATTGACAAGTCGAACAGAAACGAAAGTTGGTTATAATGATCCGATTTTTTTGTGTGGAAGATTAATCGATCAACGGATAAAAGGTACGCCGGGGATAACAGGCTAATTACTTTTTAGAGACCTTATCGACGAAGTAGTTTGGCACCTCGATGTTGGATTATCACATCCTGGAATTGAAAGCGTTTCCAAGGGTTTGGTTGTTCGCCAAATAATGTGGTACATGATCTGAGTTTAGAACGTCGTGAGACAGTTTGGTCCCTATCTATCGTAAGTGTATTTGAAAACTTAAAAAAATTAAACCTTAGTACGAGAGGACCAGGAATAATAAATCACTGGTTTATCGATTGTTTTAGCAAAAGCATTGTCGAATAGCTAAATTTATAATAGATAATCATTTAAAATTTATTTTTAAATTGAGAAACTATTTTTTAATATAGTTTTCATTATAACGTAAAAGATTATTACGAGATAGACTTGAGGTGTATAAATTGTAAAATTTTAGCTCACAAGTACTAAATTTACAATTATTAGAATATGATTAAAAAATTTTATTGTTAGAGATTTTCTTTGAATTTTTTATGCAAGAAGTTAAAAAAATTTTAAAAATGTTTTGAAATTTTTAGATTTTAATTTTAAGAAATAATAAAAAAAATTATTTAAAATAATATGAGTTTGATCCTGGCTCAGAATAAACGCTAGTAATATGCTTTACACATGCAAGTTTTTTGATTTTTTAAATTATTAAGCGAACGGGTGAGTATTTTTAAATTGCTCATTTAAAAAAATTTTAAAAATGTATTTTAATTTTTTTTTGAAACGTAATTTATTTAAGATTAGGCTTGTTAATTTTAGCTAATTAAACCTATAATCTTTAATTGATCTTAGCGGATGATCAATCACACTGGAACTGAAACAAGGTCCAGGCATACTTTTAAATGCCTGCAGTGAGGAATATTGGACAATGAACGAAAGTTTGATCCAGCAATATTACGGAATGATGAAGATTTAAAAATAAAAACTAATCTTTTTAGTTTTTCTTATTGTAAAATTCAACAAATTATTTTATACTTGAAAATATTAAATTTGTAAAAGTCCCGGCTAATTCTCGTGCCAGCAGCCGCGGTAATACGAGAGGGGCAAGCGTTATTCGGATTAACTGGGCGTATAGGGTTCGTAGACTGTTTAATTAATTAACTAAGAAATGTTAAAAGAAATTTTAAAAATTTTTTTAAGACTGTTAAACTTAGAGTTATAAATAAAAAAGTAAAATTTTATGTGTAAGAGTAAAATCTTAAAATCCATAAAGGAAGACCGATTAGTGAAAACAACTTTTTGAATTTAACTGACGTTGAGGAACGAAAGTGTAGGGAGCAAACAGGATTAGATACCCTGGTAGTCTACACTGTAAACGATGAATGCTGTAATTTAAAGTTAAACTTTAAATTTTTAAGTTAACGCGATAAGCATTTCGCCTGAGGAGTATAATTGCAAAATCGGAACTCAAAGGAATTGACGGGGACTTACTACTAGTGGTGGAGCATGTGGTTTAATGCGATAATACGCGCAAAACCTTACCAGTTTTTGTATTAAAAATAGTTTTTATTAGTTTGTTAACAAAAATTTTTAAATTAGTTTTCAGACTTTAAATGATTTAATTTTAAGATAAACTTATAATATTACTTAATTAAATCCCGTTTTTAACAAGTGTTGCACGACTGTCGTCAGTTCGTGTTGTGAAATGTTTGGTTTATTCCTTTAACGAACGTAACTCTTTTTTTGTTTCTAAAACAGAAAACTAAACAGAAAATGACAAATTTTTAAGGAAGTTAGAATGAAGTCAAGTCAATGTGACCTTAATATTCTGGGCTACACATGTGCTACAATGTTAAATTACAAAAAGTTACAAATTATTTTTTCAAATTTTAGTTAATCTTAAAAAATTTTCAAAGTTCGGATTATGTAATGCAACTCGTACATATGAAGATGGAATCACAAGTAATCGTAAATCAGCATGTTACGGTGAATAAGTACCTTAGTCTTGTACACACCGCCCGTCACATGCAGGAAGTTTTTTTTTCTCAAGATAGTTCATTAAATGCCAATCAAAGTTTTTTTTGGCATTGTTTTGTTTATTCAATTAACAAAAATAACTTGTGTGAAGTCGTAACAAGGTAGTTGTACGGGAACGTGCATCTGGAAAATCTTTAAAATAATGAAATTTTTTCAATTTTTAATGAAATAGTTCAGTAGGTAGAACTTTGGAATCATAAACCATAAGTCAAGGGTTCAATTCCCTTTTTCATTATTCTTTTATTCAATTCGTATTGAAAAAATTTATTTTTAATAAGAAAGGTGACTGAGTGGTTTATAGTAAAGGTTTGCTAAACCTTCATATAATTATAGTTTATTTATATCATGGGTTCGAATCCCATTCTTTCTAATTAAACTTGTCTGAATTTTTTAAAGAGTATTTTACAAATAGTACAACTGATAATCAAAATTTATGTTTAAATCTTTCTTTTCATTTAAAGGTATAAAAACATTTTTTGTACTTTTGATAGTATTTGATAGTATAGAGCAGTGGCAGCTTGTTAGGCTCATATCCTAAAGGTCATAGGTTCAAATCCTATTACTATCAGATTTTTTTATTAAGACTAAGTTTTGATTTTGATAACTGAAAACAATAAAAAAAATATTCTTAAAAACTTATTACACAAAAAGTTTATTTAAATGAAATTAAATTATCTTCTTCTGTTGAATTATATAAAAATTCCTTGAGAAGAAAAGTAATTCAAGTCCATCCTTTTAAATATTTTGACATGATAAAAAACTTATTTTTGATTTATAGAGTCCTTTTTACTTTTTTTAGACTCTTATATAATTTTGATTACAATTAAAACCACTTTAAAAGTATTCATACTACTTTACAAAAAACAACTTTAAAATATCTATTTGATACAATATATTGAATTTGTTACGACTCTTAGTTTAATTTTACGTATCATTTATTTAGATATATTTATTATTTGAATTCTATTTTAATTCAGTGCAAATATTAAAATAATTTAATTTTTAATTTCGTAAAAATTATTCACTCTGAGATACCCCGAGTTCATTTAAAAATTTAAAATCATGTTTTTTTTTTATAAGGAGTTTTTAATTAAATCAGTTCGATCGTTTTTAAAAATTTTTCCAGTTGAAAATGTTAGTTTTTATAACAATGATATTATTTTAACAATTAATTCATGCTATCTGTTACAAATATTAAAATTTTTAAAACAGCATATGCATACTCAGTTTCACGTTTTAGTTTCTATAACTGTTGTTGATTCTTTACATAATTCAAATCGTTTTGAGCTTAATTATGAATTATTAAGTTTAAAGTTTAATAATCGTCTTCGTATTAAAGTGTACTTAAATGAACTTTCTTTTATAAATTCGTGTGAAAAATTGTTTCCGGCAGCGACGTGGTACGAGTGTGAAGTTTGGGATATGTTTGGTGTGTATTTTACAAATCATAAAAATTTAAAAAGAATTTTAACTGATTATGGATTTGAAGGATTTCCGTTAAGAAAAGATTTTCCGTTGTGTGGCTTAGTAGAAATACAATTTAATGAGTTAAGAAAAAGAATTGTCACAGATCCAATTGAGTTGACTCAAGAGTATAGAACTTTTAATTTTTCAAGTCCATGGGGTACGTAAATTAAAAGTTACTAATATTCATATAATATTTAAAGAGACGTTTTTATCAATAATTCCTATTAAAAATTTTCGTATAAGAAATAGCTAAATATGAAAAAACTAAAAGTACAAAGTATAAAAAAAAGAAAATTAGTTAAAAAGCTTGAACTTGTGAATTTTTTGCTACGACTAATTCGTTTAAATATTAATTTAAATCAATTGATTCTTTTAAACTTTAACTACTCAAATTCGAGTTATTTATTTAAAAGAAGTTCTCGTCATGTGTTAACGAATCGATGTATTTATTCTAATAAAAATTCGATTATAAGCAAATATTTTCGATTATCGAGATTTTTTTTTTTAAAGTTCTCTAGATTCAATTTAATATATGGTATAAAAAAATTTTATTGGTGACATTAGAATTGTAAAATACTCTTTAACACTAAGTTTTAGAGATCTACTGTTAATATTTCGAAAAATTAAAAAGCATTTTTAGCTCAGTTGGATTTAGAGCAATAACCTTCTAAGTTATAGGACATAGGTTCAACTCCTATAAAATGTAACATTATAAACTTGATAAATTATTAAGTTTCAGTGTTTTATTGGGATATAACCAAATAGGTAAGGTATTCATTTTTGGTGTGATTATTTATAGGTTCGATTCCTATTATCCCAAAATTCTTTTAGTTTCTCTATAAAAAAAATTAATGATAGTATCTTCTATATTAAAAATTTTATTAGTTTTTCCCTTATTTGGTAGTTTGATACTGCTATTGACTCCAGCATATTTAAAAAATTTATTAAAACAGATTGCTTTACTGACTGCTAGTTTAGTTTTTATTTATTCACTCTTCTTAGGCTTATATTTTGATAAAACAATTGGTTCATTTCAATATGTTTCTAGTATACTATGGTTACCTTTTCTAAACATCAATTTACATTTAGGAGTCGATGGAATATCCTTATTTTTTTTAATTTTAACTACATTATTAATTTTTATTTGCTTACTTGCGTGCTGGAATATCATTCAGTTTGATCTCAAATATTATTTATTACTTTTCTTACTATTGGAGTTCTTTTTAATTGGAGTATTCTGTGTTTTGGATTTGTTAATTTTTTATATTTTTTTTGAATGTGTTCTAATTCCAATGTTTTTTATTATCGGTCTTTGGGGCTCCAGAGAACGAAAAATTCGAGCAGCTTATTATTTTTTTTTTTTTACGTTATTTGGATCAGTTCTTATGCTATTAGCAATTATTTATATTTATATTCAAACTGGTACAACTAGTTATGAAGTTATTTTGACCATTCAATTTACAAAAACAGAACAATTAATATTATGGCTTGCTTTTTTTTTATCTTTTGCAGCGAAAGTTCCTATGATACCATTTCATGTTTGGTTGCCTGAAGCTCATGTAGAAGCAACTACAACAGGATCAGTTATCCTAGCAGGTATTCTATTAAAACTTGGAACTTATGGTTTATTACGTTTTTTATTTCCATTGTTTCCGTTTGCTTGTTTTTATTTTGCTCCAATAGTATATTCTTTAGCAGTTTTAGGTATTTTATATGCGTCAATTACTGCAATTCGACAATCGGATTTTAAACGAATTATTGCATATACGTCGATTGCTCATATGAATTTAGTTATTGTTGGTCTCTTTAGTTTTCATGTAATTGCAATTGAAGGAGCTATTTTACAAAGTATTAGTCATGGATTTGTTTCAAGTGCATTGTTTTTATTAATCGGAGTTGTATATGATCGTTATCATACAAGAATGGTTAAATATTATGGCGGACTTGCTCATATTATGCCCATATATGTATTTTTATTTTTGTTCTTCACTTTAGCAAATATTGGTTTTCCAGGTACAAGTAGTTTTGTTGGAGAATTTTTAATTTTATTAGGTGCATTTAATGTAAATGTTTTAATAACTTTTTTTAGTTCTATAAGTATGATTTTAGGAGGTTGTTACTCTTTATGGTTATTTAATCGAGTTTCTTACGGAAATTTAAAAATACAATATTTAACAAAATTTTTTTTTGATGTTAATCTCCGAGAATTCTATTTTTTTAGTCCATTAATTTTATGTACTCTTTTTTTTGGAGTTTACCCGGAAGCTTTATTAGATTATCTTCATTTAAGTATTCATTTACTTCTTGAGTACATTAATATTTAAAATAAAAAATTTATTTTTTTGTTAGTTTCCTAATTTTAGTCTTTATCGTCTAATGGTTAGGACATTGCTTTTTCACAGCAATAATATGAGTTCAACTCTCATTAAAGATAATTGTAAAACTTCTTGCTAAACAAATAAAAATTTAAAAAAACTAATTGATAAAAAATCATGACAATAAAAAAAATTCATTTAAAAAAAAAATTAAAAAACTTTACAATAAATTTTGGACCACAGCATCCAGCTGCACACGGAGTTTTGCGACTAGTTTTAGAATTAAATGGTGAATTAATAGCTAGAGCTGAACCACATATTGGTTTATTACATAGAGGAACTGAAAAATTAATTGAATTTAAAACTTATTTACAAGCTTTACCTTATTTTGATCGATTGGATTATGTGTCGATGCTCTCTCAAGAACATTCGTATTGTTTAGCAATTGAAAAACTAATTAATTGTAAAGTGCCTATTCGAGCACAATATATTCGAGTATTGTTTGCAGAGATAACTCGAATATTAAATCATTTGTTAGCGGTTGGTTGCCATGCAATGGATGTTGGAGCCATGACGCCGTTTTTATGGGCGTTTGAAGAACGAGAAAAATTAATGGAATTTTATGAGCGAATTTCTGGAGCTCGGATGCATGCTGCTTATTTTCGACCCGGTGGAGTTAGTACTGATTTACCTTTTGGTTTGTTAAATGATATTTATGTTTTTAGTACTCAGTTTGTTACTCGATTAAATGAAATTGAAGAAATGCTTTCAGAAAATAGAATCTGGAGACAGAGATTGGTTGATATTGGCGAGGTGACTTCTGACGAAGCTTTGCAATGGGGATTTAGTGGTGTAATGTTACGTGGTTCAGGAATTTATTGGGATTTACGTAAGACTCAACCTTATGATATTTATTCGAAGTTAGACTTTAATGTTCCAATTCGTTCAAATGGTGATTGCTTTGATCGCTATTTAATACGAATTTTTGAAATGCGCGAATCTGTTAAAATAATTGAACAATGTTTAAATAAATTACCAGTAGGAGTTATTAAAACAACGGATTCAAAGGTAACTCCTCCGTCTCGTTTTTTATTAAAAAGTTCTATGGAATCATTAATTCATCATTTTAAAATGTATACTGAAGGTTTAAAAATTCCGAAAAATGAAACTTATATTGCTAGTGAAGCACCAAAAGGTGAATTTGGGGTTTTTCTGGTTTCAAACAATTCAAATCGACCTTTTAGATGTAAAATAAAATCTCCTGGTTTTAATCATTTACAAGGATTAGATTTCATGTCGACAAATCATTTAATTGCAGATGTTGTTACTATTATTGGTACACAAGATATTGTATTTGGAGAAGTTGATCGATAAAAATGTATACATTTTCTTTTGATTTTTTTAAATTTTTAGAATTTACATTTATAGATTTACTTTAAAAAGAAGTATTTTTTGTCTTACATTTAACAAAATGATTCTTTTTACCCCTTTAGAACAATTTCAAGTTTTACCTTTCTTTTCATCAGATTTGTTTCATTTAGGTCTTTGCGTTACAAATATTATTTTAGTTACAGTTTTAATTTTATTTTTTTTTTGTTTATTTATTTGGTTGTCTTCGTCTTATGATCAGACATTTTATGTCATTCCTAATAATTGGCAAGTTTTACTTGAAATAATTTTTGATATGATTTCTCAGTTATTATTTGATAATCTAAATAAAAAAGGTGAAATTTATTTTCCGTTTATATTAACGATTTTTTTATTCATAATGTTATCTAACTTAGTAGGCTTAATTCCTTATAGTTTTACAATTACGAGTCATATTATTATTACATTTACACTTTCACTAACTATATTTATTGGTGTGAACATTATAAGTATACATATTTATAAGTTAAAAATGTTGTCATTATTTATTCCAGCAAATACTTCAATTGGTTTAGCTTTATTGTTAGTACCTATTGAATTTATTTCTTATGTTTTTAAACCAATTAGTTTAGGTGTTCGACTTTTTGCAAATTTAATGGCTGGTCATACTCTTTTAAAAGTTATTGTTGGTTTTTCATGGACTATGGTGTTCTTAAACAATTATATTCTATCAGCAATTCATATATTTCCGTTACTAATCTTAATTTTATTATTTGGTTTAGAATTAGGTGTGGCTTTAATTCAAGCTTATGTTTTTACAATTTTAACGTGTATTTATCTGAATGAAAGTATTAATTTACATTAATTCTTTCTTTTAAAAGAAAACTTTACAATTATGTTACAGATTCAACTAAAGTTATATGGAACTAATAAAACTAAATTAATTAATTTTTTATTTTTTTTTAAACAACATAGCATTAAATGGAAACTAAATTTTTTTCAAAGTCTAATTTTTCAATTTATTACAAAACTGAAAAAAATTACTGTTTTAAAATCTCCACATGTACATAAAAAAGCTCAAGAACATTTTAGTTTAATAAAAGTTATGACATTTTTAAATTTTGATAATTTTTTACGGTTTAATAATCTTTTTTTATTTTTAAAATATGTTACTTTCATTTTATTTGAACTTAAATTTAAATTAAATTTACAATTTTTTGTATTAAAGAAAAAACTAACTTTTTATAATTTTTCTTTTCAAACTCAACAAAGTTTTACAGATAAAGTAAATCCTAACAATTTTTTAGTCAAAGACTACAAAAATTTAAATAATTATATTCAACTATTTGATCTTTTCGGTGAATTAAATTTATTAGTTCTTAATAAAATTTCATATGTTTAAATAGCTCAGATGGTAGAGCATAGGACTGAAAATCCTTGAGTCAACAGTTCAATTCTGTTTTTAAACATTTTTAAATATAAATATTTAACATAAATTCTTAAATATTTTCTATGAAAATTTATGACAACTAAATTAATTGATAAAATGTTTTCGAGTATTCAAAATGCTCAATTAGCAAAAAAAACAGTTATTTTTCAAAAAAAAAGTAATCTGTGTTTTTCAGTTTTAAATATTTTATGGAACGAAGGAATCATTTTAGGATTTAAAATTGCCTTATTTTCAAAATCTCATTATGAAATTTATTTAAAATTAAATTTTAATCAGAGACTTTTGATTTTTTCGAAGGTTAAAAGTTTGAATCGATTAAACAATCAAAACTCTTTTACACTAAAACAAATTTCGAAATTTAATTTAATAACTGAAGTTTTGATATTATCAACTTCGAGAGGTTTACTAACTGACATGAATTGTAAAAAATATAATTTGGGAGGAAAACCTTTTTTTTTTTTTAAGTAGTAATACTTTTTTATGAAAGTCTCTTTATTAAAAATTTCTAACGATATAAAAGTTTTTTTCTGTGCAAAACGCCATCTTTTATTTTTTTTTAAACGATCTCCAGTAAATACAAAAAAATTATTTTTTAGATTAAACAAAAAAATTATTTTTGTTACTAATAAGCAAATTGTAGTAACAGAGATATTCTTACATTTTAAAAAATTTAAAAGTAATCGAAATCGTATTTTTTCGAATTTCTTTTTTATTAATGAGCAGTTTCAATATTTTTTAAAAATGAAAAAACTAAAAATTAAGTTAACATTAATTGGTATAGGATTTAAATTTTTTATTCATTCAAATCCTTGTTTGTTAGAGATAAAAGTAGGGTATAGTCATAATATTTTTTTTAAATTACCGAAACATATTGAAATATTTTCTAAAAAGTTAACTGAAATTATATTGATTGGTGGTTTTTCTCGTACATTTTTTAATCTTGTCACATCGATTAAAAAAATTCGACTCCCGGATCCTTATAAAAAAAAAGGAATTTTTTATTCGAATGAAATTATTAAAACAAAACGTGGAAAAACTAGTTAACTTCAAATAACTAAATTGAGAACTATATATTTCAAATTTAATTTGTGATTCAGTTTTATGAAACTAAAAAAAAAAAATTATAATAAATTATATCTAAATCTATTAGCTACAAAACTATTTAAATTGCACTTAACAGAATTTAATTTTCAAATATTAAAATTTCAATATCTTGAAATTCAATTAAAAAAATTAATAAAATTAAGTTTTGAAATATTTATTTGCAATAAATATTTGACTAATAGTCTTTTTTTCAATTTACTAGCTGTATTTAATTTAAAACGTTTTACTTCAAAAAAAAGATTATTAAATTTCGATTTTATACAATTTTGTTTAAAAAAAGAAGCATTTAATAGAAAACTTAAATTATTTTTATTAAAAGCACGTATTTTAAAATTTGATTGTTTTGCTTCGATAGTTTTTTCCAAAAAATTTAATAATAAGTTTAAAAAAATATATAGTGATTTAACGAATATTCTAAGTTTATCACGAGATTTTGGATTTCTAAAAAAAAAAAAAAATTTTTATCAGTATAATTATTTATTATTTAGAGATTTTCTAGACTTAAATTTTTTTTTTTTTTTTTAGAATATTTTATTAAAAGTTATAAAAAATT
>Ga0209503_10000822_pt1 | contig 17202 bp, 29 predicted proteins | sample SouAtlMetagenome_2_FD_187448 | JGI IMG/M metagenome (GOLD analysis project Ga0209503, IMG submission 187448) | Marine eukaryotic phytoplankton communities from Atlantic Ocean - South Atlantic ANT15 Metagenome (SPAdes) (version 2) | ecosystem: Environmental > Aquatic > Marine > Oceanic | place... | reverse complement strand
AGACGTGATTGCAAAACCTTCTAATGAAGATAAAAGAACTCTTCTCAATGCATTACCAACTGTTAATCCGTAACCAGGCTCTAGTGGTCTAAATTCAAATCTTCCTTCATAATCAGAAGATTCAATCATTATTACTTTATCCGGTTTTTGAAAATTTAATATTGCCATAATCTTATTTATAATTTTTTATTTAGAATATAATTCTACTATATACTGTTCGTTAATATTTTCTGGTATTTGGATTCTTTCAGGGATAGACACATACGTACCCAGCATAGTATCATCATTCCAAGTTATCCACTCATAAACTTTTGGTGAATTCTTTAAACTGTTTCCAATTGAATCCAGTGACTTTGACTTCTCTCTTACAGCTACTATATCACCAGCTTTTAAGTTGTATGATGGAATATTAACAATTTCTCCGTTCACAGTTATGTGTCTGTGAGAAACTAGCTGTCTTGCCCCACGTCTTGAATTAGACAAACCCATTCTAAAAACTACATTGTCTAGTCTTGATTCACAAAGCTGTAAAAGAACCTCACCAGTAATCCCCTTAGAGGCTGTAGCTTTTTTGAATAAATTCCGAAATTGTCTCTCTAAAATACCGTATGTGTATTTAGCCTTCTGCTTTTCCATAAGTTGGATAGCATATTCAGATTTTTTTGATCTTCTTTTGTTATTACCATGTTGTCCTGGTGGATAATTTCTTTTTTCAAAAGACTTATCATCACCAAAAATTGGTTCTCCAAATTTTCTTGCGATTTTAGTTTTTGGACCAGTATATCTTGCCATTTTTTAAATTTTTTGAGAGTGATTATGAATTAAGGTCAATCCTTCGATAATCAATATCCCTCTGGTTATACTTATTATTATACTCTTCTTCTTTTTGGTGGTCTACATCCATTATGAGGAGTAGGAGTAACATCAACAATTTCTGTTACTTCAATACCACCATTATGTATAGATCGGATAGCAGATTCTCTACCATTTCCAGGACCTTTCACATAAACTTTAACTTTTCTCAATCCAGCATCTTTTGCAACACCAACAGCATCTTCAGCTGCCATTTGAGCAGCATATGGTGTGTTTTTCTTTGTTCCTCTAAATCCCATTTTACCGGCAGATGACCACGAAATGACGTCTCCGTTTTTGTTGGTTAATGAGATAATTATGTTGTTGAAGGAAGCTACAATATGTGCCTCTCCGTTAGATTCAACAACAACTTTTCTTTTTTTAGTACCTGATTTTGCCATTTACTATTGTTTATTTAGTTACTTTTTTCTTGTTAGCAACAGTTTTTCTTTTACCTTTTCTAGTTCTAGAATTATTCTTAGTTCTTTGCCCTCTCAAGGGTAAACCAGATCTATGTCTAATTCCTCTGTAACAACCAATATCCATCAATCTCTTGACGTTAAGCTGTGTTTCAGACCTTAATTCACCTTCGATAGTGAAGTTACCTACTGACTCTCTGATTTTACTAATTTCAGCATCTGTCCATTCTGAAACTTTTTTACTGTGATCAACACAAGCAGCATCTAAAATTTTAGAAGCTCTACTATTTCCAATTCCGAAAATGTAAGTCAAAGAGATAACACCTCTCTTATTTTTTGGTATGTCTATTCCTGCTATTCTTGCCATAATATTAACCTTGTCTTTGTTTAAATCTTGGATTCTTTTTGTTTATGACATAAAGTCTCCCTTTTCTTCGTACAATTTTACAATCTGCACTTCTTTTTTTTACTGAAGCTCTTACTTTCATTTTTTTAAAATCTATAAGTTATTCTCGCCTTAGTTAAATCGTAAGGACTCATTTCTAATTTTACTTTGTCACCAGGTAATAATTTTATGTAATGCAAACGCATTTTTCCAGAAATATGAGCAGTAACAACATGACCATTTTCTAACTCAACTCTAAACATTGCGTTAGATAATGACTCAATTATTGTTCCCTCTTGTTCTATTGGTGCCTGTTTTGCCATATTTTATTAATTATATTGCTGGTTTTCTATCTCTACCCGCCTTCATTAATCCATCATAATGCTTGTTTAATAGGTAGGAATTCACTTGCTGCATAGTATCAATCGCTACACCTACCATAATCAATAAAGAAGTTCCTCCAAAAAATAATGCCCAACCCGCTTGTACATCCATGAATTTTACTACAATAGCTGGAAAAACAGCTACTAAAGCAAGAAAAATAGATCCTGGTAGAGTTATATGTGACATTATTGTATCCAAAAGGTTTGAGGTATCAGTTCCGGGTCTAATTCCAGGTATAAACCCTCCACTTCTTTTTAAGTCATCTGCTATTTTATTCGTAGGAACAGTGATTGCAGTATAAAAATAAGTGAATACCACAATTAAAAGCCCAAATAATACATTATACCATAGTCCAAATATATCGGCAAACTGAATTTCCATCCAACCCCCCATGTTAGCCATAAACTGAACATCTACGTTCTTTAACGAACCACCAAGAAATGATGGAACAAACATAATAGCCTGGGCAAAAATTATTGGCATAACTCCAGATGCATTTAGTCTTAGAGGTATGTATTGTCTTGTACCGGCAACATTTCTGTCAAATCCACCGGACGCGGTCCTTCTAGCATACTGAACAGCAATTTTTCTAACAGCCATAACTAACATTACTGATGCTAAAATAATAGCAATCCATATCACCAATTCAATAGAGATCATTATCAATCCACCGTTAGATTCAGTAACTCTTGAAACCCATTCTTGTACAAAAGACTGTGGCATTGTAGCAATTATACCAACCATAATCAATAGGGATATACCATTTCCAATTCCTTTGTCGGTTATCTTTTCTCCTAACCACATTGCAAAAATACATCCAGTTACTAATATTATGATCGAAGAGAAATAGAACATTCCACCCTGACCAAGTAAAAATGCATCCTGAGGAATACCTAGTGCAGGTAGAGCTGTAAGATATGCAGGCGATTGGACAAGACAAATCGCAATAGTTAACCACCTTGTAATCTGGGTAATCTTTTTCTGACCACTTGCACCTTCTTTTTGTAATTTTTGAAGGTATGGAATAGCTATACCCATCAATTGTACAACAATTGAAGCGGAAATGTATGGCATAATTCCCAAAGCAAATACAGAGGCATTAGCAAATGCACCACCTGTAAATGCGTTTAATAAACCTAATATACCTTGTTCAGTATTTTCAGCAATTTGACCCAACTTTGTTGCATCAATTCCAGGCAGAACTACCTGTGCTCCAAACCTGTAAACTAACAACATCGTTAAGGTTAAAAGAATTCTATCCTTTAACTCTGTAATTTTCCAAATATTTTTTAATACTTCAATTACTTTCATATTGTCTTTAAATATTTACAACCTCCCCACCTGCAGCTTCAATAGCTGATTTGGCTGATGCAGTGAACTTGTGAGCAGAAACTTTTACTTTAGCTTTCAGTTCTCCTCTTCCTAATATTTTTACTAGTTCGTTTTTCCTAACTAGTCTTAATTTCACCATTGAATCAAAATCAAGAGTAGTTTTAATTTTTTTATTGTCTATTAAAGATTGAATAGTATCAAGATTCAATCCTTGATATTCGATTCTATTAATATTTTTGAATCCAAACTTTGGAATCCTTCTTTGTAATGGCATCTGACCACCCTCAAAACCTAATTTCTTAGAATACCCGGATCTAGACTTAGCACCTTTATGACCTCTTGTAGCGGTTCCTCCTTTTCCGGAACCTTGGCCACGACCGACTCTTTTACTATTCTTGTTGATTGAACCTTTAGCAGGTTTTAAATTACTTAAATCCATCTTTTTATTTTTCAACGGTTACTAAATGGTTGACCTTATTTATCATTCCCATAATATTCGGGGTATCCTCATGTTCAACAGTCATACCTAACTTTCTTAATCCTAAAGCAGCAAGTGTCAACTTCTGTTTCTTCGTTCTGTTAATAGAACTCTTTACCTGTGTAACTCTAATTTTTGCCATTTTAACCTTTGTATAATTTTTCTAATGTAATACCTCTGTTCTTAGCAATAGTATGGGCATTTTTTAATCTTAATAAAGCATCAAATGTTGCCTTCACAACGTTGTGTGGATTGGAAGAACCTTGAGATTTAGATAGCACATCATGTACACCTACTGCCTCTAAAACGGTTCTAACAGCCCCTCCAGCTATAACTCCAGTACCTGGAGCTGCAGGAATAATATTTATTCTAGCCCCTCCAAATTTACCCTTTTGTTCATGGGGTAAAGTACCTTTTACTAAAGGTATTCTAACCAAATTCTTTTTTGCATCCTCGACAGCTTTTGCTATCGCACTAGATACATCTTTAGACTTTCCTAAACCATGGCCAACCACTCCGTTTTCATCTCCGACAACAACAATGGCAGAAAACCCAAATGTTCGACCCCCTTTAGTAACTTTAGTAACCCTCTGAACTCCAACTAAACTGTCTTTAAGTTCTAGGCCACCTGGTTTTACTCTTTCTACGCTTTTATAATTATGATACATAAATTAAAATTTTAGTCCTCCTTCTCTTGCACCATCAGCTAAAGATTTTACTCTTCCATGATATAAATATCCTGATCTGTCAAAAGATACTTGTTTAATACCCTTAGAAGCAGCTTTTTCAGCAAGTTTTTTACCAACTAATGAAGCTGTTTCAGTCTTATTTCCTTTTGTTTTAGAGATTTCTTTTTCAGCAGAAGAAGATGAGGCCAAAGTTTTACCATTTACATCATCGATCAACTGAGCATAGATCTCTTTATTACTTCTAAAAACAGAAAGTCTTGGTTGCTTTTCAGTACCATTAACAATCTTTCGGATTCTATTTTTAATCCTCGTTCTTCTATGTTTCTTTGTTAATTTCATAATTTCAAAAATTAAGCTTGTTTACCAGCTTTTCTTCTTATTTGTTCCCCGACAAATCTTATTCCTTTTCCTTTATACGGTTCTGGCTTTCTAAAAGATCTGATTTTTGCAGCTACCTGACCCACTAATTGCTTATCAAAAGAGGTAAGCTTTATTATTGGATTGGCACCCTTTTCAGAAACCGTTTCGACTTTAACTTCTTGTGCCAAGCTCATAACTACATTATGAGAAAAACCTAAAGCAAGTTCAAGTTTTTGCCCTTGAGCTGATGCTCTGTACCCAACACCAACTAACTCCAATTCTTTTGTCCAGCCTTCAGAAACACCAATTACCATATTATTAATAAGTGCTCTGTATAAACCGTGTTTGGATTTATGGTCCTTAGCTTCAGATGTTCTTTCAACATTTAATACACCATCACCCATTTTAACCAATACATCTGAGAACTCTTGCTCAATTTCTCCTAACTTCCCTTTCACAAGAATCTTATTCTCAGAAATTTCTACCGAAACTCCTTCGGGAATAGTTACTGGATTATTTCCTACTCTAGACATTTTTTATTTTTTTTCTAATTAACGTAACAAATTACTTCCCCACCAACATTTTCTCTCTTAGCTTGCTTTGCCGTCATAACACCCTTGGATGTTGAAACGATGGCGATACCCAAGCCATTCAAAACTCTTGGTAAATCATCAGAACCAGAATATTTTCTAAGACCAGGCTTACTGATTCTAGAAATGTTTGTTATTACTGACTCGTTATTTTGTTTTGTATACTTTAAAGCGATCTTTATACTACCTTGTGCAGTATCATCTTCAAATTTATAACTTAAAATATATCCTTGATCGAATAATATTTTAGTAATTTCTTTCTTAAGGTTAGACGCAGGAATAGAGACAACTTTATGATTTGCTCTTATCGCATTTCTAACTCTTGTTAAATAATCAGCTATAGGATCTGTGTTCATATTCTATTTTTTATAATTACCAACTAGCTTTTTTAACTCCAGGGATAAGGCCTTTATTAGCCATTTCTCTAAAGAGTACTCTTGAAATACCAAAAGTTCTCATGTACCCTTTGGGTCTACCTGTAAGTTTACATCTGTTATGCATTCTTATGGGAGAAGCATTTTTAGGAAGTTTTTGCAGACCTTCATAGTCTCCGGCTTCCTTTAGTGCTTTTCTTTTTTCAGCATACTTAGCTACAATTTTTGCTCTTTTAACTTCACGAGCCTTCATTGATTCTTTAGCCATAATTTTTCTTTGTTATAAATTAATTTTGTTTATTATCTTCTTGTTCTGTTTCAGATCCAACATCATCACCAGAGTTAGCGTCATTATTCTCAGCAACTTCTTCATCATTAGTCTCTTCCGCAACTGGCTCATCGACAACTTCTTCATCATTAGTCTCTTCCGCAACTGGCTCATCGACAACTTCTTCAACTGCAGGCTCTTCAGCAACTGGCTCCTCGACAACTTCTTCAACTACAGGCTTCTTTTCTTCTTTTGGTTTTTCCTCTTCTAAATTTCTTTTCTTGAAAGGTAAGCCTAATTCACTAAGGAGTTCCAATGCCTCCTTATCAGATTTTGCGCTAGTTACAAAGGTTATATCCATACCTGAAATCTTATTGATTTTATCAATATTAATTTCAGGGAAAATAATTTGCTCAGTAACACCTAAATTATAATTTCCTCTTCCGTCAAAGCCAGTACTTTTTACTCCGTTAAAATCTCTTACCCTTGGAAGTGCAGTAGTTACAAATCTATCAAGAAACTCATACATCCTTTCACCTCTCAAAGTAACTTTTACTCCAACAGGCATTCCCTTTCTAAGTTTAAATGAGGCAACATCTTTTTTAGACATTGTTGCTATTGCTTTTTGTCCTGAAATTTCTGTTACTTCGTTTAATGCATGATCAATAAGTTTCTTATCGTTTACAGCAGCTCCAACTCCTTTAGAAATAACTATTTTTTCAAGTTTTGGTACCTGCATAACGTTGTCATAACTAAATTCTTTGATCAGTCTAGTAACAACATTACTCTTATATTCCTTTTTTAATCTTGGTATATAACTCATATCTATAATACTTCGTCAGACTTTTTTGAATACCTGACTTTTTTATCTTTTTCAATTTTAAAACCTACCCGAGTTGGTTGACCTTCTGATGTTATCAGTGAAATATTTGAAATATCAATCGATAACTCCTTTTCGGTTATACCACCTTTAGGATTGTTAGCGCTTGGCTTATTATGTTTTTTTACAACATTAACTCCTTCAACAATTGCCCGATTTTTATTTGCAAATACTCTAAGTACTTTTCCTTGAGTACCTTTCTGATTTCCAGCAATCACCTTTACAATGTCTCCCGTTTTTATTTTTAATTTTCTTCTCATAAAATATTTTTAAAGGACCTCTGGTGCTAGTGATACAATTTTCATAAACTTCTTATCTCTTAGCTCTCTAGCTACAGGTCCAAACACCCTTGTACCTTTCATTTCACCAGAGGCGTCTAGTAAAACGCAAGCATTATCATCAAACCTGATGTATGACCCATCTTTTCTTCTAACTTCTTTCGTAGTTCTAACCACCACAGCAGATGAAACAGCACCTTTTTTTACCATTCCGTTTGGAGTAGCTGACTTTACGGAAACAACAATTTTATCTCCAATGGATGCGTATCTCCTCTTAGTACCTCCAAGTACCCTAATGGTCAACACCTCTTTGGCACCCGTGTTATCGGCAACTTTTAATCTTGATTCTTGTTGTAACATAATTATTTAGCTCTTTCAATTATTTCCACTAATCTCCAACACTTTGACCTACTTATTGGTCTAGTCTCCATTATTTTTACTCTATCTCCTATATTGCAATCATTCTTTTCATCATGAGCAACATATTTTTTAGTTTTCAATACAAACTTTCCGTACATCGGATGCTTAACTTTTTTAACCTCAGAAACCACAATGGACTTCTGCATTTTATTACTGGTTACAACTCCGATTCTTTCTTTTCTTAAATTTCTTTTTTCCATATTCAAATAGAATAAATTATTTGTCGTCTCTTTTATTTAGTTCTGTCATGATTCTAGCAATTGATTTTCTAACAGCTTTAATCTGAATTGGATTTTCCAAAGGAGACACAGCATGAGCCATTTTAAGCTCATTGTATTTCTTCTTATTTTCAACGAGCTGTTCATTTAGCTCTTCATTTGATAATTTTATAACTTCCTGTTGCTTCATATCTATATTTTAAGCTTCATAATCTCTTGCGATTACGAATTTAGTTTTTACAGGTAATTTTTGCGCTGCAAGCCTTAAAGCTTCTTTTGCAACATCATGAGGTACACCACCGACTTCAAACAAGATTCTTCCTGGTTTTACCACAGCAGCCCAATACTCCACAGCACCTTTACCTTTACCCATACGGACTTCGAGAGGTTTTTTGGTTATAGGCTTATCTGGGAAAATTTTAATCCATAATTGACCTTCCCTTTTCATAAACCTAGTAGCAGCAATCCTTGCAGCCTCAATTTGTCTTGAGGTTAGAAAATTGGAATCAAGGGACTTTATTCCAAACATTCCGTTAGAAAGCCTGTGCCCTCTCCCAGAATTACCCTTCATTCTTCCTTTCTGAACCTTACGATATTTAGTTTTTTTCGGTTGTAACATCGTTGATTAATTTCTTTTTCTTCTATTATTTTTACCCTGTTTTTTTGATAATCCTACCAAAGGATTAAGGTCTCTCTTTCCATAAACTTCACCCTTCATGATCCATACTTTAATTCCAATTCTACCATAAGTTGTGTGTGCTTCAACCATGGCATAATCAATATCAGCTCTAAAAGTTGAAAGAGGAATTCTTCCTTCTTTGTAATGCTCATTTCTAGCCATTTCAGCACCATTTAATCTTCCGCTGATTTGAATCTTAATCCCCTCTGCATTCATCCTTATCGACGCGGCAATTGCCATTTTAATAGCTCGCTTGTAAGAAATCCTGTTTTCAATTTGTCTAGCAACACTAGAGGCAACAAGGAACGCATCTAGCTCAGGTCTTTTGATCTCATAAATATTCAACTGAATATCTTTTGAAGTAATCTTTTTTAACTCCTCTTTTAGCTTATCAACCTCTTGACCACCCTTACCGATAATAATACCTGGTCTGGCTGTGGTAATTGTAATGGTTACAATTTTAAGGGTTCTCTCGATAATAACCCTAGAAATACTAGCTTTAGCCAACCTAGCGTGAATATACTTTCTGATTTTATGATCTTCAGCTAACTTATCGCCATAATCATCTCCACCATACCAGTTGGATTCCCAACCTCTTATGATGCCAATTCTATTCCCTATTGGATTTGTTTTTTGTCCCATTTATTTATTTTGAGTATTATCTTTGGTATTTAACACTATTGTTACGTGATTAGATCTTTTTCTAATTCTATGAGCCCTACCTTGAGGAGCAGGTCTAATTCTTTTGAGCATGGAAGCACTATCTACCCTAATTTCATGTATGTATAAATTAGCATCCTCAACATTTGTATCCTTATTTTTTGATTGCCAATTAGAAATAGCAGATAATAATAGTTTTTCTAACTTCCTAGATGCCTCTTTCTGACTAAATCTGAGAATATCTAATGCTTGGTCAACATTTTTGCCTCTAACCAAATCAGCAACTATTCTCATCTTTCTAGGAGAAGTTGGACAGTTGTTTAGTTTTGCGACTGCTAAATTATTATTTTCCATAGCTTTATTTTTTACCCTTATTTTTAGCTCCAGCATGTCCTCTAAAGGATCTTGTTGGAGAAAATTCTCCTAACTTATGTCCAACCATATTCTCTGTAATATAAACAGGGATAAATTGTCTTCCGTTATGAACGGCAATAGTCTGCCCGACAAAATCAGGGGTTATCATACTTGCTCTTGACCAAGTCTTGATAACAGTTTTCTTGTTATCCTGAATATTTTTTTCCACTTTTCTGTTAAGCTTATAGTGGACATATGGCCCTTTTTTTAATGATCTAGACATAATTATTTATTTCTTCTTTCAATAATATATTTATTACTTTCTTTAGTTTTTGATCTAGTTCTGAATCCTTTCGCAGGAATCCCTTTTCTAGATCTAGGATGACCACCTGACGCTCTACCTTCACCTCCACCCATCGGATGGTCTACTGGATTCATCGCTACAGGTCTAGTTCTAGGTCTTCTACCTTGCCACCTGGTTCTTCCAGCTTTTCCAGAAACAGTTAATTGATGGTCAGAATTAGAAACAACGCCGATGGTAGCAAAACAATTACTAAGTACTAATCTTGTTTCTCCAGAAGGTAATTTAATTGTAGTAAACTTCCCATCTCTTGCCATCAATTGTGCATATGAACCAGCACTTCTGGCTAACGTGGCACCTTTACCAGGCCTCATTTCGATACAAGAAATAACCGTACCGAGAGGAATATTAGATAGTGGCATTGCGTTCCCATTATCAGGTGAAACTGACTGACCCGATACAATTTTCTGCCCCACTTTCATTCCTTTTTGAGCAATTACATATCTTTTCTCGTTGTCAGAGTATGTGACTAATGCAATAAAAGCAGATCTGTTTGGATCGTACTCTACAGAAGTGATTTCACCTACAACATCATGTTTATCTCTTTTGAAATCTATAATTCTATATCTTTTTTTGTGACCGCCACCCTTATATCTCATCGTCATACGTCCCTGATTATTTCTACCACCACTCTTTTTAAGCGGTTTTAATAAAGACTTTTCAGGTTTCGACGTTGTAACCTCAGAATATTCATTTACTATTCTGAATCTTTGCCCTGGAGTTATTGGTTTTAATTTTCTAACTGACATTATCTTATATTTTAAGCGTTAGCGTATAAATCAATTGATTCACCTTCTGCTAATTGAACAATGGCTTTCTTAATTGCATTTGTTTTACCGTACTGAATTCCGGCTTTTGTGTATCTGATTCTTCTGTCAGCGCGTACATTAATAGTCCTAACTTTATCAACTTTAACTCCATATGAAGACTCAACAGCCTTCTTAATTTCAACTTTGTTAGCTGACTTACTAACCTGAAACGTGTAGCAATTATTTAATTCGCTATCGTTTGTAGCCTTTTCAGTAATTATTGGTTTTATCAAAAGACTCATAATTATTTACTTAAATTTTCATTTATATTTAATAAGGAACTTTCAGAAATAACAAGCTGTTTAGCATTTAAAATCTTGTAAGTGCTTATTTCAGAACTTGTTACAACTTCTGATCCTTTAAAATTTCGGGATGACAAATATACATTATTATTCGGGGTACCGAATACAATAAGAGATTTTTTGTCCTCAATATTTAATGCTTTTAACACATCTAGAAACATTTTTGTTTTTGGAGCTTTAAAATCAAAATCTTCGATAACAGTAATTGCTTTATCTTTTGCTTTGAGAGATAAAGCTGATTTTCTCGCTAATTTTTTTAGTTTCTTATTCAGTCTTACTTCGTAATCTCTGGGTCTAGGTCCAAATATTCTTCCTCCTCCTCTAAAAACACCAGATTTGATACTACCAGCACGAGCTGTTCCTGTACCTTTTTGTTTTTTAATTTTTCTAGTACTACCAGTAATATCTGCTCTTTCTTTTGCTTTGTGAGTACCTTGTCTTTGATTAGCTAAATATTGCTTAACGTCTAAGTATAAAGCGTGCTCATTAGGTTCAACAGCAAATATTCCTTTGGGAAGAGTAACTTCTCTTCCTGTTTCTTTTCCTTTTGAATTTAATACTGATACTTTCATTATTTCTGTATTATTAAATAAGAGTTTTTGTGACCAGGAACACATCCTTTAACCAATAAAAGATTTTTATCAGCCATAACCTTCAAAACTCTTAAATTCAACACCTTTACTTTTTCTCCACCCATTCTTCCTGCCATTTTCATTCCTTTAAAAACTCTCGCTGGATATGAAGCAGCACCAATAGATCCGGGTGCTCTTAACCTGTTGTGCTGTCCATGAGTTGCTTGTCCAACTCCGGCGAATCCGTGCCTTTTTACAACACCCTGGAAACCTTTACCCTTTGAAATTCCAGAAACATCTACAAATTCTCCTTCCTCAAAATGCTCAACATTGATTGTGTCTCCCAACTTCAGATCGTGATCAAAACCTTGAAACTCTACCACTTTAGTTTTGGCAACGGTACCTGCTTTTTTAGCATGACCGTTGGCAGCCTTTGTAGTACTTTTCTCTGTCTTGTCATCGAAACCCAACTGAACGGCCTGATAACCATCCACTTGCTCAGTTCTGACTTGGGTAACAACACAGGGGCCAGCTTCGATGACGGTACATGGAATATTTTTCCCACTTTCGTCAAAAATACTGGTCATTCCTATTTTTTTTCCTATTAACCCAGACATAATTTCTATTTTTTTCTTTTACTATTTTAAAAAATTAGGGTCAAAATAATTTAACCCTAAATTACTTTTCTCCATTTTTCCTTCGCGAAACGCTCCGGACATGTTAAACCAGAATTAACTGGCAGGCATATCACTACACCTTAATTTCAACTTCAACACCACTCGGCAACTCTAACTTCATCAAAGCATCAATAGTCTTAGACGAAGTACTGTAAATATCAAGTAACCTCTTGTAAGAACTTAGTTGAAACTGTTCTCTAGACTTCTTATTCACATGCGGTGATCTTAAAACCGTGAAAAGCTTTTTGTGTGTTGGTAAAGGAATTGGACCAGTAACAACAGCACCTGTACTTTTAACAGTTTTGACAATCTTTTCGGCAGAATTATCCACCAAACTGTGATCATAAGATTTTAATTTTATTCTAATTTTTTGACTCATTATTAATTTTTATTAAGAATCAGACGATCCGTTAGCTTTTTTGATAACTGCCTCAGAAACATTTGAAGGGGTCGCTGCATAGTGAGAAAACTCCATAGTAGAAGTAGCTCTACCAGATGACAACGTTCTTAAAGAAGTCACATATCCAAACATTTCAGATAATGGAACATCAGCTTTAACAACTTTAGACCCAGCACGGTCTCCCATATCATTAACCTGGCCTCTTCTTCTATTTAGGTCTCCAACTATATCTCCCATGTTTTCTTCTGGCGTTAAAACCTCAAGTTTCATTATAGGTTCCATAATGACAAACTTTGCAAGTTTTGCAGCACTTTTAAAACCAATCTTTGCAGCTAACTCAAAAGATAATTGATCTGAATCAACATCGTGATATGAACCATCGTTAAGAGTAACTTTCATAGAATCAACTTCATATCCGGCTAACGGTCCATTTTGCATAGCCATTTTAAATCCTTTTTCAACAGAAGGAATAAACTCTTTTGGGACATTTCCACCTTTAATATTTGATACAAACTCTAATCCCTGTTTTCCTTCTTCAGCTGGCTCCACAGTAAAGGCAATATCTGCAAATTTCCCTCTACCACCAGATTGTTTCTTATAAACTTCTCTGTGATCAGCTTTTAATGTGATCGCTTCCTTATATTCGACCATTGGCTCACCCTCATTTACCTCTACTTTAAATTCTCTTTTGAGTCGGTCAACAATTATATCTAAGTGTAACTCACCCATACCTGAAATTATAGTTTGACCAGAAGCTTCATCTGTTCTAACAGTGAAAGTTGGGTCTTCTTCAGACAACTTTGCTAAAGCCATACCAAGTTTATCAACATCAGCTTTAGTTTTAGCCTCAACAGCAATACCGATTACAGGGTCAGGAAAGTCCATACTTTCCAATACTATTGGAGACTTTTCTGCAGTTAAACTATCACCAGTTTTAATGTCTTTAAAACCAACTGCTGCGCCTATATCTCCAGCTTCAATTACGTCAATAGCGTTTTGTTTATTGGAGTGCATTTGGTAAATCCTAGAAATTCTTTCTTTTTTACCAGATCTATTATTTAAAACGTAAGAACCTGCGGGAAGTTTACCTGAATAAACTCTGAAAAATGCTAACCTACCAACAAAGGGGTCTGTAGCAATTTTAAATGCTAAGGCAGCAAAGGGCTCATCAACAGAGGGTTTTCTTGAAATTTCCTCATCGTTGTCTGGGTTGGTTCCTATAATTGCGTCCTTATCAATTGGAGAGGGTAAATACCTACATACAGCATCTAATAAGAACTGAACACCCTTATTCTTAAATGCTGATCCACAAATCATCGGAATAATAGCCATATCCATTACTGCAGCACGTAATGCGCTGTGAATTTCTTCTTCTGTAATGGAATCTTCATCTTCCATGTACTTTTCTAGTAAGTTATCATCATATGAAGCTACTTCTTCTATAAGTAATCCTCTGTATTTTTTTGCTTCTTCTTTTAAATTGTCAGGAATTTCAACAACATCAAAAGTTGATCCCATTGATTCTTCATGCCAAATAATAGCTCTGTTCTTTATTAAATCTACAATTCCTTTAAAATCAGCTTCATCACCAATAGGTAAGACAATCTGAACAGCGTTTGAGCCTAACATTTCTTTGACCTGTTTGCAAACCATTTGGAAATTAGAACCTTGTCTATCCATTTTATTTACAAATCCAATCCTTGGTACTTTGTAATTATCCGCAAGTCTCCAATTTGTTTCAGATTGAGGCTCAACACCATCAACAGCACTAAATAAGAATACAAGACCATCCAATACTCTTAGAGATCTGTTTACCTCAACGGTGAAATCTACGTGACCTGGAGTGTCAATTATGTTAAAATGATATCCTTTGGATTGATCATTTTTCTTACCATTATCTGTAGGAAAATCCCATGTACAGGTTGTAGCAGCAGAAGTAATGGTAATTCCTCTTTCTTGCTCCTGCTCCATCCAATCCATAGTGGCAGCTCCATCATGAACTTCACCAATTTTATGAGAAACACCAGTATAGTATAGAATTCTTTCAGTTGTGGTAGTCTTTCCTGCATCAATGTGAGCAGCAATTCCTATATTTCTTGTGTATTTTAAATCTCTTGCCATCTAATATTAAAATCTAAAATGTGAAAATGCTTTATTTGCTTCTGCCATTTTGTGGGTGTCAACCTTCTTTTTGACAGCAGCGCCTTCTTCTTTGGCAGCAGCTAGTATCTCTGCTGCAAGTTTTTGCGCCATTGATTTTTCATTTCTTTTTCTGGAATAGTTAATTAACCATTTCATTGCAATAGAAATCTTTCTGTCAGACCTGATAGGGCTAGGAATTTGAAATGTAGCACCTCCAACTCTTCTACTTCTTACTTCAACGTGCGGCATTACATTGGAAAGAGCATCTTTCCATACATCAAGAGCAGATTTTTCCTCATCGTTCTTTTTGGTTTCTACAACACTAATGGCATCATAAAAAATTCTGAAAGCAACAGACTTCTTTCCACTCCACATCATCATGTTCACAAACCTTGTAACCAGTTTGTCATTAAACTTAGGATCTGGAAGTAATGGACGTTTTTTTGCCTGTTTTTTTCTCATATTATTGTAAACTTATAGATAAAACTATTTTTTAGGTTTTTTAGCTCCGTATTTTGACCTTCTTTGGTTTCTTCCTTCTACTCCAGCGGTATCAAGTGCTCCTCTGATTATGTGATATCGAACACCAGGTAGATCTTTTACTCTACCACCTCTAACCAACACAATTGAGTGCTCTTGTAGATTATGACCTTCACCAGGGATGTAAGCATTTACCTCATTTCCGTTGGTTAACCTCACCCTTGCAACTTTTCTCATAGCCGAATTTGGCTTCTTTGGAGTGGTCGTGTAAACACGTGTACACACCCCTCTTCGCTGAGGACATGAACTAAGAGCAGCAGACTTGCTTTTCTTTGTAATTTTGGATCTTCCTTTTCTTACTAATTGCGATATAGTTGGCATATTGTAAAATATAATTTTTTTTACCTCTCATTTTAAGAGGCGCGCAAAGTTAGAAATTTAAATTAATTATTCAAATGTTACATCTTAAATTTTCACATTTTTTCAAAAAAAATTTATTAATTATATTAAAATCAATTAATTAGCGTTCCTCTCATATGATCAATTTTCATAAAAAATCAGAAAATATAAGGTTAATTTTGATTCTACTGCTTTTTTCAACTGGGATTATATCTTCTCAGGAATATACACTTACTTTTAATTCAGATTCAATAACAAAAAATAAAAATTTTAAATATGAGAGTTATGAAGAACTTATTTTAGGAATTGATGATAGTCTTTCGTCATTAAATAAAATTGGCTACATAAATGCAGAGGTTAAATCATTAAAAATGAAAAAATCACTCAGTTACGAAGTTGTAATTGAAAAAAATAAAAAATTAAAGTTTATAGAAATTACTAACGTATCTGGATTAGAAAATGAAATACAATACATATTAGAAAATTACTTTACGGACGGCAGTTTGATAAAATTTGAAGAAATTGAAGCTGTTTTTGAAGAAATTTCTGAATTACTTTCAAAAAGAGGTTACCCCTTTGCAAAAATAAGGTTAGATAAAAATGAAGTAATTGGCCAAACCAAAATAAGATCGGAAATATTAATAAAAATTGGAGAAAAGAGATTTTTGGATAAAGTTATCGTAAAAGGTTACAAGAATTTTCCTAAAAAATTTATCAAAAATATATTTAGACTATACAAACCAAGATCATTTGATGTTAGTCAGATAAGACCCACGGCAGCGTTGATTGATAATCTTCTATTTGTAAAAAACATTAAAGATCCCGAAATTTTATTTACAAATGATTCCACTTCATTATTTCTATATCTTCAAGAAGTCAAAAAAAATTCATTTGATGGTTTTATCGGATTTGATTCAGATGAAAATTCTGGAAAAATAAACATTCAAGGTTACGCCAATATTAGTCTGATTAACCCGTTTAATAAGGGTGAAGAAATAAACTTTAATTTCCGATCTGAAAACGAAGAAGACAGGTCTTTAAATACAGAGATAATAATACCCTATGTATTTGGATCAAAATTTGACTTTAATTATTCCTTGAATATTATAAAAAAGGACTCATCCTTTACATTAAATAAAAACTCGTTTAATTTGGTTACAAAATTAGGTGGAATAAAATCTGGATTAGGTTTTCAGCAAACTAGGTCAAGCTCAAGTTATATTTCGGAGAACATACTGGACTACAGCAGTTTTTTGATTAATGTTTCAGCAACTCATGAAAATTTTGATTTTGAAGATAAACTAATAAAGGAGAATTTTAAGTTTTTGTTTAGATTAGGCTTTGGAGAAAAAACACAATCTAATTTAAAAAGCAATAAAGATCTAATAAAAATAGAGATCCTTAAAAAATTTAATTTTTCCTCAAAAATTAAATTTTTAA
>Ga0209503_10000819_pt1 | contig 17239 bp, 16 predicted proteins | sample SouAtlMetagenome_2_FD_187448 | JGI IMG/M metagenome (GOLD analysis project Ga0209503, IMG submission 187448) | Marine eukaryotic phytoplankton communities from Atlantic Ocean - South Atlantic ANT15 Metagenome (SPAdes) (version 2) | ecosystem: Environmental > Aquatic > Marine > Oceanic | place... | reverse complement strand
CAATTGGCTCCATCCAAACCGTTGGACATCATAGCCCATGACATCGCCGAATGGTTCTGGAGCGCATTGGGCATCTGAGACGATGAGGGCGGCAAAACAATCGGCGATGCGCTCGGGGTTTCCCGAATTGGCTTCCATCTGCACATGGTGAATGAAGGCGTCAAAATCCCTCAGGTCCTGGGGGGAGGCGGAGAGAATCCAGGGGGACAACAAGAAGGTGAGGAGGGGACAGAGTAGTCGAGACAGAGGAAAATTCATCGTGTGCAGTTCGGGGATACATGACCAGGGCGTTCCCGGTCTTCATTCATACAATGTCAATCTGCTGCCCTGTGGTATTCAGGTGCCGACTACAACGCGGTGTTTTGACATCCTTTTGGAAGTCCTCCACAAGGGGCCAAGCGGGGGTTATCTTTGCGTGGAATCAAGAAAACATGATCAACATCACCCTTCCAGATGGGACCGTGCGCCCTGCACAGGATGACGCCACAGCCATGGATGTTGCGCGAGAGATCAGCGAAGGGCTGGCTCGAAACGTGCTGGCGGCTGAAGTGAATGGCGAAGTATGGGATGCGCAGCGTCCGCTTGGCGGCGATGTGGCCCTGAAGTTGCTCACGTGGGGAGACGAGGGTGCACAGAGCACCCTGTGGCACAGTGGTGCCCACCTGATGGCCGAAGCGTTAGAGGCGCTGTATCCCGGTGTCAAGTTTTGGGTTGGCCCGGCCATTGAAGGCGGTTTCTACTACGATGTCGATTTCGGTGACCAGGTATTCAGTGACAAGGACTTCCCGGAAGTGGAGAAGAAAATGCTCGAGCTGGCGAAGCAGAAGAGCGAATATGTGCGCCGTCCGATTCCCAAGTCAGAGGCGATTGCCTATTTCAAGGAGAAAGGGGACCATTACAAGCTGGACCTCTTAGAAAACCTCGAGGACGGGAGCATTACGCTTTACACCCAAGGTGGATTTACCGACCTCTGTCGTGGTCCGCACATTCCGCACACAGGCCACATCAAGGCGGTCAAGCTCTTGGCTGTTGCAGGCGCATATTGGAAAGGAGACGAGTCCAATCCGCAACTGACCCGGATTTATGGCATTGCCTTCCCCAAAAAGTCTCAGCTGACGGAGCACCTCGAGTTGCTCGAGCAAGCCAGGCAGCGGGACCACAGAAAGCTGGGAAAGGAGCTGGATCTGTTTACGTTCAGCGAAAAAGTTGGTCAAGGCCTGCCGTTGTGGCTGCCCAAAGGTGCTGAGCTCCGGATGCGGCTTGAGAACTTCCTCAAGGATGCCCAACGGAAGATGGGGTATCAGTCCGTGATTACCCCGCACATTGGAAACAAGGAATTGTATGTGACCAGTGGCCACTATGCCAAGTACGGAGAGGACAGCTTCCAGCCGATCAAGACCCCTGCGGAGGGCGAGGAGTATCTGTTGAAGCCCATGAATTGTCCGCACCACTGCGAGATATACAAGAGCCGGCCACGCAGCTACCGGGACCTTCCCATTCGGTATGCAGAGTTTGGAACCGTCTATCGGTATGAGCAGAGTGGAGAGCTTCACGGGTTAACACGCGCCAGAGGCTTCACCCAGGATGACGCGCACATCTTCTGCACCGTGGACCAGGTCAAGGAGGAGGTCAGCAACGTCATCGACTTGGTCTTGTACATCTTCAAGACACTCCAGTTCGACGATTTCATCGCTCAGATTTCGCTTCGTGATCCAGAGAATCCGGACAAATACATCGGCAGCGACGAAAATTGGGACAAGGCCGAGAAGGCCATTGCCGAGGTCGCAGTCGAAAAAGGCTTAGAGACGGTCACGGAGTTGGGAGAAGCTGCTTTCTACGGACCGAAACTCGACTTCATGGTGCGCGATGCCATCGGAAGGAAGTGGCAATTGGGCACCGTTCAGATTGACTACAGCCTTCCAGAGCGTTTCGAGCTCGAGTACGTGGGGTCAGACAACCAAAAACACCGCCCGGTGATGATCCACCGCGCGCCTTTTGGCTCAATGGAGCGCTTTGTCGCGATTCTCATTGAACACTGCGCCGGTAAATTCCCGTTGTGGCTGACCCCGGAACAGGCGCGAATCCTGCCGGTTAGTGACAAGTTCAACGACTACGCAAAGGAGGTTTCAAAATCCCTTGAAAAGCGCGATATTCGCGCCCTCATTGACGACCGGAGTGAAAAGGTTGGGAAGAAGATCCGCGAAGCGGAACTCGACAAAGTCCCGTATATGCTCATTGTGGGAGGAGATGAATCCGAAAATGGAACTGTTTCGCTGCGCAAGCAGGGAGAAGGAGATGTTGGAGGAATGACCACCGAAGCTTTTGCCGAGCGGATCGAAAGTGAAGTCAGGGAAATGCTGGGTGGAGACAGATGATTGAACAACCAAACTGAGAGCACCATCGCCATTCGACGCAGACGATCCCGAGGCCCAGCCCGGGTGATCAAAAAGAATCCGCACAGGACGAACCGGGAAATCCGGGCGGCCCAAGTGCGTTTGGTCGGTGACAATATCGGAGATGCCGACATTGTCGAATTAGATGATGCCATCAAGATGGCCGAGGAGCAGGAACTGGACCTTGTGGAGATTTCCCCGAAAGCAGATCCTCCTGTCTGCAGAATTCTGAACTATCAGAAATTTCTGTACGACCAGAAGAAGAAGCAAAAGGAAATCAAGGCGAACCAATCCAAGGTGACCCAGAAGGAGATTCGTTTTGGTCCCAACACGGACGACCACGATTTCAACTTCAAGGTCAAGCACGCCCGCAAGTTCCTCGAGGAGGGAAACAAGCTCAAGGCACACGTCTTCTTCCGCGGAAGGTCGATTGTCTTTAAAGAGAGGGGGGAGATTCTGTTGCTGCGTTTTGCGCAGGAATTGGAGGACGTTGGAACAGTAGAGCTGATGCCGAAGTTGGAAGGAAAACGGATGTTTATCACGCTCCGACCCAAAAAGTAAATCCCGGGGAAGGCCCAAAGCCCGACCCACTATATACGGACGATATGCCGAAGATGAAGACCAAGAGCAGCGCCAAGAAGCGTTTTACCGTGACCGGCACGGGAAAGCTCAAGCGCAAGCACGCCTTCAAGTCTCACATTCTGACCAAGAAGGGGACGAAGCAGAAGCGTAACCTGACCCAAACGGGACTGGTGAGCAAGGCGGATACGCCGAACATCAAGACCCAATTGGGCATCTAATCACAAATCAAAACCGGCGTCCAGCCCCCAAGATCCCGCCAGTGCGGGACGCTGTCCGCCAAACCCGATAAACCATGCCCCGTTCAAACAACGCTGTCGCCAGCAGAGCGCGCAGAAAGAAAGTCCTGAAAATGGCAAAGGGCTACTATGGAGCCCGCAAGAACGTCTGGACCGTCGCAAAAAATGCGGTGGAGAAAGGCTTGTGCTACGCATACGTAGGCCGGAAACTCAAGAAGCGCCAATTCCGCTCTCTTTGGATCCAAAGAATCAACGCCGGTGCTCGCCAGCATGGCATGAGCTACTCCCAGTTCATGGGCAAGTGCAGCAAGGCGGGAATCGAGCTCAATCGAAAGGTGCTCGCTGACCTGGCGCTGAACCACCCCGCGGCATTTAAGTCTGTGGTGGATCAAGTGAAGTGATTTCCCGCTTCGCAAATCGAAAAAGCCGGCTCTTCGCCGGCTTTTTTCGTTGGTGTCGTTTTCAGTTGAATCAGATGCCCGAGAGAATGCGGCCTTTTGCAATGGCAGCGGGAGTGTAGGTAGGGTCAATGACCAGGGCGGCATCGTACGATTCCAATGCTTCTTGGCTCCGTCCTTGGCTCTCAATGGCAAGTCCAAGGTTGTAGTGGGCTTGGTGGTATTGGGGGAGTCGCGAAATGGCTTCGTTGAACCACAGCTCTGCTTGAGCATAATCAGCCAAGTACTCCAAGTGGATGTATCCTTTGTTGAAGGCTGCAGATGCGTTGGCATTGTCCAGTTCGAGGATGCGGTCATAGAGAGTCAAGGCCAGCGTGTAACGACCGGTGTCGTTTTTAGCATGTTCTTGTAGAAATATGGCTTCGTCGTAGAGCGCTTCTATACTCTGAGGACGAAGAGATCGGGCCGTGCGGAAATACTCCAAGGCGAGGTCGTCATGCGCCGCGGCGTGCAGGAGGCCCAATTGAATGAAGGCGTCGTATCGGTCTGGGTTGACTTCCGATGCAGTTTGGAATGAGCTCGCCGCCTTACTTGTGTCCCCGGTTTCCAAGTACAATCTGCCTTTCAGGAAATAGGCGTCATCCAAGCGGCTGTCGACTTGAAGGGCAGCATTGATTCGTTTGAGTGCCGGCTCGTACGCACGTAACAGAACGTCTACCTGAGCCAGAGAAAGAAGCGATGGTGTATGGTTGCTGTTGACGTTGAGTACACCTTCCCATTCTCGAACGGCGCCCTCGAAGTCACGGACATCAAATCGGAGTTGACCCAGTGTGTGGCGCTCCTTGATTCGCGTTGAGTCGGCTTGCACGACCAACTCGAGGTCCTCAAGTGCCGCCCCCATTTCTCCGCGTCGAAGGTTAAACTCAGCCCTGTCGGCGTAGCCGTCGGCTTCTAAGGGGGAGCTGAGAATTTGGGCGTTGAGCAAGGCCAAGGTGTCCACGGCTGGCGGCTTACCTTCTACTTGGGTTTCAGGGAAGCTGCATCCTGCCCAGAGTATGGGCAGGATGAGCATTCCAAACAGGAGTCGCCCCATCAAGCTTCCGTCTGCTCTGCCAGGTCTTCGACCACTTCGTCGTTGAGGGCAGCCTTGATGCCGGCTTCGAGCTCTTCCATGAGCTCTGGGTTGTCAGAGAGCAGATTCTTGACAGAATCTCGGCCTTGTCCCAATCTGGTTTCGCCATAGCTGAACCAGGAGCCAGACTTTTTGACAATGCCGAGGTCTACGCCAAGGTCGATGACCTCGCCAACTCGGGAGATGCCCTTGCCGTACATGATATCGAACTCCGCGCGTCTAAATGGCGGTGCCACTTTGTTCTTTACGATTTTGACCTTGGTGCGGTTGCCCATCACGACGTCGCCGTCTTTGATCTGGCTGCTGCGGCGGATGTCAATGCGCACCGAAGAGTAGAATTTCAGCGCGTTTCCACCTGTCGTCGTTTCCGGATTGCCGAACATGACACCGATTTTCTCGCGCAGCTGGTTGATGAACACGCAGCAGCATCCGGTTTTGTTGATGGTTGACGTGAGTTTCCTCAGGGCCTTGGACATCAGGCGCGCCTGAAGGCCGACCGAAGAGTCGCCCATTTCACCTTCGATTTCAGCACGCGGTGTGAGTGCAGCGACAGAGTCAATCACAATGAGGTCGATGGCCCCGGAGCGGATGAGGTTGTCCGCGATTTCGAGGGCCTGCTCTCCATTGTCCGGTTGGGAAATCAGCAGGTTTTCGGTGTCCACACCGAGGTTTTCCGCATAGTACTTGTCGAAGGCGTGCTCTGCATCGATGAAGGCGCAGATGCCACCTGACTTTTGGGCTTCCGCAAGGGCATGGATTGCCAATGTGGTCTTGCCCGAGCTTTCCGGTCCGTAGATCTCAACGACGCGGCCACGGGGAAATCCGCCTACGCCCAAGGCGATGTCGAGAGAGAGTGAGCCCGAAGAGATGGCGTCGATTTTTTCGATGGCCTCGTCCCCGAGTTTCATAACGGTGCCTTTGCCGTATGTCTTGTCGATGCGGTCCAGTGTGAGTTGGAGCGCCTTGAGCTTTTCCTTGTTTTCTGCAGCCATGTGGGTGGTTTTCGATTGAAGCGACAGCAAAGTAGAAGCCACGCTCCGTAAGGGATTTACGTTGTGCTGTGTTTTTGTGAGCGAGAGGTCAACTTTTATCCCCGAAAGCAGCGAGGACCTCTGCTGCATGCTCCTTCACCTTTGGCTTTCGAATGATGGCCGCAATGTGTCCCTGTTCGTCAATACAGAAGGTGGTGCGGTGCGTCCCGTCATATTCCCTTCCCATGAATTTCTTTAGACCCCAGACTCCGAAGGTGTCCTGCAGGCTGTGATCTTCGTCCACAAGCAGGTTAAAGGGAAGCTCAAACTTGTCGATGAATTTCTTGTGTGAGGCGGCATGGTTGATGCTCACGCCGAGTACGGTGATGTTGGCGGATTGGAGTTCAGCCATTCCGTCGCGCAGGCTGCATGCTTGGTTGGTGCAGCCGGGCGTGTTGTCCTTGGGGTAGAAGTAAAGGACGACCCGTTTGCCGCGATAGTCCTCGAGGGTGTGGATCTTGTCGTTTTGGTCGAGGGCTGAGAAAGCCGGGGCGGGATCGCCAACGTTGAGATGATGCATAACAGAAGAACCGCAAATTTGCCTTCTCGGTTCACGGGTTTGTGAGAGAAGTGAAGAGGCCGAGGACTAAGGTACTTTCGCTGTTCGTGCAATACGTCGATGTCATTCTCCCTTTGGCGCTTCCGGGCCTGTTGACTTATCAGGTTCCGACAGAGCATGCCGGTGCGGTAATGGTGGGAAGTAGGGTGGTCGTGCCGCTCAGGGGAAAGCGACTTCACACGGCTGTTGTGCGTTCCATCCACGACAGGACACCCGAGCACCGGACCGAGGCGTTCGTCAGTTTGCTGGATCGGGAGCCCTTGTTGTCCGAGGAGACCCTGCGCTTTTGGGATTGGATGGCAGGCCATTACTGTTGCTCCCCAGGTGAGGTGGCCTTGGCGGCTTTGCCCGGCGGCATGCGGCTGGCCAGCGAAACCAAGCTACAGTTGGCATCGGATGCGGACGAACGCGACGACACTGATTTGGAGGACCGTGAGTTCCAAGTAGTGGAGGCGCTCCGGCTAAGGGGGGCCATGGCCTACCGAGAAGTGGGAGATCTGCTGGGTCTAAAGGACCCCGCTCCAGTGCTCCGCGCCTTGGTTGAGTCCGGCTGGGTCTTGTCCAATGAGGAAATGCGGAGTGGTCCCGGACGGAAGACGGTGGCCATGGTCCGGCTGTCTGAACGGGCGGCGGGGGACGAGCAGTGGCTGGGCGAACAATTGGATCGACTGGATGCCCGGGCGCCTGCGCAGTCAAGGGCGATGATGGCCTTGCTCGACGATTCGAGACACAAGGTGGGGGTCCCCATGGCGGAGCTGGCCAAAAAGCGCGGCTTCGACACACAAGTTTTCCGGGCGTTGGTAGAAAAAGGAATCGCCTTCTCCTTCAAGCAAGATCCATGGTTGACTGGCGCCCATGAAGATGTCTTGCCCCTCGCTGAGTTGAGTCCTGCCCAAATGGATGCCGTCCATGCAATTCGCACGGGATTGAACCAAAAAGGACTTGTGCTGCTCGAAGGGGTAACGGGTTCGGGAAAGACAGAGGTCTACACCCACCTGATCCAGGATGTTCTCGCGGTGGGGAAGGACGCACTGTTTTTGGTTCCCGAGATTGCCTTGACCACCCAACTCATCGTCCGACTCAGGCGGTTTTTTGGGGACCGCCTCGAGGTCTATCACAGCAGGTTTACACCGAGGGAGCGCACCACCACCTTTCGACGGGTGTCGGAAGAGCAGGGCAAGGGACGCTTGTTGGTCGGGGCCCGAAGTGCTGTGTTTCTGCCTTTCCGGAAGCTCGGGCTAATCGTTGTCGATGAGGAGCATGATCCCAGCTACAAACAACAGGATCCTGCCCCGCGTTATCAGGCCCGCGATGTAGCGGCCATGCTCGGTCACCTTCACGGAGCCCATGTGGTTCTAGGCTCCGCTACGCCTTCGTTGGAGGCCCGATGGGCAGTCGATGGAGATCGCGCTTTACATGTGGCGCTGCGCGAGCGGTTTGGGGGCACGTCCCTGCCTTCTGTAGAGCTTGTGGATTTGCGAAAGGCCCACAAGCAGCGGCGAATGGAAGGGCATTTCAGTCGAACCCTGTTGGAGGCCATAGGGGAGACTCTCAATGCTGGGAGGCAGGTGATTCTGTTTCAGAACCGAAGGGGGTATGCCCCAGTTTCCCAATGCAGGACCTGTGGGTGGGTTCCAGAGTGTGCGCGCTGTGATGTGTCTCTGACGTTGCACAAATACCTCAAGGATCTGCACTGCCACTATTGCGGTTATCGTGAGTCTGAGCCGAAAGCCTGTCCGCGCTGTGGAAGTGAGGAGGTAGAGTCAAAGGGAATTGGAACTGAGCGGATTGAAGAAGAAATCGCGACCCACTTTCCAGAGGTGGCCTCGTCGAGAATGGACCTCGATACCACCCGCACCCGGTCGGGTCACGAGCGCATCATCCGGGCTTTCGAGACTGGAGAGGTTCAGGTTCTTGTCGGCACCCAGATGGTGACCAAGGGGTTGGATTTTGAAAATGTGGGCCTTGTGGGCATCCTTCAGGCTGACCGGATGTTGCACCACCCTGATTTCCGAGCCTTGGAGAGGACCTTCCAGCTTTTGACACAGGTGGCGGGCCGTGCCGGTCGCAGAGCCGATCAGGGACGCGTGTTGATTCAGACCTTTGATCCGGAGCATTGGGTGTTTACCCATGTGGTCCGCCATGATGCGGTGTCGATGGCAAAGGCAGAAATGCAGGAGCGCAAGACCTTTCAGTACCCGCCTGTGGTGCGCCTTATTCGCGTGGTCATGCGCCACCGCGACCCGCATAAGGTGCGGCAGGGAGCATCGGCATTGGCCGGGCGCTTGCGGAGTCGATTCGGCGGGCGTGTGATTGGCCCCGAAGAGCCTCCGATACCGAGGATCAATGACCAGTTCCATCGGCACATCCTTCTGAAGTTCGAACGTGAGGCGTCACCTGCTGCCGTCAAGGCGGCATTGAAGGAGGATATCGAGGCCTTCAGAGAAGTAGAAGTGCACAAGTCAATCCGGGTTATAATAGACGTAGATCCGTATTAAATAGATAAAATGTTGTTATGAAGGAGTATATATATTATTTTAATGTCGTGAATTGGAATTCTACATGCTGTTGTTCTTGTTGTCTGGTCCTCCGGGCACAGCACCATCATGTTCGCTAATTCCATGTGAAAAACGCCTCCTTGATTGTACTGCGCCCGGCCCTTCAGCCGGGCTTTTTGTTTGCCCTTAATCCAACCGCCATGATTTCACCCATATCCCCCTTAACGGGTTCCATCGATGCTCAACCGGTCATCCACATTCTACACGAAAACAGCGTGTGGGTTGAACCACTCATTGCACACCTCGAGTTAAGCGGATTGCCATACCGAGAGTGGTTCATTGATGAGGCAGAGCTCGACATGTCTGCGCTGCCGCCTGAAGGGGTTTTCTACAACCGCATGAGTGCCAGCAGTCACACCCGGGATCATCGTTTTGCTTGGGAAGCGACCCGAGGCGTGATGGCTTGGTTGGAGGCCCACGGTCGAAGGGTAATCAACAATCGCAGGGCGACAGCCTTGGAGGTGAGCAAGGTCGAGCAAGTGATTGCGCTTCGTGACCACGGCTTGACTGCGCCGCACACGGTGGCTGCCACAGGGCCCAATGCTTTTCGCCGTGCGGCAGCGCGTTGGGACCGTCCCTTCATCGTTAAGCCCAATCGAGGAGGGAAGGGAACGGGAGTCACCCTTGTGCGCAACGCGAAAGACGTCGAGGCCGTCGCCAATACGTTCGGGGCCTACACGTTGGACGGCACCGTTGTCCTGCAAGAGTATGTGAAGCCTGCCGAGGGCCGGGTACTGCGCCTTGAGTTCATTGGTGGACGTCATTACTATACGGTCAGCATTGATACGGGGGGCGGTTTTGATCTGTGTCCATCCGATGCTTGTCAGGTGGGAACCACGTTCTGTCCAGCTGATGGTCGGGCCAAGTTTGAGGTGTTGGAGCATCACGATCCCAAGCAATTGGAACGTTGCCATGCCTTCCTTTCTGATTCTGGCATGGAGGTCGCAGCCATGGAAGCGGCCCCGGATGCAAAGGGACAATTGCATTTCTATGATGTCAACATCAACACCAATTACAATGCTGAGGCGGAGGCCCGTTTGGGCAACGCCCGACAAGGCATGCGCGCCATCGCTGAATTCCTCGGCGTTGAACTCGCCAAGGTGCCATCTCACCGTCACAATTTCACTTCGTCATGACCGGTCATCCCCATCATTTTCGGCCGGACAGACCGGCCAAAAGACCCCGTCGGGTTGCCGTGGTTGGCGGAGGCGTCATGGGCGGGTTTACTGCCGCCAGCCTGATTCAGGCAGGAGTTCACGTGACACTGTATGACCCGAATGCCATGGGCACAGGGCCCGGGGCTTCTGTGGACACAGGGCGCAGCTTCAGGGTACACTATGGAAATGACCAAGGCTTGGTCTCTATGGCCGTCCGCGCCCGAAGGTTGTGGTCCGAATGGTCCATGCGGATGGGGCGGCCTTTGCTGCATGAGACCGGAAAGCTCCTCGTGGAGCAGCAGCACGACCGACATGCGCTCGAAAGCTGGCGCACAATGCGGGACATGGGGTTGCGCGCGGATCGACTGGGCCGGGGTCGCGTGGCGGAGGAGTGGCCGGGGTTCTGGGCAGATCAGGCCACTGTGGACCGGCTTGGCGGTGTTCTGGATCCTGAAGTCGTTCTGGCGGGGTTGGCCAGTTGGTTGAGCCATGAGGGCATCGAATGGAGAAAGGAGGCCCTCGAGGTCAAGGCCAATGCTGTTCGTTGCGGTATGGGGTGGTCCGAGTTTGACCAGGTTGTACTCACAGCAGGGGCATGGACCCAACGCTGGGTCGATGTCCCGATGGAGGTGACCCGACAGGAGCTCGTGTATTTCGATGCGTCAGCTTTGGGAGAGCGCCTCAATCGGCTTCCTGTATTCAGTGATTTGGCCAGTGGCTTTTATGCGATTCCCACGGTCAAGGATGGCCGAATTAAGGTGGCGAATCACCATCCCGGATGCGCGGGTCACCCCGATGGAGACGACCGAAAGGTCAGTTCTGAATTCAGGGCCAAGGCGAGGGAATTCCTCTCTGCCCATCTGCCTGAATTGGCCGAATCCAAGATCGAGTGGGAGTATGTCTGTTTCTACAGTGGGACGGCCGACCGTGATTTTATTCTCGACATAACGCCCGATGGGCTTGTCGTGGGGGCTGGATTCAGTGGACACGGATTCAAATTCGGACCCCTGATTGGTCGCCTCCTTGCTCAGATGGCCCTCGGTATCCAGCCTGAGTTCGACTTGACCCGGTTTGCGATGACACGGGAGACGTTGAAAGGCGAGGCCACAAAAATAGCCGTGTGACAGCCACGTCCGGAGCGTTCAGTCACTGTCCGCAGCGGAAGCACCCTCTTGTGGGGTGATCTTTACCCAGAGGCGTGCGATGATGGCCATGAGCAGGGTGAATGCAGCGGTGCATGCCGCTGCGTAACCCCATGTTCCTTGGGGCTCGGCTACATCCATGCTGTCTTTTGCGAGTTGGGCAAGCCTCATTCGCGCATTGAAGATGATGAAGTGGCTGCCGTAGGCCACCAAAGGGGCAAGGATGAGCCAGGCCTTGAACCACGGTTCATATGGGCGAACCCCCGGGGTCATCGGCTTCCAAAAATGGCGCTTCCGATGCGCACCATGGTGCTGCCTTCTTCTACTGCAATGCGCCAGTCTCCGCTCATGCCCATGGACAAAGTGGACCATCCACGCGGACCGCCAAGCGTCTCGAATTGCCGGCGAAGCCCGGCGAATTCCCGGGCCACTTGCGCGACATCAGGGGTGAAGGTGGCCATGCCCATCAGTCCCGCGACTTGAACATGTTCCCATGCTCCAGCATCGAGTCGGTCGCACACGGCGGGAAGGTCCTCGGTGCCAAACCCGAATTTGCTTTGCTCTTCCGCGATGTGCACCTGAAGTAGGACGCGCAACCTCCTGCCATTGGCAGCGGCCCGCTTTTCAATTTCGTCCAGCAGGGACACTTGATCGACAGCATGCACCAAGTCGACGAAGGGGGCGATGTACTTGACTTTGTTGCGCTGCAATGTTCCGATCTGGTGCCAGCGTAAGTCGGGAAATTCTGAAGGGCGTCCGGTCTCGGGGTGGGTCAGGGCCTCGTGCTTTCCGACGAGTTCTTGCACCCGATTCTCGCCAAATACCCGCGCACCCGCGGCATGGGCTTGTTCTATAGCTTCGACCGGTTTGGTCTTGCTCACGGCCACGACGGTGACGTGGTCTGGAACAGCGTCACGCACCGAACGCCAAGCTTCATTGACTTCTTGCATCTCTACAAAGTTCAGATGGCCGGACCAAAATCAAACAAGACAAGTCCACTGCGCAACTTCGGCGCAATCCAGGTGCTCTTGGGCGGCATGTGACGCTGCGCATCGGCCACGGCCTGAAGGCCATCGAAATCCATGGGGGGCATGACGAAGGCGAGGTCACCGGTCTGCGCCTTCCACGCCTTCAATTCCTCATCGGTCACGCATTTCAGCCTTCGGTCTGTTCTCGGTTGACCGATGTCAAAAATCGGCGACAAAACCCGCGTTTGAAGCCACTCGGGCAAGCTCAGGTCTTCAGCTGAGAGGTCTACTGAAAGCGTACCTTTCAGTGCCCCTTTCATTTGGATGTGTCCCCGACCTTCGGTGTGTCCATCTGTAATCTGAACTTCGGGAAGGTTGGCCAAGGCTGACCGGGTTTGTTGAGGCGAAAGCGCGTGCCCGTCGAGGTTCACGATGCGGTGGTAACCTTTGAAAACCAGTTGATTGCCGGGAACAAGGAGGGCCATGAAATGCTGTGCGCCTGTGTGCGTTGGATGGGCATCTGCCATGCGCAGGCTGGAAGCCACGCGGTGGTGTCCATCCGCGATGTAGACCTCTTCGAGGTCGGCCATGGCCACTTCCAGCTCCTGCGCAGAACTGTTGGCAACACGCCAGAGGGTATGTCGGGTTCCGTCTGCAGTGGTGAAGTCCATGTCTGGACGTCCTGTCGCGGCCTTGACTGTCAGGGCTTCGATTTGGTCCGATGGTTTGTGACCAAGCAGCGCTGGCTCCGCGTTGAGGCCAACTTGGGCGAGGTAATTGGCAAACAACATCTCCCGATGGCTCAGTGTCAATTCGTGCACCTTGATGCGATCGTCTCGAACGGCTTGGGTGGGAACGAGGCCAATGAGTCCAGTGATGCTGCCCAGCGCGCTCTCTTGTCGAAGGACGTAATAGTTCGGCGCCTCATCCTCTTGCAACCAACCTCGGTCCAAAAAGGATTCATAAGCGGCGCGGATGGGCTTCATTTCTGGCCCGTGCGGCGTTTGTTCTCCCGTGGGGTGGATGACGTGGAGATAGCTGAATGGGTTACGAGCCAACTTGTCCCTCAGCTCATAGTCGCTGTATGTCAAATAGCTCCGAGTGGCCACCAAATGGGCCTTGTCTGCCGTTGGCAGTACGCCGCAAAAGGGCTTGAGAAGGGCTGGCTTCGTGGTCATTGAACGCAGCTCCGCACCGGGACATCCGGTGGGGAATTTGAATTAACGCAATTCGAGAATGCGCTCGACGAGCTCTTCGCCAATGCGGTCTTGGGCTTCGAGGGTGGCCGCTCCAATGTGCGGCGTGAGGGCCAATCCGTCCACTTGGAGCAAAGAAGGGTCAGGCTTGGGTTCACCCACAAACACGTCGAGGGCAGCGGCACGCAGCTGGCCTGAGGTCACGGCAGCACTGACCGCTGCTTCATCCACGGTGCCACCGCGGGCGGTGTTGACCAGCATGGCGCCTTTTTTCATAGAGGCTACGCCAGCTGCGTCAAGGACTGGAGAGCCGTCTTCTTGGGCGGGCACATGGAAGGTCACGGCATCGGCTTGAGCGAGCATATCGGACAAGGGGACCAAAGGGATGTCGACTGCGATGTCCTGGACTTTGGATCCGCCAAGTGGAACTTGAACGTGCACCGTGCGGGAGGTTCCTTCCCGGTCCACGCCGATCACGTGCATACCGCAGCCGAGAGCGTATTGGGCAACGGCATTGCCAATGCGACCAAAACCGACAATGCCGAGGGTTTTTCCGCGAAGCTCGATGCCCTTGGCATAGGCCTTCTTTAGGACCTTGAATTCTTCGGCACCGCGCTGGGGCATGGCGGGATAGCTTCTGTGCAGGGAACGTGACATGGCGAACAGGTGTGCCATCACCAACTCAGCCACACTTTGGGAGCTGGCGGCAGGCGTGTTGAACACCACCTTGCCTTGTTCTCGGGCATAGGCGACATCGATGTTGTCCATGCCGACACCGCCACGTCCGATGAACCGGAGGTCGGGACAAGCATCGATGAGGTCCTGTCGGATCTTGGTGGCACTGCGGACAAGAATGCCTGCGTAGCCTTCGCGATTGAGGGTGTCGATGAGGTCGGATTGCTCGACGTGGTCTGTGGAGACCGTGATGCCTTCCGCCTCAAGGGCGGCTTTGGCCTTGGCAGAGATGCCGTCGTTGGCGAGGACTTTCATTGCGATGAGAGGAGAAGAGGTGGGATGAGGTCAGCCGTGGGTTCGCTCGAATTCCTTCATGACGTCGACCAGAACTTCGACGCTGGAGAGCGGCAGTGCATTGTACATGGAGGCCCGGAAGCCACCCACGGAACGGTGGCCCTTGATGCCGTTGATGTCTGCTGCGGCACAGGCCTCCAGGAAAAGCGGAGTGTGCGCGTCATCGGCAGCGGTGAACGTGACGTTCATGACGCTGCGAGAATCAGTTTGGGCGAAGCCGTTGAACAGGGGGTTGCGGTCGATTTCACCATACAGACAACTGGCTTTGGCAGCATTGCGCTTCTGCATTTCTGAGACACCGCCCTCAGCCTTGAGCCAGCGGAGTGTGAGCATGCTGGTGTAGATGGCGAAGACCGGTGGGGTGTTGAACATGCTGTCCTTTCCGGCATGGACTTCAAGGTCCAAATAGCTTGGCAGGTCGCGGCCATGCTTGCCGGCGGCGTTCTTGTCGTAGATGTAAAGCACGGTGCCAGCCGGTCCCATGTTTTTCTGGGCGCCAGCATAGATGCAAGCGTACTTGGAGAGGTCCACCGGGCGCGAAAAGATGTCCGAACTCATGTCGGCCACCATCGGCTTGTCCGTGGTGGGGTCTCCCGCGTATTGGGTGCCGTAGATGGTGTTGTTGGTCGTGATGTGCACGGCCCCGGCGCTGCTTTGTGAGGGGAGGGCTGGAATGCAGTTGAATCCGGTGTCTTCGCTCGAGGTAATTGCCTGTGCATTGCCCATCTTCTTGGCCTCTTTCAACGCCTTCTTGGCCCAAGTGCCCGTCACAGCATAGTCCATGCTGCTGCCCTCAGGTGTGAAGTTCATCGCCGTGGTCAAGAAGCCCAGACTGGCTCCACCTTGGAGAAAGAGCACTTCGAAATGGTCTGGGAGACCGAGTTCGCTGCGCACCAGATTGCGGGCCTCTTCCATGATGTCCATAAAGGCCTTGCTCCGGTGGGAGATTTCAATGAGACTCAGGCCCGACCCGTCTAACTCGCGGACGGCATCAGAGGCCTGCTGCATGACCGATTGGGGCAGGATGCAGGGGCCGGCAGAAAAGTTGTGGATGGTGTGCGTGGTGGTCGACATCATGAAGCGAAGTTGCCTTTAAAACAAACGGCAAGCCCCTTCAGTTCAAAGGAGGTTTGACGGAGTTTCCCACACATTTAACACGCCATAAAAGCGATCAATGGGGAGCAGGGGATGTTGCCACCCATTGCCGGAACTCTTCTGAGTACCGGGCGGTAAAAAAGAGCGAGCCAAGAGAAGGCAAGGCTTCGGGGTGGGTGATGCGCGCACTTTGAAGCAGGGAGAGCCTCCGCCGTTCATCATCGAAGCCGTCGGCCAGTCTGCGCAGACCGGGTATCGTCAAACAATGGCGACGGAGCCAGAGCATGGCCGTATCATACCGTCGGGCTTCGAACGGCGTGTCCGAAAGTGAAGTGAGCATCTTTTCCAAGTCGCGCGCGGACGTGGCGGGGAAGCAGCCGGACTGAAGCGGTTGCCAAAGAGCCGTCAGTGTGTCGTCTGGCATCCTGAGGTTGAAGCCCGTGGTGTCGAGCACCAAAGTGAATGTGAGGCTGTCTGACCATTTAGGCCAATTGGAGGCCATTTGAACTTGGGTCGAGTCGGTGCGCGCCCAAGCGATCAGCTCACTGTTACGGGGCACTTGAGTCCACAGTGTATCTGCGCCAGGTTTTGGGATTTGACCGTTCAGTCTCCAGTCCATTTCCAAGGCAATGGAGTCGCTTGCTGCTAGGAGACCACCGCGCACCCACACGCTGTCTTTTGAATGTTGAGCGTGTCCCGCAAAGGCCAGTACAAGTGTCAGGCTCAGAATCAGCGAATGGAGAGAAACGCGGGACATAGGGCCGCGAAATTAGTGTGCAACTGACTCAGTGCTCTGCCCAGTCAGACCAACGGGTTTTGAGTGCACTGAAAGGCAGACGTTGTGCAATTTGGGCAAGCAGATTGTAGTCGCCCACGCGAAACCATTTGGGCCGAAGCCAAGATGCAGCCAAGATGGCAAAGCCGATGCCCATCAGGCCCACAAGGAAGTGTAAAGCCCAGTGCAGATGTTCGCTAAAGAGCATCGCCGGAACAGCCCCGACCATTGCGGCCAGGGCAGCACGAATGCCGGGCAGCACGAGGCGAAGCAGCATGGACCATTCGAATCGGACGTGCCGCTGGGCCAAAAGAAGCATGGCGATGGCCTGAATGGTCGTGGCGATCACCATGCCGATGCACAGCGCGCTCAGTTCTGTGGTGGCCCCCAACCAGGCCGAGCATCCGACCATGACGCAGAAGCAGGCTTTGATTGCAGAAGCTTGTGCAATGGCATCGACTGCGCGCACCACGGCGTCACACACCTTGATCCAACTTCGAAACAGAATGGCCAACACGAGAATGCGGGCATAGGGAACCACACCGATCAGCTTCGATCCGATTAAGATGAGCACGACGTCCTTCATGAAGAGCTCCAGCAGGACAATTCCGGGGAGCACCAGCGTGGTCACCACGTACAGTCCACCATAAAATATGTTGCGGAGCCTTTGCTGTTCGTCTTGAACTCCGCTCATGCCGCTAAAGAGGACGCTGTCGGACAGTTTGCCCAGCACCGTTACAGGGGTGTTCATCAGATACACACTGCGTTCGTACAACCCGACCATTGCGTCTTGGGCGGTGGGCAGGAATTTGTCCAAGACCAGGAGGTCGAGTTTGGATGCGGCGTAATTCAAAAAGTTGAACACCGTGCTCGTCGCGCCATACCGCAACAGTGATCCGGCTTCGCGAATCTGAGGGGAGAGAGAGACGCGCAGTCCGGTGCGACCCCAGTAGTTGATGCCCAGCAGTGCATTCTGAACGAGGAGGGC
>Ga0209503_10000816_pt1 | contig 17263 bp, 23 predicted proteins | sample SouAtlMetagenome_2_FD_187448 | JGI IMG/M metagenome (GOLD analysis project Ga0209503, IMG submission 187448) | Marine eukaryotic phytoplankton communities from Atlantic Ocean - South Atlantic ANT15 Metagenome (SPAdes) (version 2) | ecosystem: Environmental > Aquatic > Marine > Oceanic | place... | reverse complement strand
AAAATGCTTTCATTAAATCAATATTATTTAATGCTTTTTCATACCGTGATGATCGAAAAGTTCTTAATCCAAGTTGACGTGATTGTCGTCTTATTTTTGCAGCATTAAATACACTTCCTTCAATTAGTAAGGAGTTTGTTTTTTTTGTACACTCAACAGTTTTATTGGGAATTATTCCAGCTATACTAATTGGAAATTGGTCTGCTTCAATAGTCAAAATTGAATCATCAAGTTCATACTCCACATTATTATCAGCTATAAATTTGTGATTAATTTTACCAGATCGTAAATTTAATTTAAAATTTGAATTATTTGTTTGTGTCTTGATTTTTTCTAAATCATAGAATTCGAATGGATATCCAGTTTCTAATAAAATATAATTTTGAAAATCTTTAAAATTATTTTCTGGTAGTATATTTGAACATATTAATTTTTTTTTTAACCACTCAGGTGATGTTAATGTATCTATATTTTCTAAACTAATTCCAAGAAATTCTAGACAACTATTTTTATTTAGAAAATTCATGGTTAACTCTTGTATCTTTTTAGACCAAATAAACTCGTTTCGTGAGTACTTTGAGATTTTAGGTGTTTTATCTAGTAGAGCGGCAATTTCTAATGAAATTCCGTGAATAGATAAACTATCAGAACGATTGGCAGTTGCAGAAATATCTAATGTAATTCTTTTCTCATTATTAATTTCAATTTCTAAAATTTCTTCAACTTCAAACCCGCCTAATGTTAACTTTTCAATCAAATTCTCTAGATTTACTGTTTCAATGTTAACTAATTCGTTGACCCATTTTAATGATATTTGCATTTTTAAATTATTATAGACTTTTTTAATTCGCTTTAGTAAAAACTAACCCATTTGTTTCTCCATATCTTTCCATAAATCGGATAAATCGATCCCAAGCTTCTGGATTTTTCATAATATAGATACTTTCAATTATCTCTGGTTTTCCATTGATGAAGCGTGCATTTACATCACGTGTTTCTAGGCTACCTTCTTCATCGATTAAATACATTCCTGTTATTTCACCTTCTTTTGTTGTATTTTTATCTAGTATAGTTGGATTTTTAAATTTAAATGTTGCAGTTCCTGTACTTCCATCACGAGATCGTGTTAAACGTACATCTGGTAAAATAGTTTCATCTAATCCTTTTATAAATTGAATTCGAGCTTTCATACTTTTAAGTTTATTATTAAATTACTAATTATTACCAACTATTTTTAATATTAATTATGCAATTTATAAAAATTAAAAACAACTTTTTATGAATGAATTTATTGATCCTAAATATTTAAAACCTGGGGTGGCAGGATTCGAACCTACGAATGGCGGAGTCAAAGTCCGCAGCCTTACCACTTGGCGACACCCCAAAATGTTAAATTTAACATTAAAAAATTAAATTATATAATAAAAACATTGGGCAAGAAGGGATTCGAACCCCTGACACCGTAGTTCGTAGCCACGTGCTCTAGTCCACTGAGCTACAAGCCCAAAATATAATCTTATATGATATTATACTATATTGTGTTTAATTTCGTAAAGTTAGAAATAATATTTTTAATTGATATCTATAATTATGTAATTTTTCAAACATTTACTTTGAAGAGAAAGTTAGTAAAATTTTAAATTACTCTTGCAAAATAATGTATTTTTAAATTAAGGTTATATTCTAAATACTTTTTAATAAGCATAAAAAATATTATATACTTATCTTAGAACATTTATGGCTAAAAAAATTTTATATCAAGATAATGCTCGTCGTGCCTTAGAACGTGGAATGGAAATTATTGTTGAAGCGGTTTCCGTAACATTAGGACCAAAAGGTCGAAATGTTGTATTAGAAAAAAGTTATGGTTCACCACAAATTGTTAATGATGGAGTTACAATTGCAAAAGAAATTAATTTAAAAGATCATATTGAAAATACTGGAGTTTCATTAATTCGTCAAGCAGCTTCAAAGACTAATGATGTAGCGGGTGACGGAACTACGACAGCGACTGTTTTAGCTTATGCGATGGTGAAAGAAGGATTAAAAAATGTTGCTGCTGGTGCAAATCCAATTTCATTAAAATTAGGAATGGAAAAAGCAGGACAATATTTGGTAACTCAAATCAATGAGTTTGCTCAACCAGTTGAAGATATTCAATCAATTAAACATGTAGCTTCGATCTCAGCAGGAAATGATGAAATAATTGGTAGTCTTATTTCTGATGCTTTAGCAAAAGTTGGAAAAGAAGGTGTGATTTCTTTAGAAGAAGGAAAAGGTGTTATAACCGAATTAGAAATTACCGAAGGAATGAAACTTGAAAAAGGGTTTATTTCTCCATATTTTATTACCAACACAGATAAAATGGAAGTTTCTTATGAGAATCCGTATATCTTATTAACTGATAGACGGATTACCTTAGTTCAACAAGATTTATTACCTATTCTTGAACAAATTACAAAAACAAAACGTCCGCTTTTAATTATTGCCGAAGATATCGAAAAAGAAGCTCTAGCTACTTTAATTTTAAATAAATTAAGAGGAATTGTGAATGTAGTTGCTGTTCGAGCACCAGGTTTTGGTGAATTACGTAAACAATTATTAGCAGATATTGCCATATTAACTGGGGGTACTGTTATTACTCAAGATGCTGGATTAAATTTAGATAATATTCAATTAAATTTATTAGGTCAAGCTCGACGTATTGTTATTAATAAAGAAACAACAACAATTGTTGCTAACGGTGAGACGGTCGATGAAATTAAAATTCGCTGTGAACAATTACGAAAGCAAGCAAATACTGCTGATACTGGATATGAAAAAGAAAAACTTCAAGACCGAATTGCAAAATTATCAGGTGGAATTGCAGTAATTAAAGTTGGCGCGGTTACAGAAACAGAGATGAGAGACAAAAAATTACGTTTAGAAGATGCAATTAATGCTACTCGAGCAGCCGTAGAAGAAGGAATTGTTCCTGGTGGTGGTTCCACATTAGTTCATTTATCAGAAAATCTTATAAGTTGGTCTAAAAATAATTTAAGTGAAGATGAATTAATTGGAGCTATGATTACTGCACGTGCTATTCTTGCACCTCTAAAACGAATTGCTGAGAATGCCGGAATTAATGGTCCTGTAATTATTGAAAAAGTCCAACAGCAGGAATTTGAAATTGGTTATAATGCCGCAAAAAACACGTTTGAGAATATGTATGAGGGAGGCATTGTCGACCCAGCGAAAGTGACTCGATCTGGTTTACAAAATGCAACTTCAATTGCAAGTATGATTTTAACAACAGAATGTATAATTGTAGATGATAATGTCTTAACAAGTTAAAATAATCAATTGGTTTAAATTTATAGTTATATATAATAAGTTAAATTTTCTAATTTGATAGGGCAAATTAAAAAAACTCAGCCGGTTAGTGATATCCAATTAGAAAAATTGGAACTAGAAAATAAAAAAGAGTCCGCTTTGAAAAAAATAACGGACCTTTTTTGCAAGTTTAAAAAATATAAAATAACACGTTATTACTAGAAATATAGATTGTATAAATAAATGATATCTATACTATTAGATATATTAAAAACTGATTGCTTTAACATTAAAACGGAAAATATCAAGAATCAGTGGAACTACTTATCTAGATCTTTCAAAAGGTTGATATACCAGTAATTAAATATAAATATCGTTAAATTTCTTAAAAAACAATAATTGATACTCAAAGTAGTTTACAATTTTATAACATGACTCAAATTATTGACTTAAAACCAAAAAATTTAGATAATATAATAAAAATTTAAAAAGAGGGCTATAAGGAAATACGCTCTGATCTGGCACTTATATTAGAAAGTCAAAAAATAAATCAGAAAGATCTGAGATTGTGTTTTATAGATATTAGCTACTCAAAACAACGAGTTAGTAGAGTCATTAATATCTATAATGAAAAACATAATCGAATTACAGTATTTCTGAGATCAACTGGTGAATTTATAACCTTCCGTCCCTTCTGTTAGGTACACCTATCAGTATACTTAACATTTAGTTTAATTGCAATAAAAAATTAAAAATTTAGAAAACTTTTTTGAAAAAGAATATACTCGCCAAAGTGCAGGGTTGTATTTGGATATTTTCATGGGATCAAATGTCTTCATAGAGGTCGATCCTAGTCTAGATCTAGGAAAGACAGTTACTTATGCTCTTAAAGCCCTTAAATCGGCTCTAAGAGCATATTAAATTAAGTTTTAATATATTATTCTTCAAGAAACTTTTCTATTTTAAGATAAGTTTCTTCAATCTCTTTTCGAAGTTTACTTTCACTTATATGACCTGGTAGTCTATAAGATTCAGGATTTCTGTCACATACTTCACAAGAGGTAGATAAATTATCGATAAATTCTGTAAAATTAGCTGCTTTTTCGTGGATAATATCACATTGCAACTTATTGGATAATTCATCATTTAATTCAAGTTTCTCCTCCAAGATTTCACAAAATTTAACACTGGTAATTCTGTTTGACAGAAACTCTTTAAAAATTCCTAAATATTCGCCTTGAATCTCGTAGTTTAATTGATTAGATACCATAGCTGAATAACTTAAAAGTTTCAAATAGTCCTCTCTAGATTCCTTACCAATAAATTTACCCTGTTTTCTTAAATCTTCAGAATATTTTAACAGTTGATAATGTTTCTCTTTATTGTAATCATTGTTCATATGCTTTAGATAATAAATTATATTATGTTGTTTTTGGAGGTGGTGTTGTTCCAGTTGGACATACTGACCCTTGTTTTCCAATATCACCCGTTTCAAGATACCGTTTCATTTGTCGTGTTCTTAAGTGACTTGGTGTCCAAAGTTGTTTTGTATCAGCTCTAAAAATTAACACTTCACCGTTAATCTCATTATGAACAATTATTGCACGCTCCCCTCGATATGACCCATTCAAATTAAGAGTCGAGTTGTTTCTTGCATAAAAAGTTTTTATATGTTGATGGTAAGCATCAATAAAATCTCAAGATGGAAGTTCACCTCCACGCTGTACGTATCCTACTAGGCCGTAGTCATTTATAGCCTTCATTTGAGCTTGACTGATACCATATAACTGTGGGTACAACTTATACGAAGGAGCGTGATAGGTTTTAGCAGCAAGCTGCTGATGTGTTGCACTTAAACCGAGCGATCCATCAATGTAATCGAACTTGGGGTATTCAAGTGTGCCATAGTTTTCAGTTATTCGAGCTAATGCATTTTCCTGACTGGAAAGAACGAATATATTACCAGAAAAAGCAAGAAGAATTTTATAAATCAGCCATGAAACGAAAAAAAGAAATAAAAAGAATAAGATTATTATACAACAAAAACTATTACACTAACGAAGAATTAGATGCAATGGATTATTTTAACGGGACCGGTTTTTATCAGAAAAAACAGGATCCAAAACAAAAACCGAACATATTTGATACAAGACAAACTTTCTTGCTTAAAATGCATAATCCGATATTACGGAACAACTTTTTAAAAAGTTTAAACAGTCGTAGTCGTTAAGTAGTACCGGATTATTTAAAATTTCAGAATGGAAAGGCTTCTTACAGTTGAAGATAATAATGGTTAATCAAAGAGTAAAATTCACTCTCTGACATTAGTTCCATAGTTCCATCCCAAACCTCATCATATTCAAAACAAAGAGTCGAAATTTCACTTATCAAATCAGAGAATTTTTCAAGATTCTTTGCAAGAGTAAAAACTTCTAATTTTTTAAAATCTTCGAGAATGATAGTTGATTCCTTTGAATCTTCCTTTTTCATTTGTAAAAATTTAGATCGAAACTCATAAGGTGAGATAACTCGACTTAAATACTCATCGATTAAGAGAAAATAATCTTTTTTTCGATTATAGCAAATTTGCTGTGCTACACTTGCCTTAAAACTCAATAATTCAAGATCCAAAAACGTAATGTAGCCATTCGCTTCTAGTTTAAGTAATTCTTTGTAACGTGATAAATTAAAATATTTTTCCATTATAAATTCGATTATAAATTACGCTTTTTCAAAACCCAAAAATCGTCCTTAACAAGTTTTCGAACGGCATCCCTGTCTAGGGAGAACGATGAAATGTGTAAACCGTCTTCGCGGATAATACTAAGTATCGTGCTATCTGGCAAATTAGTTTGTTGAAGTGTTAATTCAGTGTTTCGTTTATGTTTCCCAGCAAAACCTGGTACTGACAAAGTTTTCTTTGTCCCGAAAAGTGGGCTCATTGATTTACCAATTTCATTTTGATAAGCAATGATGGTTTCTGGAGGTAAATTTTCCTTCGCGTATGCGGTTTTACCAGCTCTATCGAGACTGTTATATTTGCTCATACAAAAGTTCGCTGGCAACGAAATCCCTAAATCGGGAGCATGATGTATATGTGACGCCGTTCTTGATCAGATAATTTCAAAAATTACTTTTTTTATTTTAGCTATTTACTGTACAGGTTAATGTGCGGTACAGTGGATTATAAAACGCACCAAATAGGTGTTTTTGGACATAACAGAAGAGTTGATTCAAGGCACATGGAAAGGTGATCCTGTAAATCACTACTTTAATTCTGATACTGGTTTAAATTTAATGTTTAATCCTGAAACAAAGAAATTTATTAGTGGTTGGGAGTTAAATCCTAATCAATTAAAAAATATGAGAGAGAGAGGTAAATTATAATGAACCGTTTAACAAAAATAGAAGAACTTGGTTTTAAATGTTCTATAGTTTTAGCAGATTTTCACTTTTGGCAAAATTTAAATTCTTATATATCACTAATGGAAGCATTCGTGGAAAAAAGAATAAATGGGAAGGAATTCGAAACAAGATTTTATAAAATGCATAGTATTGATGGGTATGTAGATCCTGATTGAGAAGAATTGGTTTGTATAATTAATAATTTCAATTTATCTGATTTTGAGGGTTTAACAGCTTTAATGTCAGATTTATTCGTTAATTGTGATTCATTTGAAGCAGATTTAACATTAAGAGATGAAACTGACTTAACGGAATAAGAGTTGAGACATTATGTGTATGATAGTCTTTTAAAAATAAAAAATCGATATATAAAATCGTGATTGTGAAAAAGTAGACATAGACAACTTAAAAATAGACATGTTATATCTGGTTTTATAGCCCGTTATACAAGGCTTTAAGTATCAACCAGACCAAGTAGACATCAAATTCAATATATATATATAAGTAAGAAATGTGGTATGGGGGAAGAGAGGAGGGCGCGCAAGCGGATTTACGAGGGAACTATCGTTCCCGTAAAATAAAGGTACTCTATATCTCTCTGTATCTTGACAAAATTTTTTAAATGATTCATAGTTACCAAAAACGTTGGGTTTTTACTTGGAACTCCGACGAAAGTGATCCATTAATTGATCATAAAATTTTAGAAAATTTATTAAACGAAATCACTGTAGAAGGTGTGTTTCAAAAAGAGAAAGGTCTAAAATACCTGTCTTACTCATTATCAAGCTAGATTTAAATTAAAAGGTCCACGTACAGGCAAGCGAAGGCTCTTAGAGAGTCCGCATGATCTAAATTCACGTTATATCTCTTTAGAATGAGCCGTGTAGGTGATAGCAAGTTAAAAAAACACGTTTTTAATTTATATTTGATTTATTTTATTCGTTATAGAAACATGTATTGCAATTGTAGCTGGTATAGTAATTGGAATTTCTCCCTTAGGTCGAACTCGCGTTCTAAAATTTATTGTAAAAGCGGTTACTGGGGGTTAGTATGATTAGTATACCAAAATCTACAGTTAAAAGTATTGCTGAAAAAGCCCCACTTATTGGGCCGATAGTAGGCGGTGTTGGTGTTGCTTCTGATGTGATTGATATTGCTCAAAGTTCTACTCCACTTGGTGCTGCTAAAAAAATAGGTTCAAGGCTTATTCAACAGTGTACACCACCAGAAATTTATTTGACAGGCAAGTGTTTATGGCTATGTAGGAATTAATAATCCATCAGAAGTAACTAATAGCTCAGTAGAATGTCAAAAAAAAAATTGATTCTGTTAAAGAAAGTAACATTATAATTGAAATAGGTTCAGTCATTAATGAAATTAAAAATAGACCTAAGTTTCAGAATTTGATTAAAAATGTTTTGAAAGAAGGTTATACATTAGTCGTAAATAAGATTGATCGATGCGCTCGAACTACTCTTGAATTTTTAAAATTGCAAGATAGTTTGTTTAAAAGAAAAAGTCAATTTATTTCACTCGATTTACCTTATTACGACGATGCTAAGATTAATAAATTAAATATATCACTTGATAACGCCGACATATTTGAAATATTGTTGGTAAAAACAATTCTGTGAGGTGATTTAAACCTTAATCACTTAAACCGTTCATAAAAAATAATCGATCAAATCTTCTTATAATATATTATAATAAAAATATAATAATGGCGGTATGGCCAAGTGGTAAGGCAGTGGATTGCAAATCCTCTACCCCCAGTTCGAATCTGGGTGCCGCCTTATTTTATTAAAACTATAATATTGTGTTTAAAATGAGTTTTAGATAATATTAAAAGTATAGCGTTGACCTTTAACAATATAAATTATGGGAATGTGGTGAAATTGGTAGACACGATGGACTTAAAATCCATTGCCTAGTGATAGGCGTGAGGGTTCAAGTCCCTCCGTTCCCAGTTGAAAGGTTTCTCAAATGGTCTGTAATGAGACTAAATTGAGTTTAATTGATATTTCTTTATCATCATAAAAAGTGAATGTAAGTTTCATATTGATTATTAAAACTTAGTCTGCGAAAAAACTTGTATTAACAACATCGGAGAAAAGTGTTTCGATTCTAAAATCTGTCTTAATGTAGTTCTTATTAACATAATTAATAATTCTGCTATCATATTTTATACCACCTTTAATTAAAACTACACTTTGCGGATTTATTCCTTGAGCAAGTTTTAAATAAGCTGCACCTTTTACTATGTAAGCCAATCTCTTAATCTCTTACAGATTAAAGTACCAATTAATTAATTCCGATTCATAATTAAACTCTTAAATATAATATATAAATTTTGACAAAAAGCCAATATTAATTTTATAAATTTTTTTTTCTATTTAATTTTCGTATATACTCCACTAAAGCTTGTTCACTGACTTATTGATACTCAACAAACTTACCATTATACCTCAGTATGTCCACTCTTAGTCGAACTCTTCGAATTACATAATTATATTCTTCATTTAGTACTTCAAATACGTTAAAACGATCCTTTGAGAGAGAATTAAATAACGGCGCTGTATTAAGTGAATACAAGTACATGAGGCTTACTAAACGATTCTTAAATAAAAATAGGTATCGAAAGTAGATGTAACAAGTTTATTTTTTACTTTCTCTAGTAAGCTTAAGAATCTATCAAAGTACTTTCCAGAAACTTATTTTGTTAAATCAAAATATACCACCGGTGGTTCTTGATAGTATTTACGTTCATATTCTTCACATTCTATAATAAATGCTTTTGACATTGCTCTAATTTTATCAATATCGTAGACTACGGCTTTGCCAGTCTTACGGAGACAATCTACATAAGCAGATTTTCTTGTATTACCAACGAAACCGATTATTCAGTTTATACCTCTATTATTCGGCTTTGACTCGATAATACTACTGATGTATTTTTGCCACTTTCTTAGCTTTGTAACAATATTTTTTAAACCTTCATCATTTTCAATGCTGCGTATTAAAGAACTAATCCGAGAATCAATTATTCCTGGTCATCAATCAGTGACTTTCAGTTCTAATTTTCCAGGTTTTGTCACATATTCAAGCGTTCCTATTACGTCATCGAATCTTTTTAATTGAATTGAGGGATGTTTTTCTTCCCCCGTAATTGCTTTTAAAAGAAAAATTAAAAGACGCGTAGTCAAAACTCCCGCTGAACTATTTAAATATAATTGCCAATGAGGACGACGGTTTATATCACTCCGTTCTAGTTGATCTTGGAAATTAATCAAGTGAGATTTTGTTTTACTTTCCGCTCTTGCATAAAATTTGAAGTTCAGTAACAAATTTTCAAGCAAACCTTGAGTTATAAAATTTAATTCTCTCATCCTCTTTGAAAGATTCAAATAATTAATTTCTGCGGAATCTTCCTTGGATGCTACATTTATAATTAGGTGAAAATGTTCAGGTCGAAAAAATTTTTTTAATTTTGTCATAAATTTATACTATTTGGTTCACATAAACATCTATTTAAAGAACTCTAACGGATCTGAATCGCCCAATAGATCGAAGCGACCTTTTTTATCAATAGATATAGGCTGACTAAAAATCAGCATATCAAGTAGAAGAAATCATAAATTTGATATATATATTCAACAGCTTCTGCCACATAACTCACAGTAGTCTGAACTCGTTTATAAACTTTAACAATCTTAGCTGAATTCTTTATTATAGTAATAGTTGGAGCCTAGATATACACTAATAAACTAACCATCACACCAGCAAGACGACGTTTACCGTATTGAACAACTCTTCTTTTTAAAGTTTCTTTTACCACTTCAATTAAATCAGTATCTATTAAAAAACAATAGATACTCCGCATTCCATATCGTTTACAACGTGAATAACCCTTTGCATAAAGTAAGTATTGACCTTCCTCCAAGTTACATAAAATAAATTTGTTATGATTTGGTTCTGTGGTCCATCTGTAATACTCATTCCAATGAGTTCAAAACTTACCGAAATTAAAAACAATTTGATTTAAACACAAGGAGAAAATTTATGAATCAGGCAACTCTTTATGATTTCGAGTCAGAAAAAATAAAAATCGATTATCTTACATTTAATATTAAAACCACGGAACATAATTTACAAAAAATAGGGATAAAGAGCAAAAAACCATATTTTAGTCTTACAAATCACTCGTATATGCTTGAAATGGTATTCGTATTTCACTCTAATCCAGCAAATAGAAATACTATTTTAAAAAGTCAAAAATTTAATTGGCAAATTTTTAATTTAAATGATTTAACCTTAGGTCGATTAGACATTAACTATACAATGCTAAATCAGAGAATTGATAAATCAAATCTTTTATCTTTCTTTAAAAGATCAGCCGATAAATTTAAAAGTCGTTATCCTAACTCAAATCCGCAAATAATTGGAACAACTTTAGGACTAGGTACCCGAACCGGTGATTTTTTTCTTCGGGTGTATACACAGAATATTTCCTTAAAATTTGAATTAGAAATTAAGAAGTACAAAGCAAAACAAGTTACACCATTTTTAATTAATAATTATTTTGCTGAATTTGAAAATTCTATAGTGGATTCATTTTTACGGTATTTAAAAATTGCATTAGTTTTTGATACGTCTTATACAGACTGGTTTCTTCCTATCATTAGGCGTACTCATAAACCCGTAGGTAGTTTAATTTCAAGTTATATGGATGAAAAATTAGTGATGACTTCTAACCAGGATAAACTATTTTTTTATAGAACCATACAATTATTATCTTTTGCCCGGACTCGTCAGTTAAAACAAACGGTTAAAATAAACGGAGAAATTTTGAATACTTTCAGCTTTCCTTTAACTGAGTTTGCTAAACAAATAGGTTTACGTCCATTAAATTCTTATCAACCTAAGAATTTACTCGAATTTTTTCGTAAGCTACAAGATTTACCTCCAATTTATCAGTGGTTTAGCGATAGTGAATTTCGAAGTTCTATAATATTTCCAATTATTCGGGTTACAAACGAGAGTTCGAAACATACTAAATTAATTATTAGTATAACTGTTTGTGAAGCATTTTATGATCTTACGTATCCATTTTATTTTCCTAATAATTTTTTCATTTTCAACAATAAATACGATTTTATGATTAAATTCGCTATTATTCAGTCTATGTCTTGTCAACTATCTAATCGAAAAATACTTTATCTGGAAGATCTATTAAACAGTTTGAATAATAAAAATAAGAATTATATATTACAAAATATTATTCAACAATTTCAATATTTAAGTTATTTTTCTTCGATAATTTGATAATAGCCGACCTCACCCTATCAGGCCGATCAATGGGCAATTTTTCAATCCCCATACCAAGTTTTTTCTCATTTGCTGCCAAATACCTGGTAAATGTCGATTTACCTTGCCCACCTACTATATCTTGCACCCAAACAACTTTTCGATTTCGAAAATGATTTTGATACTCACCAGTAATTAATTCTAATAATTGATTCTGCCAATTTTTCAAGTCCAATTTCATTTCTTGTTTTTCTGACAAATAACCTGCCAAACCTGCATACCACGGACCTCTAATACGAGATTCGAGTTTTTCACAATAACTTGAGCTATCAAAAGCGATCTCAACCTGCAGAGTTAAGTTTTTTGTTGAAAATATTTCAGAAAATATTTGTAATAAAGCTTTTTTGGCTTAATAATTTAAATCGCCCCTGATAGTGCCTACGACCATTGTTTGAGCCAACCTCGAGCTGAAAAACGGCCTCAGATGCAATATTATTCAACTTCTCTTGAAGTAAATTGGGAGATGGAAAATTATCTTTATCATCAGCGTTCGAGTTAAAACCCCAACGCCTTTGTAAACTATGTATCATTGTTTAATAAATAATTATTATCATATTTTCGGCTTTTAGCGAGTTAAGACCTACCCTCTGTTCCGCCTGTGTGTCACTTCACCACACCTATGCGTGCTTCATAGCACGCAAAATCCAAGAGGATTTTAAACGGACTTCAAAGAATAGAAAATATTTATAGGTTGGTAGTAGCCTTCGGCTAGTAAATCCACCAACCTATATTCTAATTTTATTATCTTGAAAGAGCGAGAGTTTTGGGAGTTTTTTTTATAAACCGCGTTATTTATAGTCTAGAGAAGAAAAAAAAACTCCCAAATGGGAAAAAAGTCCGGGAGTTTCCTAAAATTCTGGGAGTTTTTGTGATTTAATTTAGTGAAAGAATAAATTAATCACTAAAAAAATTTTTTACGATGAAATCTAGCATTATTTTACGAGCAGGAACTTTTTCTTTTTCAGATTCGAGTAAAATTTGCCATAAAATTTCTAAATAAGTAGTATAACTGATTTTACCTGTAGCACACAACATTTGTAAATAACGCAATAAAAACATGATAAAGCCAGGATATTTAGCTAAAGCGCCAGTTATAAATAGAACGATACAGGCGAAATAACCATTTTTTTTTGGGTTTCGTTCTGAAAGTCTGTCATAATGTGTCAAGATAGTTAACCATTCGTCCATAGCTTGTTTAAACTCACCATCATAGAGCATACGTTGCATATCGAACATAACCGGCACACAAACAACTCCCATTGGTAAACCAAGTCGCATACGTCTTAAACTTGATAATATGATTTTTTCTTCTGAGGTTAAATTTACAACAGCACCCGATAAATACACTGCCCACCAGTCATATGAACCGATCAACCGCATAAAACCTACAGCCGCCCCAACGGTAGTTGCTAAGGCAATTTGTTTAGCTTTTTTATATAAAATAGTTTTCGCAAGTCTTTGAACAATTTTATTTTGCACCCAAGTTTTGAGATGACCACCACGAAAATTACGACCAATATTTTTTTTATCAGAAGAAATATTTTCTTCTAAAGCAATCTGCTCTGCTTCCTGAAGAGTATTAAAAACCAAATAATATATAAATCTTGAAACTAAAAATATCAATAGAACTCCAACATAAAATCTTAAAACATCACTTTTGACAACACTCATTTTTTTATAATCCTTTTATTTTATAATTTTATAAAAATTTTAATTTAAATAGAAAATATTGATAATTTGTAATATAATACAAATTACCGATATTCTTCCTTTGTTTGTCTATTTTTGAACTCAAGTTCAAAACGTACAACTTGATTTTTTTGATAAACGCGGTAATGTAAGGAATTATTCCTTCGGTTAATTTTCAGCATTTTCCCGGATGGGAAATCTTGTAATTTTATATAACGTGTTGCTGTAGTAGCTTGAATTTGACTTCGCGAATCGATTAAGAACGCATCAAATGATTGAACAGTATCATTAGGTCCATTTGGCCTAGAAAAACAAAGATCAATCCTTCCTAGACTTATAGTACAGTTTTCTGTTGTTAATTTTTCCCAAGAAAATTCATGATTTTTGATAAGCCTGTAAAATTGAGCCGCATTTTTTCCAGAGAATATAACCTGAGTTCCTAGCCAATAACCCTTAGACCCGGTATAATGCCGGATTGAAACTTTAGATTTTTTTTTCAAATTTTGAGGAATAAGTATAGACTTATCATCGACTAAAATGTGGGTTCTAAAGTATTTTGATAGACTGGAAGCAATTGTATGAGGGTTATGTGAGCCTGCAATATTAAAGCTTAACCAATCTACCTTTAGATGTTCTGAATCAAAATCCATTATGCTGAGTTAAATTAGCATAATGGATTTGACGGATCACCAGCGCATAAGTCACGGAATTTTGTACTACCGTGCGAAACACCTTTCAAAATTGCTATTGTAGTAAATTTACCAGGCATCGGAACCCAAGTAATAACGCCACAGGCTACTTCACACCCCATAGAAACTGAGCATAAAGTACCACATAAGATATCCCCCTTACTAAAATCTTTAGTAGCTTTGAAGGCACCACTACCTACTCGGCTACCACACTGTGCTGTCAGCGCACCTTTACCTGTATTAGCAAGTGCTTCTGTAGTATTACCCCAGAAGAAAGCAGCAGATTCCGTGGCTTCATAACCTTTTTTAAGAATAGCGTCTCGTACTTGGGGGCCATTTAAAGGATTAATCATAATTTTTTATTTCTTGTTATAATAATAAATGTATAGATGATCGCTGCCAAAATGAAAATATTAAATTAATATTTCCAATAGAGTTTTAAGGTCACAAAACACCTATTAGGTGACAGCTTAGTCATATATTACATCACGTATGGACTCCATGTCAAGTAATAAATTAAAAAAAATTTTTATAATATATACTAAAATTTTTTTTAATTATACCAGAAGAGTTCTCTCTTGGCGCTCTTGATCTGTTAAATTTTTAACGTATGAAGACGTACTGTCAATTTTCTGATGACCAATAGATTGTCTAACAAACTCGATATCTTTAGTGTCTTTCCATAATTGTGATATATACCCAACTCGAAAGCTGTGACTAGTGATATTTGGTTTATTTTCGATATTCTCAGATACAGCCCTCATTGTCTTATTTAGATCTCTTGTCAGTGTTTCCCGAGCCAAAGGCCTATAGCTATTCGTTTCAGATGTAAAAATATATGAATTTTCAGATTTCATAAGGAGAAGAAAGTCAAAATCCTTTTTTCTTTCTAATACAATTCGTTTACCCTCACTAGTAAGAAAAGCTTTATGATTCGCCGGTCCTCTTTTTGAACGGTTGATTCCAATCCAGTGTTCGGTTCGTAATGTTCTAAGCTGATGAACTTTCAATGGTAACAGTTCATTTATTCTAACCCCAGTAACTGCTAATAAGCAAAAAGCAACTCTTAACCTTACCGAAGTATAATTTGGGCCTACAACATATCCAATTAGTGTCTTATAGATATCGCGTGTCATTGGATCACGTTTTGGCAAACGCTTACGATTAGCGCGAGCTTCTTTTAAGATTTTTTTATCCTCCCTTTCCTTTTTTAATAGGTCATATTCTTTTTTGATTCCTTTTAGTTCATCACTTAATTCTCGATTCAATTTAAAAAGTTTATAATTCTGGGTTGCTAACCAAACGAAGCCTATTCGCATATCTTTTTGATTTATCTCTTGATTATTTAATAACGTTTGAATACCAGAATGTATTTCTTTATATGCTTCTTTTTCTGTTAACAAACTTACCTCACTTTTTTTTGAGATAAGTTTGTTAGTTTCTTTGATTAACTTCATAATTTTTTAAAATATTATAAGTCATACAATACTGTATGGGTTATACTAAACCCTACAGATATTAGTGAGTTTTTTAACAACTTTTTACCTTATAGCCCTTAGCTATCGCGCTGTAAGGTGGAAAGTTGTTAAAAAAAAATATGGGGTATTTAGTCTGTTTTAAAAAAAAAAAAACAGACTAAATACCCCATATTTTCAAAGGTATAAGTTAAGTGAAATCCTAGATATTTTCACTAAACCGAAGATATTTCACTCGCCTTGTTATATTAGAAATAGTTAAATATTCTATTGGAATTTGTTTTATACTACCACTTTTAGATATAATTTCTAGTTGATTGTGAATAATTTGGTATTCCACTAATTCTTTTAATAAGTAAATAATTTGTTTTTTTACCTTGATTAAATTATTATTCGAAATGTTCATTATGCTGAACAACTCTTGAAGATCTAGTAACTTAGTTTTTTTACTGATAGCTAAAGCTTTTATTAGCCGAATTTTTAAGCGTAAGTCATTTTTTTGTTTGAAAGTTATGAAGGACTTAGGTAATTGAAAAGGATACCTGAACCAAAAGAGTTCTTCTGCTGCATACATTTCAATAATCCAGGATTTTCCGCTGCAGTTTTCGCAACCTATGTATAAAAAACAAATATAACTTTGAAAGGTTCCATCAGAAAATTCTTTTACGATAGGATCTAGCTTATGAATCTGCTTAAAAAATTCTATCAAGTCTTTTCGGTCAGATTTATTCGAAATTTTAATACCAGTATATTTTACAAATTTACTTAAAGAAAAATTTAAATAATAATAATTTTGCTTTTTCACTCGAAGTAACTTATTATTTTCAAATGATTTCAGACCTAGACTTTTTATAAATGATAAAAGTTGCAATAAGCGGAAGAGCCTTTTTTCTTCTTCTAGACTCATTACTGTATTTTTGAGATAGCTAGCTAGAAGAGGTTGACTACCAGAACCCACTAATTTGGATTTTCTTTGAAAGTCATTAATCCAATCAGCATATGGATAATTTAAATTAAGAACTTGTCTAGAATATTTAAAATACTGATGAACTAATTCGTGCTCAAATATAGACAACTGATCACAAAATAGGTAATCCTGAACTAACTTTGTTTGTCTATTTTTGAACTCAAGTTCAAAACGTACAACTTGATTTTTTTGATAAACGCGGTAATGTAAGGAATTATTCCTTCGGTTAATTTTTAGCATTTTCCCGGATGGGAAATCTTGTAATTTTATATAACGTGTTGCTGTAGTAGCTTGAATTTGACTTCGCGAATCGATTAAGAACGCATCAAATGATTGAACAGTATCATTAGGTCCATTTGGCC